>ENA-ORNB01000413-ORNB01000413.1-human-gut-metagenome-genome-assembly--contig:-NODE-413-length-45361-cov-17.128923_pt1 | contig 45361 bp, 35 predicted proteins | sample MGYA00242112_ERZ509016 | MGnify/ENA primary metagenome ERZ509016 (study PRJEB26280, sample SAMEA2338705) | human gut metagenome | biome: human gut; feature: human-associated habitat; material: faeces...
AGCGGACAGCCGCGAGGGCTGTCCCTACGAGCGGTCGGTAAAACAAGCCTTTTCAAAGATTTTGTGCCGCTCGCGCGGCGTCGGTGCGTCGAGTCGCCGCACCCTACAAAATACAAGACAATAAGTCACTACAAATTTTGCAGTCAAATAATATCCGCCCCTACTGCATATATTTGTTGCTTTGAGCGAAGCAAAACACCCTCTCAGTCTCGGCTTACGCCGAGCCAGCTCCCCTGCAGGGGAGCTTAAATAGTTTTTGCGACAAATCCGATTTGTCTCTCCGTATCCCCACATCGCGGCAAAACAAAACAGCCGCAGCAAAACAAATCGCTGCGGCTGACTTTATATATTTTTTTACTCGCTGATTTTTCTGACTGTCTCCATGACATAGTCGCCGAATTCGCTGCAGGTGCAGCCGTCCTCGCGGCCTGTGATTTTGAGCTTCTTGTCCTCGTACATGCAGATGTCGAGCGCTCTCTCGAGCAGATCGGCTTTTTCCTGCTCGCCGATGTGGGAGAGGAGCATCACGCTCGCTCTGAGCATCGAGCAGGGGTCGGCGTACTGTGCTCTGCCCTCGCGAACCATTCTCGGAGCCGAGCCGTGGATAGCCTCGAACATCGCGTAACGCTTGCCGATGTTTGCGCTGCCGGCTGTGCCGACGCCGCCCTGGAACTCAGCTGCCTCGTCGGTGATGATGTCGCCGTAGAGGTTCGGGAGAATGAAAACTTTGAAGTCGCGGCGGCGCTTTTCGTCGATGAGCTTCGCCGTGGTGATGTCGATGTACCACTCGTCGGTCACGATGTCGGGATATTCCTCGCCGACCTTCTTGCAGAGGTTGAGAAACTTGCCGTCCGTGGTCTTGATGACATTTGCCTTTGTGATTATCGAAACGCGGCCCTTGTTGTTGCGGCGCGCGTAGTCATATGCGAGTCTTGCGATTCTATCGCAGCCCTCGGAGGTCGTCACGACGAAGTCGAGCGCGAGGTCGTCGGTAACATTGACTCCCATCGAGCCGACGGCATATGCGCCCTCGGTGTTCTCGCGGAAGAAAGTCCAGTCAATGCCCTGCTCGGGAACCTTGACGGGGCGGAGGTTCGCAAACAGATCGAGAGCTTTTCTCATCGCAACGTTTGCGCTCTCGATGTTCGGCCACGGATCGCCCGCCTGCGGGGTAGTGGTCGGACCCTTGAGGATAACGTGGCAGCTCTTGAGCTCTTCGAGCACGTCGTCGGGAATAGCCTTGTTTGCCTTGACGCGGTTTTCGATGGTCAGTCCGTCGATGACCTTGAACTCGATTTTGCCCGCTTTAACTTTATCGTCGAGCAGATATTCGAGAACTCTTGCGGATTCCTTGGTGATGACCGGACCGATGCCGTCGCCGCCGCAGACGCCGATGATGATCTTGTCGAGCGACTTGAAGTCGATGAAATCGCCCTGAGCCTTTATTTTGTCCGAACGGTCGCTCTGAGCGCGGATGAGAGCCTCAAATTTTTCGACGGCGTTCTTGACCTGTGCCTCTGTCATGTTTATCTTCCTCTCTTATTTGTGTGATTCTCTTGTGTAGTTGAGCAGACCGCCTGCGAGAATTATGTCCTTTTGTCTGCCGGAGAAGCTGTAGCAGAGCTTGTAGCTTTCGCCCTTTGTCTCATTCTTGAGAACAGCCTCGCCGCCGTTTTCAATAGTCTCTCTGATGCCGTCGAGCGCGAGCTTGTCGCCCTTCTCGATGCGGTCATAGTCGGCGGGGTCGGCGAAGGTGAACGGCACGATGCCGGCGTTTATGAGGTTTGCCTGATGTATGCGAGCAAAGGACTTTGTGATAACGCTCTTTATGCCGAGATACAGCGGAACAAGAGCCGCGTGCTCTCTCGAAGAGCCCTGACCGTAGTTGCTGCCGCCGATGATGATTCCCTTGCCGGCCTGCTTGCAGTGCTCGGCAAAGTTCTCGTCGCACTGCTTGAAGCAGAAGTTCGACAGGAACGGTACGTTCGAGCGGTAGGGGAGAATCTTTGCGCCTGCGGGCATGATGTGGTCTGTTGTGATGTTGTCGCCGACCTTGAGAACGACCTCTGCCTCGATGCTCTCGGGCAGTGCATCGCCGTTGGGGACGGGCTTGATGTTCGGACCGTAGACTATCTCAAGATTCTTAGCCTCTTCCGGAGAAGCGGGCTTGTCGATGAGATTGTCGTTTATTTCAAAGTGATCAGGCATTGTGATGTGCGGCGCCTCGCCGAGGGTTCTCGGATCGGTCAGCACGCCTGTGAGAGCGGAAGCCGCGGCGACCTCGGGGCTGACGAGATAAACGCCTGCGTCAGCAGTGCCGGAGCGTCCCTCAAAGTTGCGGTTGAAGGTGCGCAGGGAGACGGCGCCGGAGTTCGGGGACTGACCCATGCCGATGCACGGACCGCACGCGCACTCAAGCAGTCTTGCGCCCGCGCCGAGGATGTCGGAGAGTGCGCCGTCCTCGGAGAGCATTCTGAGAACCTGCATCGAGCCGGGGGAGATAGTGAGGCTGACACTCGGGGCGACGCGCTTGCCCTTGAGGATAGCCGCCACCTTGAGCATATCGTAGAGCGAGGAGTTCGTGCAGGAGCCGATGCAGACCTGGTCGATCTTTATCTCGCCTATTTCGGAAACTTTCTTTACATTGTCGGGCATGTGGGGCATTGCCGCGAGGGGTTCGAGGGTGCTGAGATCTATGTCGATAACCTCGTCATAGACTGCATCGTCGTCCGCCTTGACCTCGACCCAATCCTGCTCTCTGCCCTGAGCGGCGAGAAAAGCCTTCGTCACTTCGTCGGAGGGGAAAACAGAGGTCGTTGCGCCGAGCTCCGTGCCCATGTTGGTTATAGTTGCGCGCTCGGGGACGGAAAGAGTCTTGACTCCGTCTCCACCGTATTCGATTATCTTGCCCACGCCGCCCTTGACGGACATGATGCGAAGAACTTCGAGGATTATATCCTTTGCGCTGACCCACGGCGAAAGCGCGCCGTGCAGGTTTATGCGCGTCATCTTGGGCATAGTTATGTAGTATGCGCCGCCGCCCATCGCAACCGCGACGTCGAGTCCGCCTGCGCCGAACGAGAGCATGCCGATGCCGCCGCCGGTCGGGGTGTGGCTGCGGGAGCCGATGAGCGTCTTGCCGGGGATGCCGAAGCGCTCAAGATGCACCTGATGGCAGATGCCGTTGCCGGGGCGTGAAAAAAGCAGTCCTCTCTTTTTCGCGGCGCTCCTGATGAATCTGTGATCGTCCGCGTTTTCAAAGCCGGTCTGCAAAGTGTTGTGGTCAATGTATGCGACCGAAAGCTCGGTCTTTACTCTCTCGACTCCCATGGCCTCGAATTCAAGGTATGCCATGGTGCCTGTGGCGTCCTGAGTGAGAGTCTGATCGATCCTCAGACCGATCTCGCTGCCAACGGTCATGTCGCCGCTGAGCAGGTGGCTTTTTATAAGCTTTTGTGCAATAGTGCTGCCCACTTGTATCCCTCCGTATAAAAATAAAATTACCTTTAAATTTTATTGCAATCCGCGGATTTTGTCAAGGTGCGCCGCGCCAAATATATACCTGTATATATTACATTTTATAGGGGAATTTGATATATGACGATTTTTATGTTGCCCGAAAGCTTTCAGCGTGGTATAATAAAATGTAATCTGCCGCAGTGCGCTGTGCTATGGCTGAATTATCAAAAGTTATTCGGGCATACTGTTTGTCGGGAGTGAATTCGATGAACAGAAAAAAGCACGAAGAACAAAAAGACAGCATATTGGAGCCCGTCGCGCCGACCCCGAGCGTCAGCGAGGAGGACGGAGATTCGTCCGACAGCACGGACAGGGAGCTTCGCCAGATAGTCGAAACAGGCTCGATAACCGTTGACAAGCGCGGGCATTATATCCACTGCCTGACTGTTATCGGTCAGATCGAGGGTCACTATGTCCTGCCGGCGCAGAATAAAACTACAAAATACGAGCATGTCATTCCGCAGCTTGTCGCGATAGAAGAGAGCCGCGATATCGAAGGCTTGCTCATAATCCTCAACACCGTCGGCGGCGATATCGAAGCCGGACTCGCGATAGCGGAGCTTATAGCCGGAATGAAAACGCCGACCGTGTCCCTCGTCCTCGGCGGCGGACATTCGATAGGCGTGCCGCTCGCGGCTTCGAGCGCGTATTCGTTTATCGCACCGAGCGCCACCATGACTGTCCACCCGGTCAGAATGACGGGACTTGTCCTGGGCGTGCCGCAGACTATGTCCTATTTTGAGCAGATGCAGGAGCGTATAGTCAGATTCGTCGCCGATAATTCGCGCATCTCCGCCGACCGCTTCCGTTCGCTTATGCTCGCAACCGGTCAGCTCGTTATGGACGTGGGAACGGTGCTCGACGGCGAGGCGGCGGTCAAAGAGGGGCTTATAGATTCTCTCGGCTCTCTCTCCGATGCCCTCGATAAGCTCTGCGATATGATCGAGGAGCAGAGTGAAAAGAAAGGGGAGAACGGGTGATGCTCTACACAGTTGTTTCTCCCGCCGAGATTTTTATGCAGCCGCCCGCGGATATCTGCGAGCATCAGACTCCGTTTGGCTGCGTGATGTGTTCAAGGACAGAAAAAGGCGAGGTTGTTGAAAGACTTGTGACGACCGATCCGTTTGAATATCTGAAACCGTGTTATTCACCCGGCACTTTATATTCCGCCGGAAAAATGGAAAAGGGGTAATATATCATGGAAATACTCAAGGCAATACTGCTCGGCTTCCTGCAGGGTGTGACCGAATTCCTGCCCATCTCATCGAGCGGGCATCTCTCGGTCTTTCAGCACTTCTTCGGCAATGTCGGCGGCACAAGCTCGCTGCTGTTCACGGTGCTGTTACATATGGGCACTCTGATAGCCGTGTTCGTCGTTTATTACAAGACCATATGGGGTCTCATCGTTGAATTTTTCAGCACTATAAAAGATATCTTCACCGGCAAGTTCAAGTGGAGCGAGATGAACGAGAACAGGCGTATGCTCTTCATGTTCGTTATCTCCTGCGTGCCTCTGCTGTTCCTGCTCATTCCCGTCGGCGGCGACAGACGCATCATGGATGTTCTCGGCGGTCTTGCCGATGACAATGATATATTGGTCGAGGGAGTCTGCTTCCTCTTCACCGCAGCTCTCCTGCTCGTCGGCTCATGGCGCGCAAAGAAGGTCAAAGCTCGTCCCCAGATAGGCGCGAAATCCGCGCTTGCCGTCGGCGTGGCTCAGGCTTTCGCCGCCGGATTCCCCGGCATCTCGCGCTCAGGCTCGACCATCTCGACCGGTATGATTTGCGGCGTTTCAAAAGAGTATATGGTTCGCTATTCGTTTATCCTCGGCATCCCGGCTATCCTTGCCGCCAATGTCATGGAGATAAAGGACGCCGTAGCCCTCGGCGAGCAGATAGATATCCTGCCAGTTATTATAGGCGTTGTCACCGCCGCCGTCGTCGGCTTTGCCGCGATAAAGGCTCTCGAGTGGCTCGTCAAAATCGATAAGTTCAAAATTTTCGGTTACTACTGCCTTGTCCTCGGCGTTGTTGTTATCATCGCCGGCATAGTTGAAAAGGTCAGATAAGTTCGTTCAAATTTCTAAGGAGGGCCTTAATGGCTGCGAAAAAGACTGCGGCAAAGTCAACGGCCGCTAAGAAGAAAAAAACAACAACCACAACGCCAAAAAAAGCCCCGGCTTCAAAGCCTGCGGCTGCAAAAGAGCCTGTCGAGCAGACTCCCGAGCAGCAGTCCTCGCGCCGCCAGAAAGCGGCTATTGCGCTCATGGCTGTCGCGGCTCTGCTCATAGCCATGGCGTTTATCGAGGGCGAGAGCGCGTGGCGCGCCGTGCATAATTTTATGTTCGGCGTGTTCGGCACGTGTACATATATCTGGCCCGTCATGCTCATCTACGTCTCGGTCATGCTCGCCATGAACAAGACGTTCGGCTCGATATCGTCGAATCTTATCGGCGTCGGGATATCAATATTGCTGCTGTGCTCGGCGATACATATTTTCTCGAACCCGTCGGAATATTTCTCGCTCATGACCCTCGGCGATCAGATAAAGACCGCGTGGAGGGATTATGACACATTCCCGAGTGCAGGCGCGCTCGGTGCGCTCGTCGGCGGACTGCTTGCCAAAATGGCAGGCAAGGTAGGCGCGGCGATAATAAATATTATCCTGCTGATAGTCAGCATAATGTTCCTCACGGGACTTACTCTGTCCCGCCTCGGTACATCTATCGCCAAGCCCATAAAGCGCATGAGCGAGGATACCAACGAACGCCTTGAGCGCGGAGCGCAGCGCGTCAGAGATGAGCAGGAGAGAGCGCCGTCGAGAGACAAGCGCAGGGAGAAAAAAGCGGAGGAGCCCTATGTCAGCCCCCGTCCGTTCCCCGTGCCGCCTCTGCCGACTGATACGCCTGTAGCAACTGCAAAGAGCCGCAAAAAATCCGCCGCCGATGAAGGTCCCGAGCCCACCGTGTTCCCGCGCAAGCCGGTTCAGACCGATGTCGGCATCGATGATATAGTCAACCGCGTCAACGCTGCGTCGGCGACTGCGAAGATAGCCGAGGGCGTGTCAAAAGCCGCCGCCGTTGTGGACGGCAGACCCGCCTGCGTGCCGCCTCTGCCGACCGAGAGCGCGAAAGACGAGCTTGAAATGCTCGATATAAGCAAGAAGCCCATCGAGCCCGAAAAGCCGAAGAAAGAGCCGGAGCTCCCGCCCGTCAAAGAGCCTGATCCCGTGCCCGATGTGCCGGAGGAGGACGAGGAAGAGCCTGTTATCGAGAGTCAGCCGACCTATCGCAAGCCGCCGATAACTTGCCTCAAAGAGCCTATCCATGACGGCAACGATAATTTCTCCGATGAGCTCAAATCCAACGCGCAGAAGCTGCTCGACACGCTCGAAAGCTTCAATGTCCACGCAAAGATAACTGAGATAAGCCGCGGTCCGTCCGTCACAAGATACGAGCTTCAGCCGGACGCGGGCGTCAGAATAAATAAAATAACAAACCTTGCGGATGATATCGCCTTGCGCCTTGCCGCGTCGGGAATAAGAATCGAAGCACCCATTCCGAACAAGGCGGCGATAGGCATCGAGGTGCCCAACAAGCTGCGCTCGATGGTCTATATGCGCGAGATAATCGAAACTCCGCAGTTCAAGAACGCCCAGAGCAAGCTCAATGTTGTCCTCGGCAAGGATATCGCGGGCAACGCCGTCTGCGCAGACCTCGCGAAGATGCCGCATCTGCTCATAGCGGGTACTACGGGTTCCGGTAAATCCGTGTGCCTGAACACAATGATAGTCAGCATTCTCTATAACGCGACTCCCGACGAAGTGAAGCTTCTGATGATTGACCCCAAGCAGGTCGAGTTCACGGTCTATAACGGCATCGCGCATCTTGCCGTGCCCGTCGTGTCCGATCCGCGCAAGGCTTCGGGCGCTCTCACATGGGCGGTCAACGAGATGGAGAACAGATATAAGATACTTTCCGAGAAGAATGTCCGCGATATAAGAGGATATAACAAATTAGCCGAGCGCGATAAGTCACTGCGCCCGATGCATCAGATAGTCATTTTCATCGATGAGCTTGCCGATCTTATGATGGTCGCGCCCAATGAAGTCGAGGATGCGATATGCCGTCTCGCTCAGAAAGCGCGTGCCGCAGGTATGCATCTTGTCATAGCGACTCAGCGCCCCTCCGTCGATGTTATCACAGGTATTATCAAAGCGAATATCCCCAGCCGTATCGCGCTCTCCGTTTCTTCGTCGGTCGATTCGAGAACGATACTCGATATGTCCGGCGCGGAGAAGCTTATCGGCAACGGCGATATGCTCTTCAGCCCCATCGGCGCAAACAAGCCGACCCGTATCCAGGGCTGCTTCATCTCCGACGAAGAGGTCGAGGATGTTGCCGACTTCATCAAGCATAACGCCGAGGCGGAGTACGATGAAGGTATTATGGACGAGATAAACAGGCAGGCGGCAATAGCCGGTTCGACTAAGAAGAACAGCGCCGCAGTCGGCGATGACGGCGAAGAGCCGGGCGATGAGATGTTCCCGAACGCCGTCGAGGTCGTGCTCGATGCCAAAATGGCTTCAACAACTCTTCTCCAGCGCAAATTGAAGCTCGGTTATGCCCGCGCCGCAAGGCTCATGGACGAACTCGAGAGCAAGGGTATCATCGGACCGTTCGAGGGCAGCAAGCCCCGCCAGGTGCTTATAACCAAACAGCAGTGGATGGAAAAATGTGCCCTGTCGGATGCTCCCGCAGACGACGAGACCTGATCGGAGGAAATTATGGCAAATCAGAGAAAAGGCGGCTCCGCCGCACAGAACAAGCGCACGAAGATAATCGTCACCGCAGTCGTGATAGCCGTCGCGCTGCTGATAACCTTCGCGCCCTATATGAATCTCCCGTTCGATATCCCCACATGGGGCGAGCTGCTCTCGGGCAATGAGCAGACGATACAGAGCGGCGACGCACTCAACCAGCCGTTCACCGTCCATGTTATAGATGTCGGTCAGGGCGACAGCATCTTAGTCAAGAGCGGTGACCACGCCATGCTGATAGACGCTGGCGAGCGCGGCAACGATCAGACGATACTCGATTATCTCAAGGCGAACTCTGTCGAAAAGCTCGATTACATAGTCGCCACCCACCCCCATTCCGACCATATCGGCAGTATGCCCAAGGTTATCGAGGGGATAAAGGTCGACAATATTATCATGCCGAAGCTTCCGAAGTCCCTTGTCCCCACAACTTCGATATATCAGAAGCTCATAAAAGCTATTAAAGCGTCCGGCGCCAAAGTCATCTCCGCAAAAGTCGGCGATACCTATACCCTCGGCGACGCAAAGATAACTATAGTCGGACCCGTCGGCACGCCTGAGGATCTCAACAATGCCTCTGTTGTGATGAAGGTTGTCTACGGCAAGAATTCGTTCCTCTTCACAGGCGATGCCGAAGAGAAGAGCGAGAAGAAGATTCTCGCAAACGGCGCGGATATCAAAGCCGATGTTCTGAAGCTCGGTCACCACGGCAGCAGCACATCGACGAGCGAGGAGTTCCTCAAAGTCGTTTCTCCGTCACTTGCGCTCATCTCCTGCGGCAAGGATAACGACTACGGTCACCCGCACAAGGAGACTATAGAAAAGCTTGAGAAATACAATATTCCATATGAGCGCACGGATATAAAAGGCACGATAGTTGTCGGCTCGGACGGCGAGCATCTTTCAACGGCTTTCCCGGATAACAAGACCGCTGAGAAGTAAAAAAGGAGGCGGAATAATGGAATATTACGCCATCGACCGTATCGAAGGAAACTACGCAGTCTGCGAAAAAGACGGCGAAACAATGGTCAATATCAGCCGCGCTCTGCTCCCCGACGGAGCGGGCGAGGGCAATGTCCTGCGCCGCCTGCCGGACGGCTCGTTCGTGCTCGACCGCGAGGAAGAAGAACGCCGCCGCAAAGCAGCACTCGAACTCATGGACGGTCTGTTTGATGAATAATTTCCCCATTGATTTTAGCGGGGGGGTTGTAAGATATGAAAACGATCTATGGCTCATAGGTCGTTTTTTGTTGCCGCAAGGTGTATAGATGTGCCATTTTTATCGGTTTGATAAACTTGGATTTGTTGATTTGATTAGCACGAATTTTTACAAAGTAGAAGTAGACTGCCGACTTGTCTTTATAATCAAGCTTCCAATAGCCGCGCCGAAGCTTGAACGAGTGCGGGCTCGTGCGTCTTGCTTCGCAAGCCGTTCCCTCACTTCTCTAAAAAAGCTTATCAAACACTGCGGCGCGGCTATTGAAAATCTGATGATAAAAATCAATTGAGTCACTTGCTTTTACTTTGCTACAGCTCAAGTGATAGACAAATCCTAATTTGTCAATCTGTTCTATGTATGCTCGGCATTATATCAATGTTTTTTATCATGATATCATCCACCGAAAAAATTTTCCGCCGCCGTGCAGTAAAATCTCAAATTCGCGCGTTTTATATTTTACACGCTTTGTGTAAACAGCCAAAAATAAAGAAACAATAAATTTGTGGGATTGGTATAGCTTTTTGACGCAAAAAGTGATACAATATGCCGAATACTGTTGAAAGTGAGCTGCTTTATGGAAAAGAAAGAAAAAAGAACATTTAAACAGTTTTTTATGGACAACAACAAACGCAATCTAAAAATTACGATTACCGTTGTCTGCGTGGTGCTCGCCCTTGCTATAATCGGCGGCGGCATCTATATCGGCAATAAGCTTGGACTTATTACCATCGACCACGGCAGCAACGGTGATCCCGAGGGCACCTTTGCGCCCGAGGAGCAGTTTGATGCAATGTACGATGTCAGCGACGCTTCGAGCATCGACAGCCTCATAACTGCGTGGGCGAAGAACGGCGGCGCGAAGTATTCGAGCAAGAATATAATCAATGTTCTGCTCCTCGGCGTTGACAGCGAGACCGGCAAGGCAGAGGGCGGACGTTCGGATGCCATCATCCTGCTCTCGCTTAACAAAAAGACCAAGACGATAACGCTCGTGTCCTTCCTCAGAGACTGCTATACCTATATGAACATCAACGGCTCCGAGCGCTGCTGCAAGACTAACCATGCCTATTTCTGGGGCGGTCCCGCGGCACTTATCGAGACGCTTGAGAATAACTACAAGATTGAGATCGATCATTATATCAGCGTCGATTTCAAGAGCTTCCCGAAGCTTATTGACTCTCTCGGCGGCGTGTCCGTTCCGATTGAGCCCTATGAGGCGGATTATATCAACCGCACCACAACGAAGATAAAGAAAATAAGCGCCGGCGATTCCGTCAAGCTCAGCGGCAGCCAGGCTCTGGTCTATAGCCGTATCCGCCATGTCGACAACGAGGGCGATGTCGGCAGAACCGCAAGACAGCGTACCGTTATCATGGCTCTCATCAAGAGCGCGCAGAACGCCTCTGCGGGTCAGCTCAACAACGCGCTCGATATCGTCCTTCCCAATGTCGTGACGAACTACAAGCGCAGTGAGATTCTCTCTCTCATGACCCAGGCGCTCTCTCAGGGCTGGATGGACTACGAGATAAAGCAGATAGTCATGCCGACCGAGGGCAACTATACTTCCGCTCAGCTCTATACCTACTACGGCAAGATAATCAACCAGCGCCTTTCGGTCTGGGTCGTCGATTATCCCGTCGTTGCGCGTGAGCTCCAGCTCGCTCTCTACGGCGACACGAATATAAAGATCGGCGATAACCATGTCTCCGCTGTCGATCTGCTGAAAAAGGGCGCAGTCCCGAGCAGCAACAGCAGCGGCTCAGGCTCATATTCTGCGTCGACCCGTCCGCACACCGATGTCGGTACTGTGGCGGAGAGCGAAGAGCCTGTAACTCATGAGCATACTTCCGAGGCGGTGAGCGAGCTCACCGAGGCAGAGAGCACGACCCGCCGCTTCCCGTTTACTCTTCCCGATTTCGGCTCAACTTCGCCGGCGGAAGATGAAGATGCAGCATAAAATTACCGCTCCGGATATATTCCGGGGCGGCTTTTCGTATATGATTGAAAAATTATGATTGATGATATATAATTGTCAAAGAAACAAACGGACGGTGATATTATGAGTAAAGTTTGTCATATAGTCGGCGGCGGCGACTTCTTCGGAATCCGCCCGACAGGGGAGGGCGATTTCATCATCGCTGCCGATAAAGGTCTGCTGTATCTTCAGAATCTCGGCATAACTCCGAATTTGGTCATAGGCGATTTCGATTCCCTCGGACACACTCCGAACGGGCGGAATATTATCGTCCTGCCCTGCGAAAAGAACGATACCGATATGGGCGCGGCGGTCGCAGAGGGCGTGATGCGCGGATATAAAAATTTCATTCTCTACGGCGCATCGGGCGGCAGAGCCGACCATACTCTTGCGAATATCCAGCTCATCTCGTCTCTGTCGAGGCGCGGAATGACCGCGATTATCGACGCGCGCGAAACTTCGTTCACTTCGATAACAAACGGCAGAATTATTTTTGACGAGAACGCAAAGGGCATGGTCTCCGTGTTCTCCCATTCGGATATCTCATCGGGTGTCACTATAAGCGGGCTCAAATATGAGCTCAAAAACGGCACCTTGAAGAACACATACGCCCTCGGCGTCAGCAATGAATTTGTCGGTAAAATGAGCGAAATATCAGTCGCTCAGGGAACGCTGACGGTCGTTTATCCGAGCAGCGCAGAGCCCTCTTTTTTCAGATTTTGAGCCGCGCGAAAAGATGTTTTTGAACCAAATAATATCCTGCGCCGAGATGCTGCCCGTGAGCATCAGCAGAAGAATATACACCGCCGCGTTGACAGTTATTATGATTGTCAGCGCGGCTTTTCCGCTGCCCTGCGCCGAGGAGAGCAGCAGCCCCGCGAGAAACGAAGCTGTTACGCAGACGGCGGGCTTTATTATCGAATCCATGATATTTATTTCGAGCGTGCAAACTTTTGAAAGCCTGTGTATGCTCAGCGAAAAGTTTACTATCTCGCTGATAAAAAGTATCGCGACATAGCCCTTTACGGAATATTTCGGGATGAGTATCAGCACGAGCACGACGCACATCGCGGAATCGATTATATTATATCTCATTGAATATACCTGCTGGTCGAGCCCTTTGAGTATTCCGTCAACTGTCGTGTCTGTGTACATTATCGGCAGAAGCGGCGCGAGCACGCGCAGATATTCCACGCATTGCCCGTCCCCGTAGATGCACTGCGACAGCCCCTCGGAAAAAATGAACATTATTCCCGCCGTGCCCATCGAAAACAGCACGGTTATTTTTATTGCCCGCGCCGCCATGCTGTCTATCCTGTTTCTGTTGCTGCGCGCCGCACATTCGGCAAATTCAGGCACGAGCATGCTCGCGAGAGCTGTCATTATGGCGGCGGGGTAGAGGATAACCGGCAGAGCCATGCCGTGAATGACTCCGTAGAGCGTCATCGCGCCGCCCGCGCTCTGCCCCGATTTGCGAAAGCCCACGGGAATCAGCAGGTGTTCTATCGTCAGCAGCACCGAGCGCGCGCACGATCCGGCGGCGTCCGGGAGCGCAATGCGCAGCAGAGCCCGAAGCCCGCCGGGCGTTTTTTCTTTCGGCTTTTGGTGCTTCGTTGACTTGTAGAGCAAAAATGCGCATATCAGCGAGCTTATCTGCGATATCGTTATGCCGAGCGCCACCGCGTCGCAGGCGTACTCCGCGCCCTTTGCCGCCCAGAATCTGAGCATCAGAACAGAGACCGCTATTTTTACTGCCTGCTCGAATATCTGCACCGCCGCGTATTTGAGCACCGTGCGCCGCGCCGTAAAATATCCGCTGAACGCGCAGCCGACCGATGCCGCGGGGAGGCTCAGCGCGAGTATGCGAAGCGACGACGCCGTGCGTATGTCGCCGAGCCACAATTTTGCTATCAGCTCCGCGCCGAACCATACGGCGGCGAGCATCATGCACCCGACCGTCAGCCCGTAGAGCGCGCACCGCCGCATTATCCATACGCCCTGACCTGCATTTTTTCCGGAATCTTCGACCGTGAGCCGCGTCGATGCGAGCGGCAGACCCGCAAACGAAAATGTCAGCGCCATCGCGTATACATCCGTGACGAGCGAAAAAAGTCCTATTCCCGCCGCGCCCAGCCGCCCGGTCAGATATACATTGAACGCAACGCCGACCGTGCGCATGAGAAACGATGTCGCGGCGAGCGTCAGCGTGTTTATGAGAAGCCGTTTCGTGTTCTTCATTTTTGCCTCCGGAGAAGTCAAAAAGCGTTAAATCTCTTGACAAAAACGCTTCTGAATGTGATAATATAGAGTAATTCATCGGAAAAGAGGGAATTCCCAAAAAAGGCGTATGCAGTGCCGAGTACCGCATCGCCGCCGATTTCTGAAATGTAAAATCAACGCTGCTCCTCCGGCGCGGAGCAATCAGCGTTCATGTAAAATCTATTCGCCGGAGAAATGGATTATGTTATGGCAAAGGAACTCGCAAAACAGTATGATCCGAAGGAAGTGGAGGACAGAACCTATAAATTCTGGCTCGACGGCAATTTCTTCCACGCCGTACCCGACCCGGAGAAGAAACCCTATACTATAGTTATTCCCCCTCCGAACATCACGGGTCAGCTCCATATGGGTCATGCTCTTGACAATACTCTTCAGGATATACTTATCCGTTACCACCGCATGCAGGGCTATGATACCCTCTGGCTGCCCGGCACCGACCACGCTTCAATTGCCACGGAGGCTAAAATAGTCGAGGCTATGGCAAAGGAAGGCCTTACTAAGGACGATGTAGGCCGTGAAGGCTTCCTCGAGCGCGCATGGGCGTGGAAAGAGAAGTTCGGCGGCAGAATAATCGAACAGCTCAAGAAGATGGGCTCGTCCTGCGACTGGGAGCGCGAGCGCTTCACCCTCGACGAGGGCTGCAACGAGGCTGTCAACGAGGTTTTCTGCAACCTCTATGAAAAGGGACTCATTTACAGGGGCGAGAGAATAATCAACTGGTGCCCCCATTGCCTGACCTCCATCTCCGACGCAGAGGTTGAATATGAGGATCAGGCGGGTCACTTCTGGCATCTTCGCTATCCTTTCAAGGACGGAAGCGGCTATCTTGAGCTTGCAACGACCCGACCCGAGACCCTGCTCGGCGATACCGCTGTTGCCGTCAACCCCAATGATGAAAGATATAAGGATATCGTCGGCAAGACGCTCATCCTGCCCATAGTCCACCGCGAGATACCCGTTGTCGCCGATGATTATGTCGAGATAGACTTCGGTACCGGTGTCGTTAAGATAACCCCCGCGCATGACCCGAACGACTTCGAGGTCGGTCTGCGCCATAACCTGCCCGTTATCAATGTCCTGACCGATGACGCAAAGATAGTCGACGACTATCCGAAATACGCCGGCATGGACAGATATGAGGCGAGAAAAGCTATCGTCAAGGATCTTGAGGCTGAGGGCGCTCTTGTCAAGGTCGAGGATTATAACCACAATGTCGGCACCTGCTACCGCTGCTCGACTACCGTTGAGCCCCGCGTTTCAAAGCAGTGGTTCGTCAGCATGAAGCCCCTCGCGGGTCCCGCTATCGACGCTGTCAAGAACGGCGAGACAAAGTTTGTCCCGAAGCGTTTCGAAAAAGTCTATTTCCATTGGCTCGAGAATATCCGCGACTGGTGCATCTCCCGTCAGCTCTGGTGGGGTCACCGCATCCCTGCATGGTATTGTGACGACTGCGGCGAGATAACCGTTGCAAGAACCGCCCCCGACAAGTGCTCGAAGTGCGGCAGCACCCATATCCATCAGGATCCCGATACGCTTGATACATGGTTCTCCTCGGCTCTCTGGCCGTTCTCGACCCTCGGCTGGCCGAATACCGACAGCGAGGATTTCAAGCGCTATTATCCCACCAACACCCTTGTCACAGGTTATGATATAATCCCGTTCTGGGTCATGAGAATGATGTTCTCCGGCATCGAGCAGACCGGTCAGGTTCCGTTTGATACCGTGCTTATTCACGGCCTCGTCCGCGATGAGCTGGGCAGAAAAATGTCGAAGTCGCTCGGCAACGGCATCGATCCGCTCGAGGTCATTGACAAGTACGGCGCAGATGCCCTGCGCTTCACCCTTGCCAACGGCAACAGCCCCGGAAACGACATGAGATATTCCGACAAAAAGGTCGAAGCGAGCCGCAACTTTGCGAACAAGCTCTGGAACGCCGCACGCTTTATCCTTATGAACCTCGACGGCTCCGAAGAAGCGGGTCTGCCCGATGAGCTTGCGCTCGAGGATAAGTGGGTGCTCAGCCTCTATAACGACCTCGTCAAAGAGGTTACGGACAATCTCGAGAGATTCGAGCTCGGCATCGCCGTTCAGAAGCTCTATGATTTCATCTGGGATGTTTTCTGCGATTGGTATATCGAGCTTGCGAAGATTCGCCTGCAAAAGGGCGGCGAGCCCGCACAGTGCGCAAAGCGCGTGCTCATATATGTCATGTCCAATGTTCTGAAGCTTCTCCATCCGTTCATGCCGTTCGTGACCGAGGAGATTTGGCAGTCCCTGCCGCATGAGGGCGCGAGCATAATGGTCTCCGATTGGCCGCAGTATTCCGACGCTCTGAACTTCAGCGCAGAGGAAGAGCAGATGAACATGATTATGGACGCGGTCAGGGCGATAAGAAACCGCCGCGCCGAGATGAACGTTCCTCATTCAAAGAGAGCGAAAATATATATCAGCACCTCCTATGTCGATACCTTCAGACTTTCCGGCGAGTTCATGCAGAAGCTCGCGGGCGCGTCCGAGGTCGAGGTTGAGGACGGCATCGAGATAGACGGCGCAGTCTGCATCGTCACCGACGCCGCAAAGATATATATCCCCATGGGCGACCTCGTTGACTTCGAAGCCGAGCGCGCAAGACTCAACAAAGAGCTCGCCTCCGCTCAGAAGCAGCTCGACGGCATCAACGCAAAGCTCTCCAACGAGAACTTCGTCTCCAAAGCTCCCGCGCCGGTCGTTGAGGCTCAGCGCGAAGCGGCGAGAAAGCTGAATGAGAAGATAGCTATGCTTAACGACAGCCTCTCTAAGATCGCCAATGCGTAATTTCGTGTGATACTGCGTTGTGGGAACCATGCGAACTCAGTCACGCACCCGCGTGCGCTCCATCGTTCGCAGAACCCCACGCCTTGTCTCACCCCAAATTCCGCTATTGGCTGCCTTGTGCATAATTTTTAGTCGCCAATGCGTAATTTCGCGTGATACTGCGTTGTGAGAACCATGCCCGTTCGGTTATCGGTGTAGGGGCGGATATCATCCGTCCGTAAAATCGGTATTCGTTCACATTTGCGTATGTTCTCCCGCACATAAAAACCAACCTGCAAAGGACGGGCGTGTCCCGTCCTTTGATGTTTTACGGAGGAAAACTGATGACACCAACCGAAGCAATCGAATATATCCATTCACGCCTGACCTTTGGCATACACCCCGGCATGGAGCGTATCAGGGCGCTCTGCGCCGCGCTCGGCAACCCGCAGGATGAGCTTCGCTTCATCCATGTCGCCGGGACGAACGGCAAAGGCTCGACGAGCACCATGACAGCCTGTATGCTCTCTGCCGCCGGGTACAGAACCGGGCTGTTCACTTCGCCCTATGTCATCGATTTCCGCGAGCGCATGCAGATTGACGGCGAGATGATTCCGCCGGAGGAGCTCGCCACGGCCGTTGAGCGCGTCAAATTAGCGTGCGACGAACTCGATAAGCGCGGAATTGTCGCGACCGAGTTCGAGGCCCTGACCGCCGCCGCGTTTCTCTGGTATAAAGAGCGCAAATGCGATGTCGTCGTGCTCGAAGTCGGGCTCGGCGGGCTGCTCGATTCAACGAATATTATAAAAACTCCGCTCGTCTCCGTCATAACCTCGATTTCCATGGATCACACCGCGATACTCGGCAATACAATCGCTGAAATAGCCGCGCAGAAATGCGGAATAATCAAGCCGCGCGGCGTGACGGTCATGTATCCCGAGCAGTCTGTTGATGCACGCCGTGTTATAGAAGAAACCGCTCGGCGCGAGAAAAATAGGCTCGCAGTGCCGGATATGACCGCCTGCCGCGTTGTCGATGAGACGGTGCGCGGCACGGATGTTATCTTCGACTCGCTGAAACTGCACATACCGTTCGCGGGCGACCATATGATAAAAAATGCGCTGACAGCCGTCACCGCCGTGCGCGAATGCGGTCTGAGCGTCGGTGACGGAGCGATTGAGCGCGGACTGTCGAACGCTGTCATGCCCGCACGAATGGAGCTTATCGGCGAAAGAATCATTCTTGATGGCGGCCATAACGAGGGCTGTGCCTCGGCGCTTAAAGCCTTTCTGGAACGCTTCACAAGCGGCAGGCGCGTCGCCGTGTGCGCGCTCATGGGCGATAAGGACTGCGACACATATCTGCGCCTGACCGCGCCGCTGTTTGAAAAAATGTATCTGACAGCCCCGGACAATCCGCGCAGCATGAACCCCGAAGCCCTGAGCAAGCTTGCCAATAAATATTGCGCCGACTGTACGCCTGTGTCCGACCCGACAGAAGCCTGCCGCATGGCGATAAATGACATAAAGCAAAACGGCGGAACGCTCGTTACTTGCGGTTCGTTCTATCTCGCGGGCGAGGTTCGCGGTTATCTTTTGGAAAATAAAAATATTTAACCCGCCGCATTTCGGCAGGATTTTCAAACGGGATGGATTATTATCTTTGATGATAATAGTCCGTCCTGTTTTTTATTTTTACAAGCCGTGTCTGATTTTTGATCATATCAAAATGACCCTCCGCACAGAGCCGACCAACGGCGGCACAGATTTTTCATAAGATTTGCTGCAATTAAAAATTATGCACGGTTCGTAGGGACAGCCCTTGCGGCAGCCGATACAAAATTTTAAATGTACTGATATCGTCAACAAAAAATTCAAATAAATCCGAGAATAATCCCACTCATCCCGGACAAACTGTTAATTGATAATCACCCCAAAGGAGGAAAAAACATGGGTGTTGAAATAATCTCAAATCCGCTCAGCGTCAGCGCGCTGCTCTCCGGCGAGATAGACCACCATACTGCCGCCGCAATGCGCGCGGATATCGATGCCGCCGCCGCGGCTCAGCAGCCGAAGATACTGCGCCTCGACTTCGCCGATGTCACTTTTATGGACAGTTCCGCCGTCGGTCTTGTCATGGGTCGCTATAGGCTTCTGCAGGGCTGGCAGGGGAAGCTCGAGGTCACGAATCTCAGCGAGCGCAATTATAAAATGATGCGTCTTGCGGGTATGCAGGCGCTGTGTACGCTGTCGCAGAAAAGGAACAAGGAGGATAAACATGAGTAGAAAAAAGCCTGTCGATCAGATGAGCCTGAAAATAGAGAGCCGCTCCGTCAACGAGAGCTTCGCGCGTGTCGCAGTCTCGGCGTTTGCGGCTCAGCAGGATCCGACGGTCGAAGAAATATCGGATATCAAAACCGCCGTCAGCGAGGCGGTCACAAACTGCATCGTCCACGCCTATCCCGCGAGCGTGGGGGAGATATACATATGGGTCGGGCTGTTCGATGACGGACTCGTCCGCATCAGGATAAGGGATCGCGGATGCGGCATAATCGATGTGCGCCAGGCGATGGAGCCGCTGTTCACGACCCTCGGCGGCGAGCGTGCGGGCTTGGGATTCGCCGTCATGGAGAGCTTTATGGACAAAGTGCGCGTGCGCTCCGTCCCGGGCAAGGGGACGAGCGTCACTATGGATAAATTTATAAAAGGACGCGGCGATGGACAGGGCTGAACGCAATGAACTCGTTGAAAAGAATATCGGTCTTGTCCATGCCTGCGCCAACAAATTCCGCGGCAAGGGCGCGGAGTATGACGACCTGTTTCAGGCGGGGTGCGTCGGGATTATAAAAGCCGCTGAAAACTTCGACCCGGAGCGCGGATTCTCGTTTTCGACCTATGCCGTGCCCGTCATTCTCGGCGAGATAAAGCGCATTTTCCGCGACGGCGGCAGCGTCAAAGTCGGACGCGCACTGAAAGAAAAAGCGCGCGCCGCGATGCGCGAAAAGGATGCGCTGACCGCCGAGCTCGGGTGCGAACCTACTGTAGGCCAGCTCGCCGAACGCCTTGGCAGCGATGTCGCCCAGACGGCGCAACTGCTCAATGCCGCAATGCCCGCCGTGTCGCTGACCGCCTGCACGGACGACGGCGAGGGGCAGATAGACCTGCCCGTTGAGTCGCCCGAAAACGCCGCGTCCGAGCTCATAGCCCTGCGCGAAGTCATTGCTCTGCTCGATGACCGCGACCGCGAGATGATAAGCCTGCGCTATTATCGCGGCATGACCCAGAGCCGAACTGCCGAGCTGCTCGGTATGTCGCAGGTGCAGGTGTCGCGGCGCGAAAAAGCCGTGCTCGCGCTCCTGCGGCGCAACCTGTCCGCCTGATTTTCTTGACAATTCCCGCCGATGTGATAAACTTAACTGAGATCATATTGGAGGGACAAAAAATGAAAAAGATGATTCCCAACGGCGTCTATCCGACCATGATAACGCCGTTCACAAAGGACAATAAGATAGATTATGCGGCTGTCGAAGCGCTCATAAACTGGTACGCCGGGAAGAAAGTCGACGGAATTTTCGCCATCTGCCAGTCGAGCGAGATATTCTTCCTCTCGTTTGAAGAGCGACTCGAGCTCCTGCATTTTGTCATGCAGCATACGCCGAAAAATATCTCAATAGTCGCGTCCGGTCATGTCGCGGATGATCTTGACACTCAGATAGAAGAGGCAAAGGCTTTCATAGACGAGGGGATAGACGCCTATGTGTTTATCTCGAACAGATTCGCCTCAGCCGATGAGGACGACAGCGTGTTCCTCAAAAATATCGACAGGGCTGTAGAATCCGTCGGCGATGTCAATTTCGGCATCTACGAGTGCCCCTATCCCTATAAGCGCATTATGACTCCCGCAGTGCTCAAAAAGCTCGCTGAGTCCGGCAGATTCACTTTTCTCAAAGATACCTGCTGCGACCCCGGCATGATAAACGAAAAACTCAGAGCCGTTGACGGCATGGGACTCAAGATATTCAACGCCAACTCCGCGAGTCTGCTCGAAACGCTGAAAATGGGCTGCGCCGGATTCTCGGGCGTTATGGCGAATTTCCACCCGGAGATATATTCGTGGCTGTGCAAAAACTTTGAAAAAGAGCCGGAAAAGGCAAAAAAGGTTCAGGCTTTTCTCGGCTTTGCGTCTCTCGCCGAGTGCCAGGTTTATCCCGTCAACGCAAAATATTATCTCTCCCTCGAGGGCGTGCCCATGGGCTATAACTGCCGCTCGAAGGACGCCTCGGCGTTCACTCTCAGCCGCCGCATGGAGATAGATCAGATGCGCGAGCTGACCGAACAGTTCAAGGCAGATATGGGTATAGAATAATGCCCGAACTCGGTTTTCAGTATGAATTAACGCGCTCCGACCGCAGGACGCTGAGCATAAAAATATCGCGTGACGCAAAGGTTCTGGTCTATGCGCCGCGCCGAATGAGCCTCAAACATATCGAAGATTTCCTTTTTGAAAAGCGCGCGTGGGTGCTCAAAAATCTCGCAAAGGTGCAGGAGCGCAAAGACATTTCCGATTCGTTCGTCCCGGGTAGGGAGTCCGGACTTCTCCTGTTCGGGCGCGAGTATCCGCTGATAAAAAAATCCGGGAAACGCGCAGGCTTTGACGGCAGCAATTTCTTTGTCCCCGACGGGCTCTCGGTTGATGATACGGCGGCAGCGCTCAAGGAAATCTACCGCTCGCTCGCCAAGAATTATCTCGTCCGCAGGACATATGAGCTTGCCGATCAGTTCGGCGAAACGGTCGCTTCGGTCAAGATAAATTCCGCGAGAACTCGCTGGGGTTCATGCACCTCAAAGGGGAATATAAACCTCTCGCTGTTTCTCGTCATGGCGCCCGAGGGCGCGGTTGATTATTGCATTATCCATGAGCTTTCGCATCTTAAACACATGGATCATTCGGCGGCGTTCTGGCGGCTTGTCGGTTCGCGGTGCCCGGATTATGAAAAACGCAAAGAGGAGCTGAGAGTTCTGAATCTCCGCCTCATGCGTGAAAAATGGTGAAAAACAGCTGTGATCGGGCAATATCTTTGCTCCGACCGCAGCCGTTTTTATTTTTGAAAACCGATTGACAACGGGAATAAATTCCATATATAATTGTCTTGTAAACGGCGCGTTCGGAGAATAACCGCCGACAAAGACAATGAAAAAGGGATGGTCATGTGGCAAAAATACTTTCATTTATTGTATCTGTAATTATGTTCTGCTTCCCCGCGCTCAACATTCCGCACGTTAAGGTTGACGATACGAAGTTCAACACCGAGTATGCCAACGTTTTCGTTCACGGTCTTGCGGGCTGGGGCAGCTACACCTGGTATAACGATTTCCTGCCCTATTGGGGTATGTTCGGCGGCGATCTGATGCAATATCTCAACGCCCGCGGCTTCGAGTGCTATTCTGCAGCGGTCGATCCGACGGGAAGCGCGTGGGACAGAGCCTGCGAGCTTTACGCCCAGCTGACCGGCACCGTCACCGACTACGGCGAGGAGCATTCAAAGCGCTGCCGCCACGACAGATACGGCGAGGATTATTCCTCCGATCCGCTTGTCGATGAGTGGAGCGCCGAGGATAAGATAAATCTTCTCGGTCATTCATTCGGCGGCGTGACCGTCAGACTTCTGGCTGAGCTTATGGCAAACGGCAGCGAGGCCGAGCGCGAGGCTTCGGGCAGCGATGTCTCCGACCTGTTCACGGGCGGAAAGGCAGATTGGATATATTCCGTCACAGCGCTCGCCGCTCCGCATAACGGTACGACCGCCTATCTCGTGCGCGACGCTATAATCAAAGATGTCAACGCCACCGCCGAAGAGCGCGCGGTTGTCGCCATGCTCACCGTTGCCACCGCTCCGCATCTCGACAGGGCGCTTTCGGACAGCGCAGAATATGATATGGACATCGACCACGCTCTCGCGATGAATGAGAATATCTCGACGCTCAAAAATATCTATTATTTCTCCTATCCGTGCAGCGCGACCGAGCGCAATGCGGACGGCACTTACAGCCCGGTAGACGGCAATATAGATAGGCTCTTCAGAGCGTGCGCAGTCAGAATGGGCAAGTTCACCTGCACCACCAAGGGCGGCTATGTCGTCGACGAGAAGTGGTTCGAGAACGACGGACTCGTCAACAAAATCTCCGCTCTCGCTCCGTTCAATGCGCCCTCTGCCGTTTACAACGGCGGCGAAGTCGCAACGGGCGTATGGAACATCATGCCGACATTCAGCGGCGACCACCTCTCGATAAACGGCGGTCTGTTCGTCAATCATAATGTCCGCGTGTTCTATGTCGACCTGCTCTCGATGATAAACGAGCTGTAATATAATTTTCCCCGCGCCTTGCATGGGAGCGAAAAACAGAAATCCTACCCACGGTTTTCCCTTGGGTAGGATTTTTTGCTTGATAATCGCCTTGGCGACTCAACACATCGCTGCCGCGCGAGCGGAATGAAATTTCAGCAAAGAGTTATTCTGCCGACTGTCAATATCCCCAAATGTCCTGATCTTAAATTGTGCATATTGCAAGAAATTTTAAAAATATATACAAAAAGATGCGATAAAATAAGTGAATATGTTGCAGTATCGCTAATATAATGCTATGATTAGAAAAAACAAGCAGGAGGGTAAAGATGTATAACACAGAAAATCCGTACAAAAGCGCGGGGGAGTATCTGAAAGCGCCGCTGTTTGAAAAATATCAGCTCAGACGCGCCGCGGTCAAGACCTCGACCGCGCTGTTCCCGTTCATGCTCTTCGCCGCGATATTCGCGTTCATAATACTTATTCTCGGAAAAGTTTTTCCGTCCCTGCTCGACGGGCTCTATTGGGTCTCGTATATGTCCGTCCAGCTTTTCGGCATAGGTATGTCGATATGTATGGCGTATTATGCGGGCGGATTTTTCTCCGCACTTGTCTCGGGCGTTCTCGCCGTATATTTCGGTCTCTTCTGCACCCAGGTCGCGGGCGTTGAAACAATAGGTGGCTCGTCTGTTATCGGCTTCATGGGCTATTATGTGATAGCTCTGCTGAGCACCGTGTGCGTGACCTTCCTGCACAAGGTCTGTGTCGTCGTTATAGAATGGGCGTTCGGTCTGCTGTTGAAGCTTGCCCATTCAAAGATAAAAGACGAAGCAAAGCGCGAGGAGCTTATATGCACATTCCGCCCGCAGCTCAAAAATATGACTCTGCTCGGCGATTCGCTCGTTGTTATCGGACTTTCCGCTTTCGCGGTGTTCTTCGTTATGAACTATGCCTACGCTCTGCCGATGACCCTGCTCGCGCATAAGCTCGCCGGAATAGTCGCTTCCTCCGCAAATATCATTCTCAAAGGCGCCGTGATAGGCTTCGCGCTCGGTTTCGATGTCGGCGGTCCGCTCTCGCTCGCGGTGTTCGATGAGATATTCAAGGGCGTGCTGGCGGGCTCAATGGAGAGCGCAAGACTGCTCACAGTGTTCTCCGCGGCGATGATAACCCCGTCGTGGATATGTATGATATATCTCTTCGTCGGCAAGAAGTTCAAGTCCTGGCCGATGGTCGTCTATGATGAAAACCTGCTCAACACGGGCTTCATTAACGAGGTGTTCCAGAATGTCAGACTCATGGCGATGTCGCCGATGGTCTATTGCGTCAGAGAGCCGCAGACAACGCCTTTTGCACTCATCGGCGGTACAACGCTCACTGGTATTCTCGCCGCGGCATTCGGCATCTGCAACGAGTCATTCTTGACTGACTATGCCCGGAAATACGGGCTTCTTCGCACTTCCACAATCGTCGTCACCGATAAATACGACGCATTTGCGGGGCTGCTGCCTCCGCTCTATGCCGGCGGGGGAGCGAAAGTTATTCTGCTCTCGTTCGCGGCGGCGCTCGTCGGTTCGCTGCTCGGCGTGGGGATTGTAGTCCTGCTCAAGAAAGCGCGCTATTCAAAGCAGGAGAAGCGCGGCGAGGATCTCTTCCTTGCATACGGCTATGAGTTCACTCAGCAGGAGTGGAATGAGACATATAAGAAAAAGTCGAAGCTCGAACAGAAATTAGGTCTCGCGGGCGATATAGAAGAAAACAAGCCGGAGCTCGACCCGGCGGAATAAAACAAAACCGGGGTTGGCGAAATATCAATCCCGGTTCTTTTTGTCTCTTATTTTTTTACATATCTGTCGAATGTGAAAATATATCCGTTGCTCTCCTGCGCGTCGGCGCGCGACAAGCTGATAAAAGTGAAAGCTTATATCAAAACCGAGTCCGGCAGCGCGGTCATCCGCCTGAGAATGAACGGAAAAGTGCTCGAATATACGCCCGACGCCGACGGCAGATTCGAACATGAGTTCAATTTCAAAAACGGCGGCAACTACATCATGATAGATTTCAACCGCTTCACCGGAACAGTTCAGATGACAGCAGAATATGTATAACAAAAACGGCAGGAACCGTAAAAAAGTTCCTGCCGTTTTCTCGTTATTTTATATATCCCGGTGCATCGCTTTCGGGAATGTACATCGTCTGATTGTAGCCGTCGGTGAATGTTATCTGCGCGATATAGCCGCCGAGAGAGGTGTAACACTGTCCTTGAGCGAGTGCGAACAGCTCGTCTGACTGCTTTTGATTTGTAACGCTCTTTATGAAGCAGTCATCCATGTCGCCGAAAGCTTTGGCCACCAACTTTATTTCTTTCGTGTTGAACATCGTGCTCATAATAAAAATCGGGTTTATCGCGGTGCCGCCGTATTTTCCGCTTTTGTTTATCTCCTGCGCCTGCAAAATGATGCGGCGGCAGTCGTAAATATTGACGCTCTTCACTCCACGCTTTTGCCCGAGCGCGTCCGCCATGCCGTGTTCTTTGATAAACTTCAGCGTCTCGGTCATGTCGTCCGTGACAGCCGCAAGAACAGACCTGCCCTCAACATTTTCTTCATATCGACCGCCGTAGTATGTGGCATTGTCGTTGAGATAAATATATGCTACTTCCTTTTCGCTGCCGCGAAGAATATCCGTATATTTTTTCTTCGATATGTCGCTCCATATGCATTTGCCGAGCTTATCAAGCTCATCCGAGCTCAGCTCGCGGCAGAAGCTGCCGTCCTTGCTCGCTATTAGAACGCCATCCTTATTGCGCAGAGGATTGCCGTAGTTTCGAAATAAGAAATAGCCTTGCAGGTTCGACATATTCGGAGCTTTTACGTCTTCGCTTTTGAGCTTTTCGCGCTCTGTGTCGGAGGCGGCGAGGAAAAGATATTGCTGTTCCTTTACCCCGTCCGTGTCGGCAACGGCAAAATATGAGTTGAGGTCTTTTTCACTTATGTTCGTGAAAGTGCGCTCCATGCTCTTCCCGTTCTTGAAATAATACTTGACGGAGAACTGGGTGTTTGTCTTTTCGTCGCTCTTCTTCTCGTTCGTTATGAGCTTGTGGATGGAGAGCACCGTGTTTATGTCCTTTTCCGTCGAGAGAGTTATGCAGTTTGTATAGGGCTTGAGAACCGTTGCAGTGCCCTTGACGGTGCGGAGTATACTGCCGTTTTGCGCCATTCCGCTCTCAAAGCTGAACGGCATCGACACCGTGACATACTCTACCTCTTCCGCTTCGGGAACGCGCGCGGTGTAGCCGAATCCGCCGGTCAGGAATATTGCGGTGATTATCGCCGTTGCGCCGACCGGCATTGCAAACTGCCAGAGATTCTTGCGAACCGCCTTCAAATTCCTGCGCGCAATGAATGTGTAGGCAAAATATGCCGCGAGCATGACGGCGATACCCAAAAGCGCGGTGAGCGCAGTATTAACGGAGGGGATAGTGGTTTTCAAAACCCATGCGGGAACGGAAAATCCGCAGAACACTATTATCGCCGAGGTAAGCGCTGTGAGTACACGGCTCGCCGCCGGAACTCCGAGCTCTTCAAGCTTCTTTTTGCCGAACATCCGCTGCGCGAGCACGATCAATACGGCGGTCAAAACTATCCAAAGCAGTATCGGAAGCCATGCGCCTATCCCGGGCAGGGACGAGCCGTCCTTGCAGTAACCGAAGTCGATAGGACCGAATCCGCGCAGATCCGAGATTGCAGAATCCTCTATACTCGTTCCGGGAACGCGGAACAGCGTGAACGGGCAGAATGCCATTATCCCGCGTCCGCCCCGTTGGATGGAGAAACTGAAATAGTAATGCTGCATATCCATGTCGCCGGTGTAATTCACGCCGGAGACTGCCGTCCTGCCGCGCAGAAATACCGAAGAAAGGGCGTCCCAAGCAGTTGAGAGAAGCGGCAGGGCGAGAATGAGCACTACAGAATAAAATATGCTCTCCGCAACGCTGCCCGTGAGCGACGCCGTCAGCGCGCCTATCGCAAAGCCCGCGAACATCATCGTCAAAAATCCGGAATACTGATAGAATATTACCGGGAGAACCTTCGCGGCGGAGCAGCCGGACGCGCAGCATATTATCGCGCTGATTATTCCGGGTATTATTATCGCCGCGCCGAGGAGCGTCAGCGAAGAAACACAGCGGTTTTTAAAGAGCGTCGAGCGGCTGAGATTGAAGCTGAACCACACATTTGACTGATTCTTTATGTTGATGAACCGCAGGGTATATGCCGCCTGTATCGCGCCGACGAGCACAATGCAGAATGAGATGAAAACAAGCGCATCGGGCGAGTCCCTGAACCATGTGAAAAAGACCTTTTCTTTCTGTTTGAACTGAAAATATGTGCATACTGCCGCCTGCACAGTGAATGCGAGAAAGGTCAGCGCGGGTATGACGAGATTTGAAGCAAAGCTGCGCTTTAAGTCGGCGGAAGCAATATTATTCAAAGACTTTTGAGATTTCATCGCTCTTGTCCTCCGTTTCCTGTAAGAATATTTCTTCAAGCTCCATCGGGAACTCGTCGATGAACAGCGGCTCCAATGCGTCGAGCTTTGCCCTCGCGTCGTCGATGTGTCCGCAGACGGTCACAACGGCGCTCCTGCCGTCGATGTCGAGCTTTTTGATGTCGATATTCCCGAATATCGAGCGTGTCGGCTCAAAGTCAAACTGAAGCCTGAATTTGCGCCAGGTAGAGGGAATATCGTCCGTGCAGCAGTTCATCTGCATACGCTTGCCGGATATCAGCATTATCCTGTCGCAGAGGTTTTGAAGATCTGCTATCGCGTGGGACGAGATGAGCATGGTGCAGCCGCTCTGAGCCATGTAGTCCATGAAAAGCTGCTTGCAGATGTCCTTTTTTGCGATGTCAAGCCCGTCGAGGCATTCGTCGAGCAGCAGGACCTTCGGCGACGAGGCGAGCGCTAACGCTATCTCCGTCTGGCGCTGCATTCCCTTTGAAAATCCGCGTATTTTCGCGTCGCCGTCAAGCTCAAAGAGCTTTAGCATACGCTCGAAGTTGCCGAATGAAAACTCCGGGTAGTAGTCTTTGTAGAAGCGAGCCGCGCTGTTCGGGGTCGAGCCGACGGGGAAGAAGAGATCGTCCGGCACGAAAAACAGCCGCGAGCGCACCTCATCGGAATTGTAGGTGGATTCGCCGTCTATAAGCACCTTGCCGGAGTCCGGCTTATAGAGCCCTGCGGCGCATTTTATAAGCGTTGTTTTGCCCGCGCCGTTGTAGCCTATCAGACCGCAGACGGACGAGTCACAAGCGGAGAAGGATATGTCCTCAACGGCGGTAAAGTCGCCGTAGCTTTTGGTGACGTTTCTGAATTCAATCATGGCGTTTGCCTCTTTGCTCCTTTCATTTGTTTTCGGTGTAGACCTGCTTTAGAAGCTCCTCAATATTCGCTTCGCTCAGTCCGTTTGCCTTCGCCGAGCGCAGAGCGGCCGAGAGCGCCGAAAGAGCCTGCTCGCGCACGCGGCTGTTGTCCGCCGCGTTTTCGCTGATAAAGACTCCGCGCCCGGGTTGGGAATAGGTCACGCCCTTTGCCTCAAGCTCCTGAAACGCGCGCTTTACGGTGTTCACGTTGAGCTTGAGCTCGGAAGCTAAAGAGCGGGTGGAGGGCAGACGGTCGTGCGGCTTGTACACGCCGCGCCTGACCATGAGCATCACCTGCTCCTCGATCTGTTCGTAGATAGGTGTTTTTGAGTGGAAATCGAGTATAATCACGATTTGTCCTCCGTATTAAAAAGTTAGCTAACTGAGCTATCTCAAATAGCTCAGTTGTATATTATCATCCTTTTCGGCGTTTGTCAACGGAAAAGTTTTATTTTTCTTTCGTCAATATTTCCAAATATCGGGCGCTTTGTTTGTGCATATTGCGGCAAGAACGGCGATAGCGCAAAAATAAATCTTTGATTAAAGAGCCGAAAAAAGTCCGACCCGACCGAATAAAACAAAAAAACGGGATTGGCGGTCAGTCCGTCAATCCCGTTTCGTATAGCTTATTTTTTTACATATCTGTCAAACGTGAAAACGTATCCGTTGCTCTCCTGCGCGGCGGAGCGCTCGACGAGCTTCCAGCCTGCGCGGCGGTCGAGGTCGGGAAAGAATTTCTCCGCCTTTCCGTCCGCATTTACGCGCGTTACATACGCTTCATCGCATGAGTCGATCAGCTCGTTGTAGACCGCCTCTCCACCCATGAGGAATACATTTTCGCCATTTTCAATAATGTCCGCGAGCTCGTCAATGCCGTGGCACACCGTGACATTCTCGGCGCTCCAATTTTCGTCTCGCGTCAGCACTATATTCTTCCTGCCCGGCAGAGCCTTCTGCCCCGGCAGGGAGAGAAACGTCGTGCGTCCCATGATAACGGTGCTGCCCATTGTCTTTTCTTTGAGAAATTTGAGGTCGGCGGGGATATGGAAGAGCATTCCCGTGTCCTTGCCGATGCCCCAGTTTATGTCGGCACAAACTATTGCTTTCATCTTCGCTCCTTATATCGCAACGGGTATCTTCTCGGTGAACTCGTGATATTTGTAGTCCTCAAAATGCACGCTGTCGGGCGTGAACTTGTAGAAATCTGTTATCGACTTGTCGAGGACGAATTTCGGCGCGTCGTAGGGCTCGCGCTTTATCAGCTCTTCGACTATCGGAACGTGCCTGTCATATATGTGCGCGTCGGCTATGACATGGACGAACTCGCCCGGCTCAAGCCCCGACACCTGCGCTATCATGTGAACGAGCGTCGCATATTGGCAGACGTTCCAGCTGTTTGCCGTGAGCATATCCTGCGAGCGCTGGTTGAGTATCGCGTTGAGTTTCTTGCCCGTGACATTGAAAGTCATGCTGTAGGCGCAGGGATAGAGGTTCATCTCGCTCAGGTCTGCGTGGACATATATATTTGTCAGTATGCGGCGGCTGAGCGGGTTGTGCTTGAGGTCATAGAGAACTCGGTCAACCTGATCAAACTCGCCCTCGGGGTAGTGGTGCTTGACTCCGAGCTGATAGCCGTATGCCTTGCCGATGCTGCCGTCCTCGTTAGCCCAAGCGTCCCAGACGTGCCCCTTGAAGTCGTTGACGTTGTTCGATTTTTTCTGCCATATCCAGAGCAGCTCGTCCGTTGCGCTCTTGATAAAGGTCTTTCTGAGCGTCATCGCCGGGAACTCCTTTGAAAGGTCGTAGCGGTTGACGATGCCGAATTTCTTTATCGTGTGCGCACTCGTGCCGTCTTCCCAGTGCGGGCGAACGTTGTAGTCCGTGTCCCATGTGCCGTTTTCGAGTATATCCTTGCAGTTGGCGATAAATACCTCGTCTGCGTAGCTCATTTCTTCCTCTCCTCTTTGCCTTTTCTTTTTTATATTATTCCTGTCTGCCGGAGCAGATCGGGTATTCCGTGCTCAAAATCAACGCCGTAGCGAAGATCCGTGCCCGCTTCTTTTGTCCTCACGATACAGCCGTGGGTATAGTCAACGGCTATCCTCGCGCTTTCGGCGAGGCTCAGTCCGTTCATGTATGCGCCGAGCAGTGCGCTCGCGAACACATCGCCCGTGCCGTGAAAATATCCGTCCACCGTGTCCGAGAGGGCGTAGCTTATCTCGTCTGTCGAGCGGTCGTATGATGCCGAGCCGACCTGTCTGCCGTCGAATGCAACTCCCGTCAGAACCACCTTTGACGGTCCGAGACAAGAGAGCCTGCGAAGCGTCGATTCAACATATTCTTTTGAGTAGGGGGCAGGGCGGTATTCCTCGCCGAGCATGAACGCCGCCTCCGTGAAGTTCGGAACGATTATGTCCGCCTTGGCGCAAAGGCGCGTCATCTGCCTTGCAAAGTCCATGTTGAACACCGAGTACATACTGCCGCCGTCCGCCATCGCAGGGTCGACGAGCACAACAGTGTCTTTTTCTTTGAAATCATCTATAAAATCGGTCACTATGTCTATCTGCTCGACTGAGCCGAGAAAGCCGCTGTATATCGCGTCAAATTTTATTCCGAGGCTCTTCCAATGCTCCGCGATTGGGCGCATGTCGCCCGTGAGGTCGCGGTAGGTGAAGCCCGTGAATCCGCCAGTGTGCGTCGATAGCACGGCGGTCGGTATGACCGAAACCTCAATGCCCATGGCAGAGATTATCGGCAGGGCAACTGTCAGCGAGCATTTGCCGAAGCCCGAAATATCATGTATGGCAGCAGCCCTTTTGAGTCTCTCCATGTGTATCACTCGCTTTTCATTATGATGTCCGCAAGCTCGTCTGCGGTCAGATTCGGAATATATTTTTCAACCCGGGCTTCTTCGAGCGCCGATATTATTTCTTCGCGCCGGAACTCCGCCCCGCGAAGCCGCGCTTCGAGCTTTGAAATATCTCCGATGTTCATGAAATCGCCGAAAATGCGTATATCTTCTATCCGCCCGCAGGCGGCTTTCTTTTTTATATAAACCGTCCCGCAGCTAAGACGGGATCGTTCGGATTTTTGGAGCCGCTCGGCGTCGCAGTTCCATTCGTCGGTCGAATATTTGCTGTCCCGAAGCTTCTCAATAGCTTCTATATCGCTTTCGCCGAGTTCATATATTTTTCCGCCGTGCTCTGTCATATATCCAGCCAGCATCGCACCGATAATATCGGGGCTGACTTCTTCTTTCGTGTATTCGGACAGATTTGCAACGCGGCTTCTGACTGACTTCACTCCGTGCACGATCAGCTTGGTTTCGTCCGGTTTCAGCGCTTCGGAGATAGCCTCAAGGTCGGCGCTTATCAGCAGCGTGCCGTGAAACAGCGACCTGCCGCCGTGCGAACACATCGCCGTGCCGGAGATTTTTCTGCCGCCGACAAGAATGTCGTTTCGCCCGGAAAGCTCCGCTTCAACGCCGAGGGAGCGAAGAACCTCGATAACAGGTCTGCATAGCTTTGCTCTGTTCGGCTCGCTGTTTTGAATGAACGAAAAATTGAGGTTGCCCGCGTCGTGATAAACTGCCCCGCCGCCGGTCATACGCCTGACAACGGGCAGGGAGCGGGCCGAGACATAATCGGGGCTTATTTCGTCCGCGGCGACCTGATTCTTACCGATTACAATGCACGGCTCATTTCTCCAAAGCAGGAAAAAATCCTCGCTTTTTTCGCGGAGCAGATATTCCTCCGCCGACAGATTGAAAAACGGGTCGGTGCTGCCGAGCGTCAGAATAAACACAAAACTCATCTCCGAAAATCTGTTGCCCTTTATAATATCATTTCGCGGGAAGAAAATCAATAATAAGCGCGAACGAAACGCAAAAAGAGCCGCCCTGCGAGTTTTGCAGAGCGGCTCGTCTGTGTTATTTAAACAGCTTCTTTATAAAATTAATTATAGATGACGTGATTTTAAGAATCGGCTTGAAGATTGCTTGGAAAGCCTTGACAACGAGCGATTTATCCGTGCCGTTGTCGTTCTCTATTTCGGCATAGAAAGCGTCATAGTCGCCGTTTTCGTATCTTTCAAGCATTTCGCCGAAGGTGACGTCCTTTTCCTCGCCGTCCTTCATAACGCTTATCTTCACATAGATGTCCTTGAAGGTGAGGTACTCGGAGTCTGGATCGACGCACTCGAATCTCTTGCCGTCCGTAGAGTCTGCCGTCTTGATTCCGTCGAAGGTCAGAACGTCGAAGTGGAGATACATGGCGTCGGGATATCTCGACGCGTAGTAGGCAAGGTATCTTCCGGCAACGCTCTCAAAGACGGTGAGCGTGCCCTTGAAGTTTATAACCTTCTTCTCCTCGTCGTAGCTTACTGTCACAAGCGGCATCTCATTATCAAGGGCGAAAGCCTGCGCGGCGGTGTTTTTCTCGTCGCATATGAGCAGGAATTTTTCGTTGTGACCGTCAAACGCATCGTACTCTATTTCCGTGTCGCCCTCCGTTGTTATCGCAACGGTCATGAGGTCGCCGCAGTTTGCGAATGCGAGGGAGTTTATATTTTTTACATCGCTTCCGAGCAGTACCTCGTTGAGATGGGGGAAGCTGTTGAACGCATTCTTGCCGACGGAGGTCACTCCGTTGCCGAATACAACTCCCGTGACCAGATCGGCGTTGCTGCTCCAGGTGAAGTCCTCAGCGTTGTCGTAGGAATACATGTCGCCGCTGCCCTCAACAGTTATTTGGAAGAGGTCGGGCTGCAGGCTCCATGTGAGGTTGTCGCCGCATACGCCGCTCGTCTGACCATAGTTATAGACAATCTTGATGTTCTTGAGCGCAGATGCAACGTCAACAACATTTATCTTGTCCCAGTCGCTCTTTGTGCCGCGATAGTATATAGTATCTATCCTGTTCGTGCCGCCGAGCGCACCGATTTCTATCTTCTTTATGCCCTTTCCGACAACGACGGTTCTGAGCTTCGGGCATATAGAGAATATATTTTTGAAAGTGTCTACTTTGTCATTGAACTCAAAATGTGTCAGCGGTGTGCTGCTGAATGCTTGAGTTCCTACATATTCAACCGAGTCGGGGAGATAGAACTCTGTCATTCCGCATCCGTCGAATGCTACCTGGTCTATCATTCTGACTGTGTCGGGGACTGTGGTTATCTTGAGCGAGCCGCAGTTCCTGAACGCGGCATACGGAATTTTCTTGATAGCATATGAGAAAGTTACATCAGTAAGATTCGCGCAGTTGTAGAAAGCATATTGATCTATGTTGCAGTTTATATCGAATGTGAAAGCTTTCTCGAAGTTCGGGCAGTGGAGCAGGAGCGACTTGTCCTTGTTATAGAGCACTCCGCGCTCGTCTGCGCTGTAGTTCGGGTTGGCGGCGTCTACCGTAATTGCCGCAGGGCAGCCGCTGAAAGTGTATCCGGGAATTGATATCTCTGTAAGATTTTTCGATATATTTATCTCTTTGAGCGCACAGCCTGTGAAAGCCATATTGCCTATCGTTGTGACAGAATCCGGAATATTTACGCTTTCAAGCTTTCTGCAGCCAATAAAGCATTCCCGTGGAATAGTTTCAAGACCCTCGGGCAGAGTTGCCTTTGTCATTTTCCAACAGTCACGGAATGCGCCGACGCCTATTGTCTTTACGGAGCCCGGGATAGTGATGTCAACAAGCTTTGTCGCACTGTAAAAAGCGTAATCGCCGATGGTTTCAAGTCCGCTCGGGAGATTGACATCTGTAACTCCCGTGTTCGCGAACGCATATGGCGCGATTTCTTTTACAGTAGATGCAACCGTGCACTCGACAACATCGTAGTCAGCCGTTGTATTTTGGGCAGGGAACCTGATGAGCTTTGTCTTGTCCTTGTTGTAGAGAATTCCGTTGAGCGAGCTGAGATACGGGTTGCCGGAATCGACCTCGAACGATTTCATGTAATAGAACGGCTGTATCGAGTCGCAGAACACTCTCGCATCGGTTACGTTTATGTTCTTGCCGATTTTAACCTTGAGAGCGTATGTGTTTATTTCCGAGGTGTCCCATTTCTTTATGTCATTGACCGTCAAAGTGCCGCTTCCTGTTATGGTTACAGTACTTTTGGATCTGTCGAAGGTGAAGGTTATCTCCTCCGGCTCTTCCTCTTCGCTGTAATTATAAACAACATTTGCCGATTTAATGGCGCTGTTGTCGTAGCTGTCTATAGTTATGAGCTTCCAGAGTTCCTCTGTGCCGCGGTAATTTACCGTATTCAGCGATGAATCGAACGCAGCGCCGTCAACTCTCTGAAGCGTCGCGGGGAGAGTTACGGTATTGAGATTTTTGCAGCCGTTGAAAGCATATGTCGGTATGGCGCGCAGGTTATATGCAATGTCAACGTTTCTGAGATTTTCGCACCCCTTGAATGCATATTTATTGAGATCACATCTGACGGTGTAGTCAAAAGTATACGGAAGATTCGGGCAGTAGTAGAGCAGGGTCTTGTCCTTGTTGTAGAGCACACCGAGATCGTCCGTGCTGAAATACTGATTTTCGGGGTCGACTGTCAGGGCAATATTGAGTCCGCCGAAATTTCTTCCGGGGGAGTCGGTAAATGTCTGAAGATTTTTCGGCAGCTTCAGGGTTTTAAGCTTGGTGCAGCCAAAGAATGCGATGTCGCCTATAGTTGTCAGTGAATCGGGAAGATTTACTGTTTCGAGACTTCTGCATCTGTCAAATGCGTCTTCGGGTATCGCGGTAACGCCCTCTTCAATGGTTACCTTGTTGAGCAGATTGCACTGAGCCAGAACGCCTTTGCCCATCGAGGTCACCGTGCCGGGTATTGTGATATAGAGCAAATTGCCGCAGTTGTCAAACGCAAAGTTTTCTATTGTCTCAAGACCGTCGTTAAGGAATATTGTTTTGAGAGCGGAAGAAAACTCAAAAGCACGGTAAGAAATGGTTTTCACGGTATCGGGAACGGTGTAAAACGAAAATTCTTTGCTCCCAGCTGGGTATTTTATGAGCACAGTCTTATCTTTGTCCATAAGCACGCCGTCGGGGTTGCAGAGATATTTATTGTTCGCGTCTACCTCATATTCATCTACAAAGTCAAAGTTCTCAAAGACGCGACCGGTTGTGATATTTACATCCGCCCCGATCTTTACATGCTCGGCGACCCATGAGCCGCCGAAAAGCCCGAAGTCGGCAACATCTTCGCCGAGTGTGCCGCTGCCGCTCAAAACGAGCGTTTTGTCGGCCGAGGTGTAGACCCAATCGACTCCGTTGACTGTGCCGCTTGCGTCCGAGCCTGCGGCAAAAGCCGCTCCGGCGCAGCCGAACACGGTCAGTGCCGCGAGCGCAATGCTCAAAAATTTCCTGAGCGTTGCTTTGATTTTACTGTTCATTGTTTCTTGCACCCTTTCTCATTATCATCATCACTTCAACAGTGAAATATCCGTTTTCATATTTGAGATTGACCTCGCCATTGTATTTCTTTGCGGCGCTTCTTATGCTGCCGATGCCGAGCCCGTGGTTCATGCTGTCGAGCTTCGTCGTTTTGACAGTGTTGTTCTTTATCTCGACCGGGTGGAGAGTGGGGTTGCTGACGGTCAGCATGAACACCGCCGAATCCTGAACGGCGTGAACGCTGATGACCGCGTTGCCAACAAGCTTGCTTGCCTCAACAGCGTTGTCCAGCGCGTTCGCAAGAATAGTGCAGAGGTCGATGTTTTCAATCCCGTCGGCGGGTATTATTCCGTCGAAATCAAGCTTAGTCTGCCAAATTGCCGCAGCGGCGCTCTTCTCGGCGAGTATGGCGTCGGCAAAGTGGTTGCCTGTCGAAAATGCACTTTTCGTCGCGTCGAGCCTGCCGTAAAGCTCGTCTATGTATTTTTCCGCCTCGCCGTACTGCCCGTCGGATATCAACGCCCTGACGGAGGTGAGATTGTTCTTGAAATCATGGCGGAACACACGCATATCGCGGTTCTTCTGAACCATATTATTGTAGTGGTTGAGCTCGAGCTCAAGCTGCTTCTCCATCGCGCGCTTTCTCTGCGAAGCGATAAGATATTTTGTAACCAGATACGCTATGCATCCGACGATGAGCACGGACGAAAGCATAGTCAGCGCGTTTGCCGTCTCTTTGGAATAATCCGCGTTGAGCGACACAGTGACGCTGTAATATGCGGCGAGAAATGCCGCGTATATCATCAGGCTTGCGACAGGCGGGAATTTGTCGAAGGCTTCCGTGAGGTCTGCCCGTCCGCGCCTTCTGACGATCAGCGCGGTGGCGGCGAATATAATTAGATATATGACAATACGGGTTATCAGCTGACCTATGACGCCGAGCCTCATGGCATAGTTCAATATGAACGCCAGGTAGTCAAGGCTCGATACCATGGCTATTCCTATCCATAAAAAGGCCGTCTTTTTGCGCGACTTGAACATCAGATAGGGATAGACGATGTGGCACAGAGTCGATGTCATGTCAACGGTGTCGGCCACATCGAGGTATTTCGGCAAAAATGCCGGAGCGAAGCTCAGTGCGGCGAGGCCGAGGCAGAAAACGTCGAGCGGGATTTTCCTCGTTTTCGTTTCGTAACCGACCGAATGCAGAAATGTGTGCACAAGCAGTATACAGCACACGCAGCTGATGAGGTTCAGCGGCGGGCAAACGGCGTTTAGCACCTTAACATTGTTCATCTTCTGTTACCCCTATACTTTAAAGTGCGTTGCGCTGCCGTGCCAGCTCGCGAAGCTTTCTGGATATCTTGTTTAAGCTTTTCGCTCTGATAGGAATGCTCTCCTCACGGTTCTTTATGTATATACCATCCGTATTAAGGTAATCTATCATCGACAGATTCGTCAGATAGCTGCGATGCGTGCGGAAAAAGTGAAAAGGCGTAAGCTCCTTTTCAAGGCTGTCGAGAGACCTTTTGCAGACGAACACTTTCTCTTCGCCGCCGCTGTCGTAGTGGATATATGCGTCCTTACGCTCGACTTTTATAAAATATATGCTGTCTATGTCGATGAGCTTTGAATCCCCGCCGTTTCTGACGAGCAGGCGGCGGAATGAATATGCGTCCTTGTCCAGCTCGTTGAGCGCACGGTAGAGCTTCTCTTTCTCAACGGGCTTTGTGAGATAGCGATGCGCATGAACCTCAAAAGCGTCGTAGACGATGTCGTCGTATTGCGAGATGAATATAATAGTCTTCGTTGTCATATATTCTTCTCTGATACGCCTTGCAAGCTCGAACCCGTCTATATCCGGCATTCGGTAATCGAGAAGAAAAACATCGAATTCACCGATTCTCTCCGCCAACTCCTCGGAGTTTGAAAAGGCCGTAGCACTTATTCCGTAGGCTGCCTTTCGCGGATATTCTTCAATGAGCGACATTATCTCCCGAAGTTCCCGCAAATCGTCGTCACATACCGCAATCCTCAATATAATCTACCCCCAAAAAAGAACAAAAAAACTTCCTACTGCATTTTAATACTTTAAACAATTTCTGTCAATGAATTTGGATGCTTTGCCCAAAAAAATTTAGTTAATACCGAAAAAAGTAATGCTCGTACCGAGGGGGTAGCCTTTTAATTCTTCTTTCCGTTTTTGCGCTTTTTCGGCAATCCCTGCGCAATATGCGGAAAAGAATTTTCCGTCTGCGAGGTCGGCTGAATGTTGTAGGTTCCGTATTTGTTCACCATGTCGAATGAGTCCTCGGGTTCGCCCATGACGGGGTCGGAGCTCGGGGTGGGGCAGTGGATGCCGTCAAATTTTTTGTCGTTTTCTTTATTCATTTTAATTTTATCCTTTCTGATAGAAAAAAGCGCCTTTGCATTTATTATCGTTTCCGCCCGACGCCGAAAAAATTTACTCGTTCACAAAGATTTAAAGAAATTTTTATATTCTCTTTAAACTCTATTGCAATTTTGCGTCTAATTATTGTATAATTATGGCACATTTTCAAAAGGAGTATCGCTTTTTCATGAAAGAAGAACACAGAAAGTATGCCGAAGAGGTATACGACATAATCAATCATGCCGCGAAGAACATCGGCGCAAGGTTGCCGGGTTCGGACGGCGAAAAAAAGTTTGCTGCCTATATGGGCGATAAGCTCAGAGAGATCGGCATCGAGCCCGTTCGCGAAGAGTTTGCGGTTTCCCCGCGTGCGTCCATCGGCGGAATCCCCTATGCAGGCTGGCTCGGTCTCGCGCTGAGCGCCCTTGTCTATATCGCAATGGGCATCCCCGCAGTCTGGTACGGCATGGCTCTCGCTTCGGCGGCATGCATCGTCTGGCTTGTCTGCAGCGTTTTCCTTTATAAGACCTGGTTCGATATGTTCTTCAAGCAGGAAGTATCGCAGAACACCTATGGCGAGCTGCTCCCGGAGGACGGCAAGTATGACTACACCATCATCCTCTCCGGCCATACTGACACCAGCTGGAACTGGCGTCATTCCGAGCACGCTTCGAAGTTCGCTAAGACAAACCCCGCACTCGGCCTCGTTGCCACCTTCGTCAAGGTCGGCTTCGGCGCTCTCTGCTTCTTCTTCCTTGCAGGCACTTCGATTGCCGTCGCGACCCTTTACACCGGCTATTATTTCGGCGCAAGCTGGGCAGCGGAAGCTTTCGCTTCTCCCGCGTTCGTGAACTTCATGTTCGCTATGCGCTTCCTGCCCCTCGTTACCGCTATCGGCTGCGCGTTCCTTGTCATGTGGGCTGATCCCGATCCGCGCAACGCATCCCGCGGTGCTATGGATAACGCCTCCGGCTGCGCTATCAGCTATGCTGTTACAAAGTATTTCAAAGAGAATCCCGACAAGATGCCCAAGAACTGCCGCATCATCGACTTCAACTGCGGCTCTGAGGAGGCGGGACTCCGCGGTTCTCTCGCTTTTACCCGCGCTCATAAGGGCGAGGCTATTCTTGAAAACGCGTGGAACATAAATCTGGACTCCGTCGCCGATAAGGACTATTTCGAGGTCGTTATCAAGGACGATTGGCAGTTCTGCCGCTTCGACAAGGATCTTGAAGCAATGTTCAAGGATACTTTCTCGGAGCTCGGTATTCAGAGCAAGTCCAACGGCTGCATACATAACCCCGTCGGCGGCTGCGACAGCACCCCGATGACCAAGGCGGGCATGAAGTCCGTTACATTTGCGGCTCAGGATCCGACCCTGACCTATTATTATCACACCTGGCACGATATGCCCGAGCGCTTCAGCGTTGACACCGTCGGCGACGGCTTCGATGTTGTCCTCGGCGTTATCGACAAGATCGACAAGTTCCAGCAGGCAAACGGCTTCACCGGTCCCCGCCAGTAAAAAAAGTATTTTGAGCGGCTGCCGCGACCCGTATTTGCGGTTTCGGGCGGCCGCTTGACTTATATTTAAGGAGGTAATAAAAATGAATCTTCAGTCAGTCATTGACAAGAAGAAAGAAGCGGCCGAGTATATGGTGAGCGAAATAACCCACATATGCAAGGACTTCGAAAAACGCGATCCCGGCTCCAAGGGCGAGCAGCAGGCATGTGAGTATATGGCGGACGTACTGAAAAACGAGTGCGGATGCGAGAGAGCCGACGTCGAGTCGTTCAAAGAGAACCCCGGTTCGTTCTTCGGCTGGATATATTTCACAATTACCTTCGTTCTCGCGGCGGTCGCTATTTCGTTCTTCTATCCGCTCGTCTCGATAATTCTTATCGTCGTCGGCCTGCTTATAGTCTTTATGCAGTTCGGACTCTATAAGAAATTCATCGATCGCTTCTTCCCCGAAAAGACCGGACATAACGTCACCGCAGTCAAGAGCTGCAAGGGCGAGGTCAAGCGCCGCATATTCTTCAACGGCCATCCGGACGCTGCCTGGGAGTGGCCCGTAAACTATAAGCTCGGCGGTGTCGGCTTTGAGGGTCACGCGGTTATCTGCGGCATCGGCGCTGTCTATTATCTTGTCATTTCCATAATGCTTGTAGCAAAGAACGGACTTGAGTATGTCTCGTTTGACGCAGACGAGACCCTCGGACTTCTTCGCCTCATCGGCCTTGTGTTCGTACCGTTCCTTATCGGCCTTTATTGGATGTGGAACGAGAACCGCGTCGTTGACGGCGCGAACGACAACCTTTCCGGCTGCTATATGGGCATAGCCATCCTCAAGGCTCTCAAGGAAGAGGGCATCGAGTTTGAGAACACCGAAGTCGGCGTTATCCTCACCGGCTCCGAGGAAGCGGGTCTGCGCGGCGCAAAGGCGTGGTGCGCGGCTCATAAGGGCGAGTTCGACGATGTCCCGACCTTCATCTTCTCTTATGATACGATTCACGATCCCAAGTATCTTATGACCAACTACCGCGACCTCAACGGCACGGTCAAGGCGGATAAAGATGTCTCCGACCTGTTTATGGAGGCTGCTAAAGAGCTTGATATCTCCTGCAAGAAGGGCTGGGTTCCGCCTCTCGGCGGCGCTACCGACTCCGCAGCGTTCGCGCAGGCGGGCTTCAGAGCGACCGGCGTCACCGGACTCAACCATAAGCTTGAGGACTACTATCACACCAGAAGAGACACATATGACAACATGAACGAGCAGGGTCTCGCCGATTGCTTCGCAATCAGCGTCAAGGCTCTCGAGATGTTCGATAACGGCGCAAAGCAGTAAATTTTATCTTAAATAAGCTCACCCCGGACTGTATTTTACAGCCCGGGGTTTTGTCTTTTATATATTTTTTATCCCAAATCCGGCTCGGCGGTTATCTCGACCTCCGCCTTCTCGCAGCCCTCAAGTTCGAGTATGATTATCTCATTCTCGTCCTTGAGCAGAACTCCGGGAATGTACAGCGCGCGCTGGGGACCTATCTCCCAGTAGCGGCCGATGTTGAAGCCGTTTATGTACACGCAGCCCTTCTTGAACCCGTCAAGGTGAACGAAGCAGTCATTTTGGCTCTGCGCCTTGAAGTGTCCGCGCATGAAGAGGGGATACTTGCCGCCCTCGAGCGAAAAGTCTATCTTCTCGGGGTTGTCGAGCGGAAGTGTGACAACATCGTAGCCCATGAGATTCTGATTGCCGTAGCGGATGGCATCAATGCCCTTGCGGTCGTAGAGGTGCTCGCCGTAGTTCACTCGTCCCATCGCGTCAACCAATACGCCTATCGTGCAGCCGTCCGTGCAACCGTCGAATTTAAATGTATCATAGCCTGCGACTTTGTTCTCGTCGCGGCGGTCAATCGTCGCCTTGTGCTCGCCGTCTATATAGACATACGCAGTGTCGTGGACATTCGCAACGCGCAGCTCGCGCGGGTCATATATCTGTTCGAGCTTTGTCTCGTAATAGATCATGCCGCTGTTCTGACCGAAATATTCCATGCTCTCGGGCAGGGGAACGCGGTGGCGCTCGCCGAGATTGTCGAAGTTGCTCATAAGCGAGGTGCTCTCGTCAAGCTCGACTTTGCCTATCGTCTGGAGCTCCGGCGATGCGGGAAGCTCGGTCTCGGGCAGGTTCTGAGCCTTGAGCAGAAGCTCTCTGACTGCATAATATGCAGGCGTGTAGTCGCCCCATTCGGTCAGCAGCGCGCAGTAGTCGTAGCTCGTGACCGTCGGCTGATATTCTTCATAGCAGTTCGCTCCGGCAGTGAAGCCGAAGTTCGTGCCACCGTGGAACATGTAGAAATTGAAGCTCGCGTCAATGTCAAGAAAATCTTTAATCTCGCCTGCAACGCTGTCCGAGCCTCGAGTGTGATGCTCCTCGCCCCAGTGGTCGAACCAGCCGCACCAGAACTCGGTGCACATCTTCGGGGTGTTCTCGTGGAATCTGTCCATGGCGTTGAATATCTCGGACGCACGCGAACCGAAGTTCAGCGTCTTGAACACATCGGGGAGCGTGCCGCCGGAGAGCATGCTGTTGTCGTCGCCGTCGGAGGTGAAGAGCATAACCTTTGTGCCGCAGTCGAGCATCAGCTTTTCGATATATCTGAGATACTCCTTGTCGTTGCCGTAGCTGCCGTATTCGTTCTCGACCTGCATGGCGATTATGTTGCCGCCCTCGCTCTGCTGAAGATCGCCGATCTCCTCAAACAGCCTGTGATAGAAGTCCGAAACATGCTGCAAATATTCGGGATAGGCGCAGCGCAGACGCATGTTTCTGTCCTTGAGCAGCCAAGCGGGCAGTCCGCCGAAGTCCCACTCCGCGCAGATATACGGACCCGGTCTGACTATCGCATAGAGCCCGACCTCCTGTGCCGTCTTGATAAAACGCCTGATGTCGAACCTGCCGGTGAAGTCAAATTCGCCCTTCCGCGGCTCATGCATGTTCCAGCAGACATATGTTTCAACCGTGTTGAAACCCGTCGCCTTGAGCTTTCTGAGCCTGTCCTCCCAGTATTCGGGCATGATGCGGAAATAGTGCATCGAGCCGGAATATATGCGGAAGCTCTTGCCGTCCATTTTGAACTCGCCGTCTTTTATAGTGAGCATTTATTCTGTTCCCCCTTGGGCTTTTTAGTTGATTATACAATACCGCCAATGTGCAGTCAATAAAAAAACCGGCAGATTTTACTCTGCCGGTAAATTGCTTTTTGGAGCTTTTCTTATGCCTTGTTGACCGATCCGAACAGCTCCATCTTCTCTTTGACGGTAGCCTTGATAGCCTCGAAGCCGGGTGCGAGAAGCTTTCTGGGGTCGAAGCCCTTGCCCTCGAGATCCTTGCCTGCCTCGATGTACTTTCTGGTGGCGTCAGCGAAAGCGAGCTGGCACTCGGTGTTGACGTTGATCTTGGAAACGCCGAGGGAGATAGCTTCCTTTATCATGTCTGCGGGGATGCCTGTGCCGCCGTGGAGAACGAGGGGCATCTCGCCGGTGAGTTCCTGGATGTTGGCGAGAACATCAAATCTCAGACCCTTCCAGTTTGCGGGATACTTGCCGTGAATGTTGCCAATGCCCGCTGCGAGCATATCGACGCCGAGATCAGCGATCATCTTGCATTCGTTGGGGTCAGCAACTTCGCCGCCGCCGATAACGCCGTCCTCTTCGCCGCCGATGGCGCCGACTTCAGCCTCAACGGAAATGCCCTTCGAGTGAGCGAGAGCGATTATCTCCTTGGTCTTCTCGATGTTTTCCTCAATGCCGTAGTGAGAGCCGTCGAACATGACGGAGGAGAAGCCCGCCTCGATGCACTTGAGCGCGCCCTCATAGGAGCCGTGATCAAGGTGAAGCGCAACGGGAACGGTAATTCCGAGCTCGTCGACCATAGCGTCAACCATGGCGGTGACGGTCTTGAAGCCGCACATATACTTGCCTGCGCCTTCGGACACGCCGAGGATAACGGGGGAGTTGAGCTCCTGAGCGGTGAGAAGGATTGCCTTTGTCCACTCAAGGTTGTTGATATTGAAGTGACCGACCGCGTACTTGCCGGCCTTTGCATCTTTGAGCATTTTTGCTGCGGAAACTAACATAGTAAAAACCTCCTAAGTTTTATGGCTTTATTATACACCATGAGTTTCAAAAAATCAATATTATCGATCCTCGCGGAAGTAAGAAAGTCCGAGGCTCGCGGGAGGCAGATTCTCGCGCTTGCGGCGCATGCTGACCGCGACAAGGACGATTATCGTAACAACATAGGGAGTCATCATGAACAGTTCCTGCGCGCCGAAGCTGAGGTTCGGGATGTAGTTGTGAACGACCATGAGACCGCCGAAGAGGAACGAGCCGAGGATGCCGAGATCGGGCTTCCAGACGGCGAAGATAACGAGCGCGATTGCAAGCCAGCCGCGGTCACCGAAGCCGTTGTTCGACCAGACGCCGTTCGCGTAGTCCATGACGTAGTAGAGACCGCCGAGACCCGCTATAACGCTGCCGACGATTGTCGAGACATATTTGTATCTGCCGACGTTGATGCCCGCCGCGTCACTTGTTGCGGGATTCTCGCCGACCGCGCGCAGCTGAAGTCCTGTGCGCGTGTGCTTGAAGAAATAGGCGGTGATGAGCGCGATGATTATCGCGGCGTAAGCGAGGAAGCTATAGGAGAAGAATATATCTCCGACCTTTCCGAGCTTTGCGGCGAACGGGAGCGTTGTCTTGAAGCAGTTGCTCGTTGCGCTCAGCGCTATCGAGGGGATGTCGCTGCCGGTTATTTTTATCAGCGAGCCGCCGAAGAAGTTGCCGAAGCCGACGCCGAAAGTTGTCATCGCAAGACCAGTGACGTTCTGGTTTGCACGCAGAGTGACGGTCAGGAAGCAGTAGAGCAGACCCATGAGCGCCGAGCCCAAAATGCTCGAGAGCAGGGGAATGAGCACTGCGAGGAACGGGTTAACCGTCTCGACGCTCTCCTCATAGAAGAACGCGCCGATAACGCCGGAGATGCCGCCGACATACATGATGCCGGGGATACCGAGGTTCAGGTTGCCGCCCTTTTCGGTTATCGTCTCGCCCGTTGAGCCGAAGAGCAGAGGAATGCTCTGCATTATAGCACGCTGAATGAATGTGATTATCATTATGCCTTCGCCTCCTTGCTGCGGAACTTGACAGAGTAGTTGATGAAGAACTCACTGCCGATGATGAAGAAGATTATGATTCCTGTGATGATATCGGCAAACGAGTCGTTGAGTCCGAGGCTCGTCGATATCTGAATTGCGCCCTTCTGGAAGAAGACGATGAGCAGTGAGGTGAGGATCATGTAAGCGGGGTTGAACTTCGCGAGCCACGATACCATTATCGCGGTGAATCCGCGTCCGCCGACTGTGTTTGTCGCGATGGTGTGGTCGGTGCCGCTGACGAGCAGAAGTCCGGTGACGCCGCAGAGCGCGCCGGAGAGGAGCATCGTGCGCATGATGACCTTCTTGACGTTGATGCCTATGTAGCGCGCGGTGTTTTCGCTCTCGCCGACGACGGAGAGCTCATAGCCGTGCTTGCTGTATTTGAGATAGATGTACATGAAAACGGTCAGCGCCGCAACGATAAGTATGTTGAGCAGGTAGTCCTGACCGCCGAGGCTCGGAAGCCAGCCGTTGTGGCTGGC
>ENA-ORNB01000417-ORNB01000417.1-human-gut-metagenome-genome-assembly--contig:-NODE-417-length-45208-cov-8.102407_pt1 | contig 45208 bp, 49 predicted proteins | sample MGYA00242112_ERZ509016 | MGnify/ENA primary metagenome ERZ509016 (study PRJEB26280, sample SAMEA2338705) | human gut metagenome | biome: human gut; feature: human-associated habitat; material: faeces...
ACCCGTAATATCCACTTCCTTGGTAATGGTATCCGCAAATACACAAGGCAAGCCGCTAGCCTGTGCTTCCACACCAGTCACAGGAAGTCCTTCATGAAGCGATGGCATCAGAAAAACATCCATTGCCTGATACATTTTCTCCATTTCGCTGGAAGCACCATAAAAGATTACACGTTCCTGAATCCCCAAACGCTTTGCCTTTTCCTTCATCGGCTCCACCAATTCACCAACGCCAAACAACAACAATACCGCCTTATCATTTTTTCTGGCAATCTCTTTAAAAATGTCCAGCAAAAACGTGTGGTTTTTCTGGTCAGAGAATCGTCCTGCGTGTCCTACTACAAAACGATCTTCCAGTCCTAACTTTGTACGCATTTCTTTACGCACAGCTTCATTATAATCGTATTTCTCCAATTCAATTCCATTGGGCAATACTGCATAATTTCCTGCTTCAATGATTGACTTTGGAAATAAGAATCGTGCTGCCAAATCAGAACAGCCCCAATAATTATTACAAAGAGCTGGAATAAACGGCTGAAGCAGTTTGCTAACCATTCTCACGCCTTTTCCTGCCGTTCCAAAGCCTGCATTGTGACTATGTATCGTTACATACTTTACGCCGCCCAGCTTTGCACCTAAAATGTTGGTTACATCAGCTGCACTATCCGCATTATAATGTAAAATTTGAATTTTATTTTCCTTGCACACTTTACGAATTTCATTGATTCGCAAAAGGCGTCTTAATGGGCGAACAGAAATATGATCTACCGACGCAATCAATTTTCTGCTTCCCATAGATGCAACCTTGTCCTCCAACGCTTCTTTCCGGTCGTGAAAAACAAGATAATCAAAATTGACTTTACTTCTATCCAAATGAGATTGGATGTTAATCATCATATTGGTTACACCACCAACCCCCAAAGGAGCCGTAACCAAAACTCTTACTGGTTCTTTCTCTTGCATATGCCACTCCTCATCAAACCAATCCATCAAAAGCTTTGTCTAAGTAAGCCTCTGTCTGCTTTTTTAGTTTCATCAGATTCTCGTCAACTGCCTGATAATTGATTTCATTACGAATCGCACAGATATCTCCAGAAAAACGTCTCTCTGACAAATTCAGATTCTGGCAGAGAGAATCAATTCGGGAGTTCTTAGAAGTTTTAGACTGATCGCTGTATCGATTAAAAATCATAAACTTCTTATGGTGAATAATAGAAAAACAGGTTCCATGGAACGAATCGGTGCATACATATTTTGCACCTCGAATCCAATTCAGGAATTCTTCTGGTCCTACATCGTAAGGAGCAATATCTCCGAATTTTTCGTCCTCTTCCACATACTGATCCAGATGGCGTAATGCTACAATTTTCAATCCGGTTTTCTGAGAAAGTTCTTCCACAGCCTTCCGGTATGCCGGATTTGCACCTAAAAAGTAAGCAAAAATATACGGCTCACTCATGTTTTTCTTTGCAGGAACAAGTTTCTCCCAACCAGCCATATCAAAAGAAAACACCGGATCTAAAATGGTAGGAACCTCCTTGCCGGTTAATTCCTTTACGATTTGGCTGCCTCGGTTTTCACGCATACTGATAAAATCCAGCCGATTCAAATATTCCGCAGTACGCTTTACCTGATACCATGGGATCTGGCTGACACCAAAGCTGGAAGCGTAAGAAATCTTACGCACGAAATCCGGAACAAACATCAAGTTGTAATAGTTTGTCGGAAGTCCTGCGGGAGACCAAAGCTGATCGCTGCCGGTTACAACAGCATCATAGCGTTTCGCACCTTCGCACAAAGCCGGATACCCAGCAAAAACCGGAGAAAATCTGGTAAATGCTTTTTTCTTAAATCTGCCAAATGCTTCCATTCGGATTGCATCATTTTTTGCAAATTCCGGGTGTTTCTTCATACCCATCTTTTTTTTCAGTGCTTCGTATTTATCGTTAAGCAGCACTCCATTCAAAAGTCTGGGAACAGACATTATTTTTTCTGGAAGTGTTCTCCTTTTTTCGTATTGGATCAACTCATAATCAATTCCACGTGCTTCCAACATTTTTGTTGTTGCGTATGCCTGAAGCATTCCGCCATAATTCTCATGGAAGTATTTTATACAAACGCCTATCATAGCTCCCCTTTTTACTTCTCCATCTGCTGTGCGATATCGGCATCCACGATTTCCTCGCCGGTCTTATGCTTCAGCTGTTCTTTGGATGCTTCACTCAGACCATTGTTGATCACACAGTTCATATCGCAGGTACTGCACTTATCGAGTTCCTCTTTGGTCACCTTGCCGTCACGGTAGTCGCGGCAGATCTTCAGTTCATACATACTGTACGGATGCTTGGTGAACAGAGACTTGAACTTGTGGACCAGAACCCAAGTAGCAGGCTTCCAAATGTACTTATGCATCGCCGGAGATACAGAACCGATCATCCAGCAGTCACGGTCGCAGCAACGAACCTTTGCACGAACCTTCTCTGCCTCCGGGCTGTTCCACAGTTCATCCCAAGTCTGATTGTTCAGGTTGCCCATAACTTCCTTGTCCTTGGTACCATTGCAAGGCATAACATCGCCATACGGATCGATGAAGAAAGTGTCAAAGCTCATGTCGCAAGGCAGCAGGCGCTTCTGACCGTAGATGTAGTTGATCAGACCGTGGTTGAAGTATGCACGGAACCACTTCTTCGGGCTGTTGCTGCGGAGCAGTTCGTTGACCAGATTCTCGAAGTTCTTTGCGACCATAGGACGGTCATGGATGATGTTCTTGGCCTCAACAAAGTAAAAGCTGTTGTGCAGAGAGGCAGTTGCAAACTCCATGCCCATCTCATTGGAAATCTTGTACAGAGGAACCAGGTCAGGAGCATTTTTGTCCTGAACGGTCATGCCAAAGCCAACGTCCTTCATGCCCATCTCACGCAGCTTCTTCAGTGTGCCATAACCACGCTGGTAGCCGTTCTGCAGGCCACGAATCTCGTTGTTGGTCTGCTCCAGACCCTCGATAGAGATACGAATACCGATCTGCGGGAACTCCTTGCACAGATCAACGATACGGTCGGTGAAGAAACCATTCGTGGAAATAACGATACGGTCAGACTTCTTGTACAGTTCACGCACGATATCCTTCAGGTCGGTGCGGATGAACGGCTCGCCGCCGGTGATGTTCGTGAAGTACATCTTCGGCAGTTTCTTGATGGTTTCGATGCTGATTTCCTCTTCCGGCTTGGAAGGTGCTTTATAACGGTTGCACATAGAGCAACGAGCGTTGCAACGGTAAGTGACGATAACCGTACCATTCAGTTTCTTTTCGCTATTGTTAGCCATTTTTCTAATACCTCTATCTCTCTTTTATCTATAAACCTTCATAATTTTCTCGTAATACTCATTGATGGTATCGAAGCTGATGCCCTTGCAGTTCTTGCTATACTCATCGCACAGTTCCTTATCGCCCCAGAGCTTCTGGATCTTGCTCTTCAGCTCGTCACCATCCCCGCTCTTAAACAGCTCACCAGTCTTACCGACTTGGATCAGTTCCGGGATACCTCCAATGTTCGCTCCCAGTACCGGCGTGCCATACATCTGGGATTCCATCACGGAGAACGGGCAGTTCTCATACCACTCGGACGGATAAATGGAGAATCGTGCCTCACGGATCAGCTTCTCCAGTGCCTCACCCTTCTGGAAGCCAACATTCTTGATGTTCCTTACACCCTTGATACTCTCCTCCAGCGGGCCAGTACCGGCGAAGATAAACTGCACGTCCGGCAGCTCCTTACAGACCTTGATGAGTGTACCGATGCCCTTCTCCTCAGAGAAGCGGCCGAAGTAGAGGACGTAATCCTTCTTCGGAGTCTCTTTCCACTCCACCTTATCGATGAAGTTATGCATTGTCACGGTCTTCGTCGCAAACAGCGGATTGCTGTCCATTTTGCTCTTCATGAACTCAGAGCAGCAGATCATGGTGTCAATGTACTTGTAAGTCCCTTTCCACTTCCAGAACTCGGCCTCCATCATGCCGATGGCAGACTTCGCCGTGGAGCCGTGGATGCACTTGCCTTTCATGCAGTTCACGAAATGGCCACCGAGGCACTTCTCACAATTCTGGTGGGTGTTCGGATTGTTCAGCATGTGGTTCGGACAAACCAGCTGGTAGTCATGTGCCGTGAAGATGATCTTACAATCCCTTCCGGTCTCCTTACGCCACTTCACGATTTCCAGAATGATGGAAGGTGTCAGCTGGTAGTTAAAGTTGTTTAGGTGACAGACATCCGGCTGGAAGTCGTCCAAAACTTTTCTCAGCTGCACCCGTGCTTCCTTGCTGTAGATGGTCTTGATTGGGTAAGTCAGCTTGCTCAGTTTGCTGCCGCCGTGGAAATCCATATCGGATGTATAAGCATTGACCCGATTGCCCACGCAACGGCCTTCGTGCTCCATACCGAAGTACTGAACTTCATGTCCATGCTGCTCCAGCGCCTCACCCAATTTAAATATGTACGTCTCTGATCCGCCGTTTCTGAATAAAAATTTATTTATCTCGATAATACGCATATTGTCCTCTTTTCCTTGTTGCAGATTTTTCAAGTCACTGTCAGCCTCTATCACACTTTTTGATAATTTCTTATCTCCACAAATTTATTCGGATACAGGAAGAACTCCAACCACTTCGTTTTCTTCATAATCCAAGCTGCAATGATCGGACCTGCAAAGCTAATTCCTAGTCCCAGCACCACATGAATCATAGAGCTTCCAATGCCCAACTTCAGTAAAACTGATCTCATTGGTGCCGCAAACAATGTATGCATGAGAAAAATCGGCATTGTGTATTTCGCAAGAAAATCCATACCTCTGCCAAATCTTCTTTCAATCCCCGCCGCCATCAGGACAACTGCTACACAAGCTAGCAATCCCATTGCGAAAGGAATCACACCACCGCTAATTTCTGCCTTATACACCACCACACTCAAAATCATAAACAAGGCTCCACATATAGTTCCTTGTATTCTTTTCCCTTTTAGCTGCACATTAAATACACAAATGCTCATACCGAGCACAAACCAGATTTCGTTTGAGAGAACTGTTGATACAGCGTAAACGCCGTACCCCCCCCCCATTCAATGCAATGGTTTTCATAGCTATTGCTACAATTAAGCCTCCTACAGCCATCTTTACGCTCTTAAAAGTTGGTGTAAGAAGGAAAATAAAGAACAATGCATACAGATACCAGTATGGCGAGGCAGGATGAAATAATAGGGTGTTTCCTAATCCACCAACCTGGTCATTAACACTACTTGAGAACACTTTTTTCAATACCCAAGTAGCTGTAGAAAAGGTCACATAAGGCACGCCGAGTGCCACTGCCTTTTTAGCCACATTCCTGTACCAGCCGTCCACACTATTTACCTTGCTGTACTTCTGATAAAGGTATCCACTACAGATAAAGAACAGCGGCACATGGAAGTAGTAAATCGTTATGTTAAACCATTTGTACAAATCATTTTCCGGCATAATACTAGCTTTCACCATACTCTGGAAGAAATGACCTAGCACAACCAATATACAGGCAATGACTTTTACATCATCGACCCACTTTTCTCTTGTTTTTACCGCAATCTGTTTATTCATATATTTTCCCTTTTATATTCGATTTCACTACCTCTGTTCAGATGCAGCACTTCCAATGTGTTGTTCATAAACCAGAGTGCTCCAGACAAACGCAGGTAGTGATACTGAAAGTTCTTATGATAAAATCATCTGCTGTTGCCGAACCTAGGTAGCGAGATGAAAACTGCTCTCGTAGCCTCAATCTTCTCTCAAAAAATGCCGTAAATACGCTATTTTTCGGCATTTTCACTATGTACATCTCACTACCTGCGTTCGGTTAGAGGAGATTATTTATTATCAATACTCTCATCTATTATTTTCTCCTGTACAGTTTCATCGTTTCCTTTACAACTTCATCCCAGTTATATTTCTCGCAGATAAAGTCAGCTGCCTGATTCTTCATTTTCATAACCATTTCAGGATGGTCACAGGCATCTTGCAATTTTTCTCGCAAGTCCTCTACATCTGACTTTTTGAAAATCAATGCCTTATCTTCCACAACCTCTGCGCACTCCGGAATATCCGAAACCAAACAGCAGTTGCCGTAGCTCATTGCTTCCAGTAGACTTAGCGGCATTCCTTCCAAATCAGACGGCAGCGTGTAGATGTAAGCGTTGCTGTATAGTTCATCCAGCATTGCTCCCTGCACAAACCCAGTAAAGAGAATCCGATCGTCACCCTTCGCCAGTTCTTTCAATTCCTCCATAAAGGAATCCGTATCACTAGAGCCGCCTGCGATAACCAGCTTTTATCCGTCTTGACATTCTTGAAGGCCTCAACCAGATATCGAATCCCCTTTTCTGGCACCAGACGACCGAGGAACAATATGTATGAGTCCTTTTTCAGCCCGAACTTATCTGTAATCAGACTTGCTTCCCGAATCTGCGGCCTATTCACGCCATTAGGGATAAAGTGCGTTTCTCTTCCATAAGTTTCATTAAAATAGTCCTGCACTCCTTTGCTCAGAACAATGACCTCGTCCGCATATTTCGCAACATTTTTTTCGCCTTGGTGGATAAACTTAGAACCAAGTCCTGATTGCCATTTCTCGCGCTGCCAATCAATGCCTCTCTTCACCACTACTACGGCCTGACTTGGGCGAGTTGGCAAAGCCGGACACAAAAAAATGGACAAGACTTTCGCCTTGCCCAATCTGCACAAGCAATCTCCTCATCTTTATTCAGTCTTAATACGTCGCAAATGTCCCTTATCCGCTCTTAAAATCTCCGGCTATATAGTATAACCATCACAGAAATAAGGAGCTGCCTTTATGCCGGAAGAGATCATTCGTCGAAAGCGCCGCCTTTCGTCTTTTCAAATTATCATATTAGGTTTTGCCGGGGTCATTCTGCTCGGAGCGCTGCTGCTGATGCTGCCGATCTCCACGACTGGAGGGAATGTAACTCCATTCAATGAAACGCTGTTTACAGCAACCTCTGCCGTCTGCGTGACAGGGCTTGTGGTGCAGGATACAGGCAGCTACTGGTCAACCTTTGGGCAGGCGGTTATTCTGGCGCTGATCCAAATTGGTGGTCTTGGTGTCGTAACCGTAGCAGCGTCGTTTGCACTGTTGTCCGGGCGAAGAATCTCTCTGATGCAGCGCAGCACCCTGCAGGATGCAATTTCAGCACCAAAGGTCGGCGGAATCGTCCGCCTGACACGCTTCATCCTGCGAGGGACGTTTCTGATTGAGCTGCTGGGGGCGCTTGCCGTGCTGCCGGTGTTCTGCCGTGACTATGGATGGCGCGGCGTCTGGATGGCGATATTTCATTCCATATCTGCTTTTTGCAACGCCGGGTTTGATATTCTTGGGACAGAAAGCAACCGCTATCCATCTCTTACCGGCTACGCGGACAGCCCAGTAATCAATATCACGATTATGCTGTTGATCGTGATTGGCGGCATTGGATTTCTGACGTGGGATGACATCTTCGAAAACAAGTGGCGGTTTCATCGCTACCGAATGCAGAGCAAGGTGATTCTCGTCACGACAGGTCTTTTGATTTTTCTGCCTGCTGTGTTTTTCTTCTTTTCAGACTTTTCCGCGCTTCCCGCCGAAAACCGGCTGCTGGCATCCTTTTTTCAGTCCGTCACGCCGAGGACAGCGGGCTTCAACACGGTAAATCTATCCGCGATGTCCGGTGCGTCGCAGGGCGTGATGATCCTTTTGATGCTCATCGGCGGTTCTCCGGGTTCTACAGCAGGCGGCATGAAAACAACGACGCTGGCAGTCTTGATTGCCAATGCCACTGCAACCTTCCGCCAGCGCGATAGTGCCCAATTTTTCGGACGCAGAGTCGATTGCAGCGCCGTCAAGACCGCCGCGACCATTCTGACGATGTATCTGGTGCTGTTCTTTGGCGGTGCGGTCTTTATCAGCGCATATGAGAATCTTCCGCTGTCTGCCTGCCTGTATGAAACGGCATCGGCGGTCGGGACTGTGGGATTGACACTTGGTATTACACCGCAGCTGCGCATTCCATCGCAAATGGTGCTGATCTTGCTCATGTATCTGGGCAGAGTCGGCGGTCTTACCCTCATTTATGCGGCACTTTCCAGCAAAAAAGTGGGGAATGCAAGGCTACCGCAGGAAAAAATAACGATTGGATAAGGAGCCTTTTCACATGAAAAACATTCTATTGATTGGCACAGGCCGCTTCGGACGGCATATCGCAGTACAGCTTTCTCAGCTGGGGCATCAGGTCATGGCGGTCGATACAAACGAGGAACGAATCAGTGATGTGCTGCCATATGTCACCAACGCACAAATTGGCGATAGTACAAACGCGGAGTTTCTTCGCTCTCTTGGCATCGGAAATTTTGACGTCTGCATCGTGACCATCAGCGGTAATTTTCAGAACTCGCTGGAAACCACCTCGCTGCTGAAGGAGCTGGGTGCAAAGTGCGTGGTATCACGTGCCGAGCGTGATGTGCAGGCAAAGTTTCTGCTTCGCAACGGTGCAGACCATATAGTCTACCCGGAAAAACAGGTGGCAAAATGGGCAGCGATCCGATACACTGCCGACCATATCTTCGACTACATAGAGATCGACGAGCAGCACGCCATTTTTGAGGTGGAAGTACCAAAAAGCTGGGTCGGGAAAAGCATTGGCGAACTGAATATCCGCAGAAAGTTTGGAATCAACATTCTTGGCATCAAGCATTCGGGAAAAACCGAAGTATCAATTACACCGGATACGGTGCTGTCCGGGGAAATAACGATTTTAGCGTTGGGCGAATACAAAGCGCTGCAAAAGTGCTTCCGAATCTGAACGGACGGTGAGGGTATGTGGAAGATGTCGTTTTGATCGCTGGGACAGCGTTAATGTTCCTGTTCGGCTGGTTTTTGATGAAGCAGCTGGATCGCTTTCTGGATGAAAATCAGAAGCGAATCGAGGAAGCGCCCGAACAACAGCAGCCTGAGCAGTGCGTGCATCTGGCCGGAAATATTCCTCCTGACAAACTTGAGGAAACGCTTTCCCGGTTTCGCAGCAGTCATGCCCATGTAGAAATCGTGATCTATGATTCAGAGCAAATTTCATTTCCGGACAACGAATCCGATTGGGCGCAGTAGAAACCTTCACATCTTGGTGCTATAATATCGTTTAAGAGGGGTGGTGAAAATGTGCAGAACAAAGGAAGCGAACTGCCAAAAGAGCATATTCTTGTGTGCCTGTCCTCGTCTCCATCCAATGAACGCATTGTACAAATGGCAGGGAAAATGGCACAGGCATTTAGCGGCAGCCTTACCGCGCTCTACGTGCAGACACCCGGAGACGCTGATATGAATGCGGAAGATACCGTTCGCTTGCAGGCGAATATGCGTCTGGCTCAGCAGCTTGGCGCAGAGATCGTCACAACGCATGGTGAAGATGTGGCAACACAGATCGCGGAATATGTGCGGCTCTCTAATGTGACCAAAATTGTGATTGGGCGAAGTGGTGTACAGCGGCGGCATTTTTGGAGTGAACCGACGCTGACAGAACGGCTCATTGCGCTTGCACCAGAGGTGGATATTCATATCATTCCGGATGTGGAAGCCTATAAGAGCTACCGCAGGAAACGGCTGCTTACCATCCGTCCGGCGTTTCCGACCGCATGGGAACTGCTTCTGACCATCGGGATTCTGGCAGCTGCGACGGTCATCGGATGGGTCTTTCTGCGGCTAGGCTTTGCAAATGCCAATATCATCATGGTTTACCTGCTGGGGGTGCTTCTGACTTCCGCTTTTACCAGCGGATATACCTGCGGTGTGCTGTCCGCTTTTTTGAGTGTCATCCTGTTCAATTATTTTCTGACGGAACCCCGGCTGTCTTTGGCAGCCTACGGTAGTAAATACCCAATAACCTTTGCTGTCATGTTTGCAGCGGCGCTTTTGACCGGTACGCTTGCCGCAAAGCTCAAAGCCCATGCGCAGCTATCCGCGCGGGATGCCTATCGGACAAAACTCCTTTTTGATATGAACAGGCAGCTTCAAAAGGCGGAAACACCGGATGAGGTCTATCAGATGACCGCGACGCAGATACAGAAGCTCATGCAGCGAGACATCCTGATTTATCCAGTGCAGAGCGGCGTACCGTCCCAAGGGATCATTTACCCGGCTGACGGAAGCAGACCATACAGCGTCCCAGACACAAACCGGGAGCAGGATGTGATTCGCTGGGTCTGGCAGAACCGGAAACGTGCCGGAGCAACGACGCAAAACTTTCCAAAAGCAAAACGGCTGTATCTTGCCATTCGTACCGGGCAGCAGATTTACGGTGTTGTCGGGATTCCGATGGAGAAGCAAACGCAGCCTGACGCATTTACATCCAGCGTGCTGTTTTCCATTCTCGGCGAGTGCGCTCTGGCGCTGGAAAGCCTACGCAACGCCGAAGAAAAGGAAAAAGCCGCCGTCCTTGCAAAGAACGAGCAGCTTCGTGCAAACCTTCTGCGTTCAATTTCCCATGACCTTAGGACCCCGCTGACCTCCATTTCCGGCAACGCGGATACGCTGCTGCACAGCTATAACGTGCTGGATGAACAAACGCGGAAACAGATTTTTACGGACATTTATGACGATGCGCAATGGCTGACAGGACTGGTTGAGAATTTACTTTCCGTTACGAAAATCGCGGACGGCAGCGTCAAGCTGCGCCTTTCCGATCAGGTTGTGGACGATATTGTGTCGGAAGCGCTCCGGCATATCGACCGAAGGTCGGCGGAGCATCACATTACAGTAGATTGCGGAGATGAACCGCTGCTGGTGCGGGTGGATGCGGGACTCATCATGCAGGTGCTTATCAACTTGGTGAATAATGCAGTCAAATATACTCCGGCTGGCTCGAACATCCGGATCACGGCAATCCCGCGAGAAAATATGGCTGAAATATGCGTCAACGATAACGGTCCCGGTATTCCAGATGAACTGAAGGAACATGTGTTTGAAATGTTCTTTACCGGGGGCAATCCGATTGGCGACAGCCGCCGAAGTCTTGGGCTTGGGCTTACGCTCTGCCAAGCCATCATTCATGCCCATAATGGCGAAATGACATTGAAAGATAATTCGCCGCATGGCTGCATCTTTTCCTTTACAGTACCGCTCAGTGAGGTGAACCTAAATGAATAAGCCACTCGTCCTCGTTGTAGAAGATGATACGCCGGTGCGCAATCTGATCACAACAACGCTGAAAACCCATGAATACAGGTATCTTTCTGCGCAAAACGGTGCAAGCGCCGTGATGGAGGCGCTGTCTCATAATCCGGATATTGTGCTGCTTGATTTGGGACTGCCAGATATGGACGGCGTGGAGATCATCCGAAAAATCCGTTCGTGGTCAAATATGCCGATCATTGTGATCAGCGCCAGAACCAGCGCCAGAACAGAGGATTCTGATAAAATCGTAGCGCTGGATGCCGGGGCGGACGATTATCTCACCAAGCCCTTTTCCGTGGATGAACTGCTGGCGCGGCTGCGAGTGACGCAGCGGAGACTGTCGCTGATGAAAACAGACGCAGCGCAGGAATCTCCGATTTTTACGAACGGTGCGCTGAAAATCGACTATGCGGCAGGCTGCGCATATCTTGACGGTGCAGAACTGCACTTGACGCCCATCGAATACAAGCTGTTGTGTCTGCTCTCAAAAAATGTGGGCAAGGTTCTGACCCACACCTACATCACACAGCAGATTTGGGGCAGCAGTTGGGAAAACGATATTGCTTCTCTGCGGGTGTTCATGGCGACCCTGCGCAAAAAGCTGGAACGCGGAAAAGACGGGCAGCAATACATACAAACGCACATCGGAATCGGCTATCGGATGCTCCGCGTCGAATAGCAGGGAGACTTTCAAAAAATCTATGAATTGTCATGCTGATCTCCTATCCGCATTTCAGAAAAAAGGGATATCTGCTTCCGTTTTACATGATCGGCTATGGTGTGATACGCTGCTTTGTAGAGGGACTTCGTACGGACAGTCTCTATCTGATGCCAGGTGTCCGCGTGTCGCAGGTGTTGTCTGGCTGCCTGATTCTATTGGGCGTTTTACTCGTAGGTATTATTCGCAGAAGGCAGGATATACAGGCATGAAACTAATTTGCTCTTTATTTATCACATTCTTAAAAATCGGTGCGTTCACCTTTGGCGGCGGATACGCTATGATTGCGCTGCTTGAAAATGAGTTCGTTGAAAAGAAAAAATGGCTTGAAAAAAGCGAGTTTCTGGACATGGTTGCGGTAGCCGAATCCACGCCAGGACCAGTCGCCATCAACAGTGCGACTTACATTGGTTACAAAATTGCAGGATTTGCGGGTGCAACCATGTCCACACTTGCTGTCTGCATTCCATCTTTCTTTGTAATTTATGGTATCTCGCTGTTCTTTGATCAGTTTCTCAGTTTGCGCTGGGTTTCCTGCGCATTCCGCGGGATTCAGGTATGTGTGATCTATCTGATCCTTACCGCAGGGCTGAAAATGCTTAAAAGTATTGACAAAAATACACTAAACTTGACGCTTCTCACGTTGGTCATGGCTTCCATGCTCTGCTGCTCGATCACAGCAGTTTCGTTTTCCTCTGTGTTTTACATCCTGATCTGCGGCGCGGTCGGGCTTGTTGTTTTCTTTCTGCGAAAAATCCGGAAAGGAGATGGGAAAACGTCATGATATATCTGCGTCTCTTTCTGAACTTTTTGATGATCGGTGCCTTGTCTTTCGGCGGCGGCTATGGAATGGTTTCGCTGGTACGCGAAAGGGTGCTTTCCAACGGCTGGCTGACAGAGAACGAGTTTCTGAATTTTATTGCCGTATCTGAATCCACACCGGGACCCCTTGCCGTGAATATGGCAACCTTTATCGGCTCAACACAGGGCGGAATCCTCGGTTCATTTGTTGCAACGCTGGGCGTGGTGTTGCCGTCATTTTTGATTATTCTCTTAATTGCATCCGCACTAAAGAATCTGATGAAATATGCACCTGTCAACGCCTTTTTATCGGGAGTTCGTCCGTGCGTTGTAGCGATGATCCTTGCGACCGCGCTCAGCATGGCGCTGTCTACGCTGTTTGGCCTCACAGATTTACAGGCCGGATTTGCGCCAGATTTGCGCTCTATCGCAGTATTTGCTATGCTCGGAGCAACACATCTGATTTGTAAAATAATCAGAAAAACAGCTCCATCGCCAATTCTGATGATCCTGTTTTCAGCAGGCCTCGGAATCTTGTTTTGGTGAATATTCTAGCATGGCGATTGATTTTATTTCAAACTTCAATAGCAATTCCTGCTGAACCGCGCTTATTTCATTGCATATAATTTCGAGCGACATCACCCTTCATTCATGATGCCGCTCCGCGCTTCGACCATATCATTCTGCCACAAATGAGCTGACCATCCCCTTATTTAATACTATAGTTTACGTCTCCGATATATCGGTACAGTTGTAGTTATTTGTTTTTTCAAAAAAACAGTTCGTAAAATTATACTTTTACGAACTGTTTGTATTTTTGGTCAGTTTTGCAAACTGATATTTATTTTTTCCTTGTGGTTATACGAAGTAACAAGCATCCTATCAAAAATCCAACAAGAGTCCCACAAGTATTCATAATCACATCATCTAACTGTGCAAACCTTCCAATAAATGTTTGCAAAAATTCTATACCAATCGAAAATACTGCTCCAAGTATAACGCCATTCCACCAATGCTTGTGGATATTCTTAAAAATAAATACTGGCAAAAATCCATATGGAACGAATAGACATATATTCAAAATAATTGCCGCATTAAATCCATCCTCAAATAATTTAAAACTAATATAACTATCAAGTGGTGAGGATATTCCAAAACTACCACCAATAATTCCTGTAATTTTTAATATTGATACAACTATTAGAATCCATAAGAATTGACATAACCAATTTAAAATCTTAACTTCAATTTTCTTCTTCTGGATAAATTCAATACCCACTTCGATAATCATAACACCTGAAAAAATAATAAGTGCCATTGGAAGTAATCTCACTAATATCCATATTCCAGTCCATATTTCCATTGTAATATAACTCACTATCATTCCTCCATAAATTCTGATTGCTACTTTACCGCACATGAGCATTTGCACTGGGAATGTCTTACACAGATATTTTCTATACAAATAATTTGACTGTTTTCTTCACGTTTCAACCTTTATCACTTCCAGCTCTTCAAAGCAACTATTTATTCTGTGCATCCAAATACCTGTGCCGGTATTTTAGCCCTGCATACTCCGTGATCCGTTTCATGTAAATCGCATCATATGCCCCGCCGACTGCTCCGACCACAGGAATTCCCTGTAAGAACTTCATATAAAGCAGCTCTTTTGACAAAGCTCCTGCTGTTTCCTCGATCTGCTTCTTTTCCTGATACTCTTCCGGCAGCGTTCCACAACTGATAAATTCATTCAGTTTGCCATCAATCTCACAAAGCGTTTCCCCATAGGATATCGCTCCCTGTATCAATAGCAGAATAAAATACTTTTCTTCCCTGCTTTCGTAGCTATATCCATAATGCAGGGCAGTCTCGTAGATATTCTTCAGTATCATCCCTGTAAATACCGGAATATCCGGCAGACCAATTCCCAGTACTCCCATCCCAATCCCGGATGCGCCGGATAGCAGTAAATTCTTTGTTCCTGTATCTCTCGCTTTTTTAGAAAAGGCTCGCAGGGATTTGGAATCCTGCTTTACATCCGCCGTATACTGTCGTACCTGATAGTCCTGCTCCAACTTCTCCCGTTGATACGTCTTTTCAATAACTCCGGTTCCTTTCTCAAAAATCAGAGCAAACGCTTTGGCAAAAGCGGCATCAAGTGTTCCCTGAAGTTTAGGCGGTATCTTCTCCTCCAGCTTTTGATTCAAGATACTTTCCTTTTTTTCCAACCGTTTCTGAAGGAATTTCTGCTCCTGTACTTCCAGCTTTTCCCACTCCTTCTGAAGCGGCGTCCTTTTATCAAATAGTCGCATTTTAATACACCTCCCCGTTCATCTGACGTTTTACATGATCCAGCAAACATTGGTCCCTGACACCATTAAATTTTTATAACTAATAACCATAGCTAATGCACTTCCAAAAGTTATTCCTGATTTTACCATTTTCTTGACAGTCGTTGATTTATTATCTTCCATTTTTGTTTTCTCCGTATATTCCTATTTTCTTAATTCTGCAAGCTGGAATTTTCGCATTATTTCTGTTGTGTCTTAACAAAAATGCTTTCTGTTACAAGGGCTATCGTTATAAGGGCTCCTACAAGGGAGTAATTGTTTAATCCATACATCAACGGCATAAGAGAAATAATTGCTGTAATAATCGAAAGAACAAACAAGGCGTTAAAAACGCTATCCTTCTTCAAAGAAATCAACGAAAGCAACAAGATAACAACAGTAAGTATGGCTGTAATAAGTGGAGTAAAATTTGCATATCCAAACGGTATAAGGCTAAAGTATGAAAATGTTTCTCTTACTCTTTCTGTTGGAGATGGAGCAAAAGTACAAACTGCTCCCAGTGGTAATGCTTCTAACACTATTGTTAAAGCCGGAAAAACCACTAAGCTGATTTTTTTCATGTTGTGTACCTCCGTCTACAAATCAGAATTTTCCGAAACTTACTTTATGCTGTTAAATACTATAAATTCATCCCACAATTCATCATAATTATCAAATTCATAATATGTGTCCTCAACTTCAAAATATTTTCCTGGACTAATTGTCAGCGTTTCATCTGTTGCAAAATAGATTGTGTAATAAGAAACAGCTCCACTTGATAATGCTTTGTTTTCATCTACTATGTCACCAAGTTTCACTTGATTCAATAAATCTATAAACTCAACAACTTCTTTATCTGAAAAAAAATACGAATAATTACCGTCTTTCCCACCTGTAGTTCCTGTAAGTTCGATTTGTTTGATTTCCGACGCATCAATGCTCTCCAAGTCCTTATTCACATCTTGTTTTCCACATCCTAACAATGTACCTATAAGTGAAATAAGTATGAGTAAAACTATTCCAATTTTTTTCATTTACATAACCCTCCATTTACATTTCAGTTTGACAACTTCTAGCTCGACAAGCTGGAAGTTATCGCTTTACTTTTGTTGTATCTTAGCCAAAATACTTTCTATTACAAGTGTTACTGTTATAAAGGCTCCTACAAGGGTATAGTAGTTTAAGCCATACATCAATGGCAAAAGAGAAATAACTACCGTAATAATGGAAAGGACAAACAATGCTTTGAGAACACCTTTCTTCTTCAATGAAAACAATGAAAGTAAGAAGATGGCAACAGTAAGTGTGGCTGTAATAAGTGGAGCAAAATTTGCATAGCCAAACGGTGTAAGGCTAAAGTATGAGAATGTTTCTTTTACTCTTTCCCTTGTGTTACATTCTCCCATTAGCTTTCATGAACCTTAATATGGGAAAAATTAAGGGAAAGAAAATTTCATAACACAGTATAACATATAACAATAACAATAACAACATGGTGAACTGATTGAAATGTTTTCGATATTTAACTCTATAACTGATTATTAAAAAAATGGAGATAAGATACGATGAGAACAATATTTGCAGAATACGATCCACACAGAAACAGCATTGATGTTTATACCAATGCCGGTTATATGCTCCGCATTGACTGTTGGGAAGCTGAGAATAACTTAAAAACCACTCCTGGATCAGACTGCGCATTAAATACACTTGCTATTGATGAGCCACTTGAATATGCACTATTATATCTTGATGGTAATATGCAAATGTGGGTAGATGCAGAAGATTCTTTGGAATTGTAAACCACAAGTAGCCTGTATGCTTTATTTTACATACAGGCTACTTAATCAAAATCACCATAATTGATCAAGCAAGTTTTTTTAATATACCTCGGAGTCATTTTCGTTCAATCTTTCATCGCTAATAAAATTTCTCTGAAGTGATAGCAGATAACAGATTGGCAGGTTTTTCTAAAAAATAATCTGCTTTTATGTGCTTATTATGACTGCCCCATACTGCTAAAGCAAAATCAATTCCTGCATTTTCCGCACATTTACTGTCATATTTGCTATCTCCGATATAAAGTACTTTCCTATGGTCTGTTTTTGATAATTCCACATATTTCAAAATCGGTGCGGCATTGGGTTTATGTTCCTGTGTATCGTCTGCACATATGATTGTTTTGAAATAATGACTGATACCAAACGGACAAAAATCATGTGTAAATTCTTCCCTTGTCTTTGATGTGACAATCCCCATTTCATAATCCAGGCTTAGAAGATTTTTCAATAATTCAATGATTCCGTCAAATACTTTAATGGTATTTGTATAGTTACGCATATTTTTATCCCATAATTCTATCGCATAGGAAGTGTCTTTTATCTCAAGTTTTTTCAAAGCGTCTGTTCCTGTAATACCTAACGCAAATCTTAGTTCAGAACATGGTATCTCTCTCCCGGACAATCCCTTTATAGTTTCCTGTAAAGAATGTAATACAGCATATTCCGTATCAATCAGAGTGCCGTCAATGTCAAAAACGATATGCTTATACTTCATGCTGCCACCTTTCCCTGTCTGTATCAAAATAACGTATCACCCTGCATGGATTTCCTACTGCAACACAATTAGGCGGGATAGGGCGGGTAACTACGCTTCCAGCCCCTATCACGCTGTTTTCCCCTATTCCGCCCAACAGCTCCCGAAGAATGGAAGTGCGTTTTTCTGTATCTCCATAATCAGAAAAATAATATTTCCGTGTTAATTCCCTTGTGCGGGCAATCTGCTTTAACGTATCGCTGTCCGCTGTTTCCAAAAAATCACTGGATTCGTAATACACAATATCCCCATTAACGAAAACTGTTTTCCATAACGCCCGGAAGCAGGGCATAGATAGAACAGCCAATCTGATCCTCAAACCGTTCTTTAATCTCTAAAATCTTTTTCCATCTGTCTATTGTCGCTGGGTGAACGCCGTATCGCATTGTCACGTCTACAAATCTCTTTTCCAAAAGACAGAACCCCGAAGGCATAGCCAATGCGTCACATAACTGTACAAGACGGTCATAATCATCATATACCGCATTTGCAACAAATTCTTTCATAAACAGGTAATCCTCATCACTGACATCAAACTCTCCGATAGATGTGGCAATATCCTGTATCATAAATGCGTGGGATATACATATTTGTGCAGCTTTTTCCCATCCGCGCTCCATACAGTAACGATAGCCGTCTATCAGATGCCTTTCCGAACTCACTCCGGCATAACGTCCAATATCGTGTAACAGCCCGAAAATATATGCCTGTTCAGAAGATAAATCTTTACAGTGTGACGCAATGTTTTTACAGGCTTCGGCTACATACCGGGAATGTTCTGCCCATGCTCCCGGATTGGATTCTGCCGCTTCCCTTAATGCCAGTTCTGCGGTCTGAATATTCAACTCCATTTTTAACTCCTTTCAAAAGGGCGGGGCTGGAAGATAAACTGTCCAGCCCCTTTATGATGAAATATTTACAGATAAATCAGCAATCCCCGGCATAGTACGAAACAATGTTCATATAGTCCGTTGGATTCGGAACTTCTAAAACAAGCCGCAAACAGTTTTTGTTTTGGGAGTATTGCCGCCACAAACTGCCCTGTATCTTTTCTTCCCCATTGATGTTTTGTATTTTACCATCCGGGCAGAGCATATTTACTTTGCCGGAACAGCTATTGACCGTATCTAAAAAATTTTTCATGTTCAGAATGTTCAGTTTTACCACTTTGCACTCACCTACTGTAAATGACGGATTTACTTTACAGGTATCATTATAATGCAAAAGGAATAGAAAAAATATTTCTTTTCTGCCCTTATCTATCACTATTCTGCCATTTTCTCCGATATTCTGTAGGTGAACAATATGCATATTCCCGAAAAACTTTTCCAAAATAACTGCTGCTCCCTAAACCGCACTCATGGCTGATAACGGTAATAGGTTCCTGCCCCTTTGCCAACATCTGACAGGCAATTTGTAGACGATAAGTTGTTATATACTCTACGGGTGTCATGTGTAGACAGTCATGGAACACTCTATAACACTCCCTTTCGCTTAGATATGCTGCCGCAGCAAGTTCCGGAATAGATATTTTTTCTCTGTAATGTTCATGAATGTATATCATCATCAGCTTTATTTTATCGTTGCTTTTGTTATGTTCCCCTTTCTTTTCACGCATAGAGCAAGATAGTTCAAAAAGCATGAGCCATATTTCTGTTAGGGTTTCCCGCAGTTTTATTTCATATCCAAATTCATCACTGGATAAACGAAATGAAGCGGCAAGCAGTTTCAAAATCCTTTCTTCTTCTGCATTGCCCGGAAAAAGCGGAATTACCTCAATCTGTGGGGCCGTTATGACAGGCGCAATATATTTTTGTTCAATCCTGCTTCCCTGTTCTCCGGCAAGTAAGGAAACATCGAAAATATGAAGTAGCTGTATATTCTTTTCTCTCTGCGATATTGCTTTTGTCATATGGAGTACATTGGGATTTATCATGCCGCCGCTTCCAGCCGGAAACAATATTTTTCCTCCTGGCGTATCATATTCAATGCTGCCGCTTTCCATATAAAAAAGCTCCACTGTCCTGTGCCAGTGCCACGGTACATAACCCCCTATATACTTGTCAAGTTCTGCCCTCGAAGCGATATAGGGAAAATCTTTTTCAAAATCTGGAAGCAATTCTTCCTTGCTTCCGGTATAAAATTCAATGCTATGGATATTTTTCATGTCTGTTCACCTGTACATCTGGGATTTTGTATCTACTTTATAGGTTAAATATACGGAAATCCATTTTAAATTTTGGGTTTGTAGTTTTAAAAGTTTTTTCGCCATTGTTTCTTAGGTTCATATTTTCCACAATCATCACAGGTATACGGCCAGTTGATTTTCCATTCAAAATATTCATCTCTGGTAATCACACCGGATTTCAGTTCATCCATTCGAACCCCCCATTCTTTTAGAAAATCATTCAGAACTCCATAATCAAACCACATACAGACAGGAGCATGAGCCGGCCAGCTATCATTGTCGTGATAGTAAACGGAAGTGTCTGCTACTTCATTGCATTTTTCACCAGGAAATTTCCGAGGAAGAAACAGATGCAGGGCAGATGGATTAAATTCATCCAGCCAGAAAAGCAGTTCCATCATTTCGGAAGCGTCACGTCCAGCGGTATCATAGAGGGTATAAGGATTAACATCAAGAGCCTTAGCCATTTTATCAACCAGATCTTTTTTTGGAACACGAACACCTTTTTCATATTGTACAATTCTATGTTGATCGGTCAGTCCGATCTTCTCTGACAATTCTTTTTGTGTCATTTTCCGGAATGTCCGGATTTTTTTTAGTTTCAGATTAAAATTCATAAAGTCACCTCTGCATTAGTCCTGATAAACATTCGTTGAAGATAGTGAAATCAAGAAATGAATAACTATTTGTCCATATTATAACACAAGATAGCATAAAATCAACAAAAAAGAGTACAAAAAAGAACCTAAAACGCATGAAGTGCTATTGACATTAGCAGTAACGGGGGATATAATGGCATTAAATCGAAATAGGTACAAAAATGTATACCTATAAAACTTTTGATTATTGAACCTTGAAAATTGAATGAGCTGTATGGGTGCCTTTCGGGGCTTAAAGGTAACACAGGATTCCACCGCTGTATCAGAGAGTAGTATGTGGAAACCGAAGATACTCCGGCAACGGCTGGTATGCTTGAGAAGAAGCTGCCAGTATTCAGAAAGATTTCTGATAGAGGTCAATTGTAACGTTGACACCGCCATATACAAATGGAAGCCAACACGCCGAACAGAATGGAAAATCATCGTAAGAAGTCCAAACAAAAAGTATATGTACTGACAACGGGCATAACCGCTGTCTGGGAGGTGATGCAGAAGAATACGGAGGAAAGGAGGTATGTGCATCATGAGAAAAACAACAGAGTATAAGGCTGAGAATCGTCTGACGGTAGATATTGAAGGATTAATGGCAATGTTATCTTGCGGAGAAGTAACTGCAAAGAAAATTGCAGATTATGCAGAAGCAAGAGTGATTATTGGAAGACGTGTTCTTTATAACGTGGATAAGATAAAAAGATATCTTGATGCAATGGCAGTGTAATGAAAGATGAGAAGATAAAATACAACAACTTTCCTTCGGAATGAAAAGTAAAAAAGGGAAAATATTCCTGTAAAACAGGCAAATAAAAATTAGCATTTTGCAGGAATTTACCCTTGGAAATCATAAAATATTATGTTAATCTGTGAGCAGATATCAGACAGTATATGACTGATACAGACAGGACAAAAATCATTCCGAATAACGAAAAATAAAGTGAAAGGAATGATTGATATGGCAAGAAAAGATAATAAAGGCAGAAATTTAAAAACAGGTGAATATCAGCGTCCGGATGGACGTTATGAGTATCGCTACAAGGATGAAATTACTGGAAAGCGTAATTCGGTTTATGCAGCTGATCTGGCGAGTCTGCGAGAAATGGAAAAGAAGATCAATAAGGATATGGAGGATCTGCTTATTACAGACGCATCAGTTAAGAAGCTGACTGTAAATACTTTGTTTGAGCGATACATGGCAACAAAGAATATCAAGGAAAGAACGAAAAAGAATTATATCCGTATGTGGGACTATCGGATACGAAATACTTTGGGAAATATTCGTGTTGTAGATTTTAAGACATCTCACGTAAGGACGTTCTTTTCAGCATTGTCAGATGAAGGACTGGCACACAGCACGATCAAAGGTCTTTATGGCTTATTGAATCCCAGTTTTGAACTGGCAGTGGAAGACGGGATTATCCGTAAGAATCCGGTAACTGGAACACTTGGAGATTATGGGGCTCCGGCAAAAGAGAAAGAAGCACTGACACTGGAACAGCAGGAAAAACTTCTGAAGTTTGTTGAACAGAGTAATGTGTATAAGCCTCATCTTCCAATGATGCAGGTTATGTTTGGGGCTTGCCTGAGAGTGAGTGAAACCATCGGCTTAACCTGGTCAGATGTGGATATGAAGAATCGGGAGATCCATGTAGGTGGACAGCTTGTATATTATGAAGGTGATGAAGGATATTGTTTTCATGATTCAGAAACCAAAACGGATGCAGGAATCAGAGACATTCCTATGACACAGATGGTATATGATGCGTTCCGTAAACAGAGAGAGATGAACTTGATGCTTGGTTTGCAGAGTAATGTAGAGATCGGTGGACGCAGTGGATTCATCTTCAATACAAAGCATGGACGTCCGATTATGCCAGCGGGAGTGAACAGCTTTCTGAAAAATATTGTCAATGCCTATAATAAGAAAGAAAGCAAACTGGCAGAAGAAGAGAAACGAGAGCCGGAGCTGATGCCTCCCATTTCATCGCATACCCTTCGTCATACGGGATGTACCAGATTGGGTGAGAACAATGTCAATCCTAAAGTTATGCAGTATGTCATGGGCCATTCGGATGCACAGATCACAATGAATGTCTACAATCATATTGCAGAGAAGTCTCATGTGGAGAACGAGATGTCTAAAATGAATCTGCCAGAAACCGTACCTGCTGTGGTATAAACCAGAAGTCGTTGTCGTAAAATGTGGTAAGAAAATCAGACTTTTTGACAATCAAATTCCATTAGCATCTCTTCAATTTTCGATTGCATTTCGTTCACACTATGCTTCCGTGTACGAGCACATTCCTGAGCCTGACACCCACAGATAATACATTTTCGGAAAGAAGGACGGGATAACTTCTGACCATTTATATCAATCACATCAAGATCAAAAAGGCGACCGACAGGATGAGTTTCTTCAATATCTGTTGTCAGATCCTTGATTTTTTTGCAGGATAGTCAACTGCAAGAAGAAGTTCATCTCCTGTTTTTTCGTGGATTTCCAATAAATTTTTGATTTTGGCTTGTGTCGATTCTAACTTTGCTAATAACGCATGCTTTCCGCTGGTAAATGCAGCATGGATTCGGTGAGAGTGAGATTTCCTGGACAACAACCGGAAAAGCCAATATCATACTGGATAACCTGATCGAAATGGGAAAAATAAAACCTTTTACACTTGTGATGAGTGACGGCATGGTACAGGAAAAGGTCGGCTCAGAAGAACGATTAAACCATGTTTTGCTGGAACGTATGCTGGTAGAGGAAATTATTCCGATGGCAGAGAAAAAATATCAGTTTGGCGGTCGGAAGAAAACCTTATGAGCAGACCCATCTGAAGGCGATGGACGATCCGTACTTTAATAACTATTTTCATACCTTTTTCCGGTGCATCGGAGATAATGACTGTTTCCGTTCCAGATTTCTGGAAGAGGATGCAATCATCCAGGAGAAAGGTGTCCATGAAATCAGGAAAATCTATCCGGGCGGACATGACTGGAATGTGTGGAGACCGTGCTTTACGGATTTTGCGCAGATGATTTTCCGGTAGGATTGTATAAAGTAAGAAAATATAGTCGAGCAGGAGCTGCCCGGCTATTGTATTTTACGCGAGCAAGGAGCCCAAGTCCGTGCCTGCACGAAATCACTGCCCCTGCGTGCCTCTCGCTTCCCGATAAGCAGAAGGGGACATCCCCAGTTTCTTCTTAAAACTGTTGCTGAAATAATATTGATTCGTATAACCACACTTTGTGCTGATCTCTTTTAACGAAAGACTGGTGGATTCCAGATAATGACAGGCACTTTCGATGCGAAGCGCAGTGATGGTATCACTGATGCTTTGCCCGGATACCTTTTTGAACAGAGAACTCAGATATGCAGGGCTGATGTTGGCATGTCGTGCGATATCATTCAGGCACAGGGTGTTGGTTTCAAAGTTTTCCCGGATATATCCAAGAGCCATGGTATATATCTGATTGTGATAGTTCTGTAAGGATGAATCCATCTTTTCGCATACGGAGGCACATAACTGCGTCAGCCATTTTACAAATTGTTCGTAGGTGCGGAAGGAATCAAACCGGGTATAGACCTGGATGATTTCCCTCTCCAAATCTCCGGTATCCAGGTTCATCTCGTATAAGAATTTCAGAATTCGTCCCAAAAGGGAGTAGATTCGGATGAAAACCAGATTTTTGTCCTGAACCTGTCCTAACAGATTCTGAAAATAGCAGGTAATCCATTCTTCGATAGCAGTCATGTCTTTGGAACAGATAAGACGTATCAGTTCTTCGTCGGTATTTTCGGAAAAGGACAAAAGATTTAATTCTTTACCAAGTGCTTCTCTCGCATCGAAAATATTTTTGTGTGGGAAGAAAAATAGGTATTTCAGCGAGTGGGAAGCACTGGCAAAGGACACCGGGAGCTTCCAGATGCTGTCAGCAAGACTTCCGATTCCGATGTTCAGAGAAAGTACATTGTTTTTGCAGGACTCGACAATAGTGGAGGCTACTTGGTGTATGACTTGAAGAAAATGCTGGGGATGTTTTGAGTTCTGGCCGATGATGCAGACGATTCCGCTGAATTCTTTTAAATAAAAAACATTGTCAAAAATCTCCATTTCTTCTTTTACCAGATTCAGGATATTCAGAAGCTGGATCTGGTATTGGGTAAAGTCCAGTTCGGATTTGGCAGGATCTGGTTCTGTTTCCAGGATCAATACGTCAAAAAAGTCATAGTCTGATCTCAGATCCAGATATTTCAGATACTGGCTCAGATGAGTGGCCGGATCCTCACCGGGATAATGGAGCAGATCATGAAAGAATTTTTCTGTCATAACAGGCCGGCTTGCTTTTACCAACTCCGTATTTTTTTGTGTACGGTCGATATCCGTAAAAGCATTTTTGATTTTTTCCGTAAGATAATGATAATCCAAGGGTTTCTCGATATAGTCATATACACAAAGGCGGATCGCCCGTTTGGCATATTCGAACTTGTCATAAGCACTTACAAGAATAACTTTTATGAAAGGCTGGATCTCCAGAGCTTTCTGACTCATGGAGATCCCATCTAGATCCGGCATCTCAATATCCGAGATGATCAGATCTACATGGGTGTCTTTCAGGATGTCCAGAGCGGAAAGACTGTTATATTCTACGGCGATCACAGTGGCATCCAGAGCACTCCAGTCAATATTTTTTTCGATGCCTTCTGCGGTGAGGCAGTTGTCATCTACAATCATTACATTCTTCATCATATTTCTCCATCTGATCAAATTCAATGGTAATGGAAGTGCCTTCATACAGACAACTTTCTACAGATATCCTACCATTTCCAAAATAAGGATTGGAGATTCGTTTGTTTACATTTCCAATACCAAAGTGTTTTTCATAATTAACAATTTTTTCATCCAATGTTTTCTGCAATTCTAAAAGCTGTTCTTTTGCCATTCCGATTCCGTTATCTGTGATCACAATAATAACCGTATCATCTCCGTAGGAAAGATCAATGGAGATATGAACCTCCGGCGTTTTCTGAGAGAGACCATGCATAATACTGTTTTCCAGAAATGGCTGCAGTGTGAATTTGCAGATCAGGAAGTTGTCAATGCCGTCTTCCATATTGATCTCCCAGGTAAGATTATCATTATGGCATAATTTTTCCATTTCCAGATAAAGCTGTGCGATGGTCAGTTCGTCCCGGATGGAGATCAGGTCTTCCGACTTTCTGAGTGTCATGCGGTAAAAACGTGTAAGATTCGTCAGCATCTGATTGGCAATATCCAGCTTTCCAAGGGACTGACAGGTCTGGATGGATCCCAGAATATTATAAAGAAAATGTGGATTGATCTGGGATTGGAGAAGCTGGTATTTTAGCCGTTCTTCCGTCAGTGACAGTTCCAGAATAGACTGCAGATTGTCATTCAGGGAATGCTGCATTTTTTCAAAGGTTATCCCCAGTTTATCAATCTCATCGAAGGTTTCAGGTGCACGATCCTGTGGTACCAGTGCCTTCATGTTGGTGTCGGATGCATCTAATTGTAGTGTTTCCATAGCCCTGGATAGTGTCTTGATTCGTCTGGTAAGATTCTTCGAGATCAGAACCACAACCAGAATCGTCAGCGGAAGAGAGATCAGGATTGTCAGGAGGATACTTTTGATCAGTATATGCGTGTTTTGCATGATATAAGAATCCGGTATCTCTGTCACCTGTAGCCAGCCGTTTCGTAAAGTAGTAGTGTGATAATTAGTGTGAGCTCTCTTTTTTAGAGAATCTCCCTTGTTGTATAAGAAATCCAGTTTTTCTTCGTCAAGAGACGCAGAAAGCAAAGAAGGATTGTTGCTGGCAACGATTTTTCCGTTGTCTGTAAGGATATAGCTGGTGATCTGATTATCCTGGAAAATTTCCTGTAGAATGGAGGAAAATTCAGATGCGTCCAGATAAATTATATAAGCATACTTTATGCTGTCTGTACCCGGATGTTTTAAAACTCTGCAACAGGAAACAGAATTCGTAATATGGTAGCTGTTATTCACAAGAAACGGAACAGACAGCAGATCCTGATAAAACCAGACAGAGGATGTTCCCGGATTTTCCAGAACTTCTTTTGGAATCTGAAAGTCAGAAAGCTTAGACACAGGGAAAAAGTATAAGCTTTCGCTGGATGCCATATGCTCGTCCGGAAGAAATATATTGATATAGGCCAGATCAAAGGATGTCTTAAACATGGACAGATTGCTCCGAATCTCGGAAAACATAGCCAGAGTGTCCATGGGTGCATCTGCCTGCATCAGGTTGTACATATTATATTGAAGCGTATCGGCTATATTTTCCACTTGCTGCAAGCGGTTATCAAACTGTGTATGCAGCTGTGCATCAGCGGAAATAGATGCATTCAGAATCTTATCTTTAGCAATGTTATAAGAAACAGCATAGGAAATTCCGCCTATGATGAAAATAGGAATCAATGTGCACAGCAAAAACGCACATAAAATCCTGTTTTGAAAATGGGAAAAGTATAATCGTGGACCTCTGGACCCTTTTTTTGAATGTTTCATAAAATCTCCTTGTATTGTATCCGGGCAAAATCTATCAAAAACGCTTTCGTCAATGAAATCTTGCATGTGATCGTTTGTATTTCGGCATGCTCATGCCAGAACACTATTATATATGATCAATTTCTATTCTTATTATAGATTAAAAAAATGCTTTTAACAAGGATAAAAATAATATAAACGAATCGAAAAATATTGTATTTTGAGAAAACAGACTTTTTGATATCCTTAACTCATCAAAGAAATAGGTGTAAGGCTACAAACAAACAGGAGGTAATTAAATGAAAAAGAAATTAGTGAGCGTGTTACTGGCAGGCGTTATGACAGTGGGAATGTTGGCAGGATGCGGCAGCTCCAAAGGAGAAAGTACAGGAAAATCCAAAGATTATGATCTGACTTTGTACAGCGTCATGACAACAGATCCTGACTTTGATGAATGGCTGAAAAATGTAGAGGATGCCACAGGACTGAACATCAATGTAATCGCAGCTCCGACAGATTCCGATACCCGTCAGCAGAAAGTTACGACAGTCTTATCTACAGGAGATGCTTCTATTGATATTATCGAAATCAATGATGAGATGAGTGCGTCATTCAAAAACTCAGGCTGGCTGGAAGGTCTGAACGACACAGTTATGACAGAAGATGTCCGTAGTCAGTTTGCACAGGGTTATCTGAAGAATATGATCACAGATAAAGACGGTAACATTGTCGGTGTTCCGGGATATACCGGATACCTGGCTTTCTGGGTAAATCAGAAAATCATGGATGAAGTCGGAATTACAGAGATCAATACAAAAGAAGACTTCATGAAATATATGGAAGCAGCTTCTGGTGACGGAAGATATGGATACGGCGGATCCTGGGAAAAAACCTATGCATACAATGAGATTGCACAGTTTGTAAATATGTTCGGTGGAGATTATTTTGACTGGACAAAGGCTGAAAACAAAGAAGCCATTCAGTTCATGAAAGATATGGTGGATAATAACCAGACACCGATCGATCAGATCGCAGACAAATATGAGCAGATGAACCCGAAGATCAATGATGGAAAATATGGAAGCTTTTTCATGTGGGGACTTGGAACTGATTACGAGAAAGCCGGTATGCTGGGAGATGACAAGATCCATATGGCTATGGTTCCTGACTTCAGCGGTAAAGGAGAGAGAGCAATCTTTACAGATTCCTGGAATTATGTTCTGAATTCCGCTTCCAAGAACAAAGAAGCAGCCATCAAATTCCTTAAGTACATGACAGAAGAAGGCGGAATGGAAGCATCATACAAAGCATTCGAGAGATATCCTGCAAGAGCAGATATAGCAGAAAAAGTTGTTCCGGATACAGATCCTGCAAAAGAAATGTATTCCCGCTATGCTTCTGAGTGCAACGTTAACGGACGTCCGATGCTTCCTCAGACAATGGAATTTATCACAGATATGGGAACTATTTTCCAGTCATGTATGAAAGATGAGATCTCTGTAGATGAGTTCTGTGAGAAAGCTCAGGGCCTGGTTGAAAAATACAGCAAGTAATATAGCTGAACAATGATAGAAATAACTGATGAATAACAAAACAGTTGGCAATAGGCAATGAATGCGGATTGAAAAATCTGCTTGGTAAAAGGGAACGCATCATAGCAATTTATGGTGCGTTTTCCTAAGATGACAGGAGGAGAAAAGAGTGACAATCAGTAAAAAATCGATGAAATGGATTCCATGGATTTTAATTCTTCCGGTTGTGATTATCCGTGGTTTTACTACTTTATATCCGATTATAGTAACTTTGAAAAATAGTTTATTTGACGTAAAGGTTTTATCAGGAGTCAACAAATTTGTCGGACTGGCAAACTACGTTAATGTGTTTAAAGATCCCAAAGTGCAGACATCCATATCCTTTACCGTGGAATTTGTGGTTGTTTCCATGGTATTCCATGTGGTTTTAGGTGTGATCCTGGCTTTGATCCTGAATATGAAATTTAAGGGCAGAAGATTCTTAAGAACCATCGTACTGATCCCGTGGGCTATGCCGGCTGTTGTTATCGGTATGGCAGCAAAATGGGGATTCAACAACGATTACGGTCTGGTGAACGATTTTATAAGACGGTTTGTACCAAATTTTCAGTATGACTGGATGATCCACACCGGTTCCGCCAGAGCAGCGGTTATCGCCATGGACCTGTGGAAAGACCTTCCGTTCTTTGCAATCCTGGTATTGTCAGGACTTCAGTTTATTTCCGGTGATATCTACGAAGCTGCAAAGGTGGATGGGGCAAACGGAGTGCAGATCTTTTTCCGTATCACATTACCGTTGATCCTGAAAAATGTTATCACTTTATGTATTCCGTTTACACTTTGGAGACTGACAGCTTTCGACTTGGTATATGCTATGACTTCCGGTGGTCCTGGTGAGGATACATCCCTGATCGCATATAGAATTACCACAGAAGCATTTACCAATCTAAATGTGGGGTATGCATCTACACTGGCAGTTATGTTGTTCATTGTAATGGCGGTCTTTAGCTTTATCAACATCAAATTCATGAATAAACTGGCAGATTAGGAGGTATTGACATGCAGGATACTAATAAATATAAAGTATATAAAGCCATTACTGCAGTAGGCAAATGGCTGTTATTTGCAATCGTTTCCTTTTTGATTTTATTTCCGGTTCTGTGGATTTTCGTATCATCGATCACACCGCCAGGTGAATTGTTCAAGATGCCAATCGACTATATTCCGGATCACCCGACACTGGAAAGCTACAAATTCCTGATAGAGAACGTAGGACTTTTGGAAAAAATCGGAAACACAGTTCTGATCGTAGGTGTCACAATTGTGGTAAGTACTGTTATTTGTGCCATGGCGGCATATGGATTTTCAAGATTCAGAACAAAGGGGATCAGCATTGCCTTCGCGTTCATTATTGCAACAATGTTGATTCCGGAAGTTGTAACAGCAAGACCGTTGTATGATTTCATGAGAGCAGTAGGACTGTATGACACTTATCCGGGTCTGATCATTCTTTATATCAGTGCAGTCATTCCATTTACTGTATTGATCTTAAAGAACTTTGCATCAGAGATTCCGATTTCCCTGGAAGAAGCAGCAACCATCGACGGAGCGAATTTTGTCCAGAGATTATTCAAAGTGGTCTTACCACTGATGAAACCTGCAATCGCTACAGTTTGTATCATTAACTTTATCACCTGTTTGAATAACTTCTTTACTCCATTGTATTACTCAAATAATATCCAGGTGCTGTCTGTTGCAATTGTACAGCTGCCACTGAGAGATAACATGTATGGTGTTCCGTGGGATCTGGTAAGTGCCATGGGTTGGATCATCCTGTTACCGATTATTATTTTCGTAGCAGTCTTTGAAAAACAGATTATGGATGGTATAATGGCAGGAGGAGTAAAAGCTTAATTGGTAATTGTTCATAGGAGTATTAACCTGTGAAACGAGTTCTTGTGAATGAAGTGAACAGTAATACAAAACCTGATATAATTTGCCAACCAGAAGGAGGATGTAACAATGTATAACGAATTTGGTGGAACTTTAAGTAATCTAGCATTAGCAAAACATAGAAAAAGCCGTGCAATCAATGCAGAAAATCCAAGAGGAGAAAAAGGAAAGGGAGGTATGGCAGCCAGTGATCTTGGACCATCCAGAAAGGGAAGCCCGTGTCTTAATGACATCGCAAGTGGTCAGACAGTGACACTGGCAGAAATCGAGGGACCTGGCGCAATCAATCATATCTGGATCACAGTGGATGCGAAAACCACAGACGCAGATTGCTTTGTACTGAGAGATCTGGTTCTTCGTATGTACTGGGATGATGAAGACGAACCGTCTGTAGAAAGTCCGCTGGGAGACTTTTTCTGCTGTGGGTTTGGTAGAGAATGCAATATAAATTCTATGCCGATCGCAGTAGTGCCAAGCAGAGGATTGAACTGTTATTTCCAGATGCCTTTCAGAAAAAAAGCAAGAATCACTCTGGAAAACCAGCATGTCAATTCAATTCCAGCATTCTTCTACCAGGTGGATTATTGCCTGTATGATGAGGGACTGCCGGAGGATATCGCTTACTTCCATGCACAGTGGAGAAGAGAAAAGATCACTCAGTTGCAGAAAGATTATGTAATCCTTGATAATGTCAAAGGAAAAGGTCACTATGTAGGTACTTATATGGCACTGACAACTCTGGAGCGTTACTGGTGGGGTGAAGGTGAGGTTAAGTTCTATATCGACGGAGATGAAGAATATCCTACCATCTGCGGAACAGGAACAGAAGATTATTTCGGTGGTTCATGGAGCTTTGCTAAGCAGGTAGATGGTAAGACCGTGGAACAGAATTATTGTACACCTTATCTGGGATATCCATATTATTCTTCTCACGATGAGTTGATTCACAATTTCTATCACAATGACGATGTTATGCCGATGAGAGGTTTTTATCGCTGGCATATTCAGGATCCGATCTGTTTTGACGAGGATCTGAAAGTGACGATCCAGCAGATCGGTGTGGGCTACAGAGGATTATTTGAGAGACAGGATGATGTGGCAAGTGTGGCATACTGGTATCAGGCAGAACCACATAACAGCTTCCCGGAACTTCCTGGAAAAGAAGAACGCTGGCCTAGATAGGAGCAGAACTTGAAGAAGTATGTATTAGGTGCTTTTATTGGATTTTTGTTGCTGATGTCCGGATGCAGGGATCGACAGGATGGAGTCCATACAGAGGATACGGATTTGCAGAAAGAAAAATTAACCATCATGCACGTAGATGCAGAATCTCCCGGATTCAGAAAATTTATAGAAAATGCAGAAAAAGAACTGAATCTTGAGATAGAGACGATAGCCTGCCCTGCAGATGCAGATGTGCGGCAGGCTAAAATCTCCACGATTCTGGAAGCCGGAGATTCTTCAATCGATATCTTCTCTGTCAATGATGAGATGATCAGTGAATTTAAATACAAAGATTATCTGAAACCATTGAACGATACGGTGATGACGAAAGAACTGTTATCCAGTTATCCGGAAAGTTATATGCAGAATGTACCGATGAAAGATGGTAAAGTTTATTCTGTCCCCTACCTTATGGATATTATGGTATTCTGGGTAAACCGGGAAGTCACAGGAGACCGGGAGATCCGGACGCAGGAAGATTTTGCTGCCTTTTTGAAAGAAAACCTGGGCAACGATGTCTACGGATATGGAGGAGCATGGGATCAGTCTTATGTGTACAATGAACTTTCGGAATTTGTAAATCTCTTCGGAGGAGACTATTACGACTGGGAGAATAAAAACACGAGAGAAGCACTCAGCTTTCTTCACGATCTGACAGCAAACGGAGAAGTTCCGATTTCACAGATCACAGACCGGTATGAACAAATTGAACAGAAATTTTTGGATGGAAAATACGGCAGTATTTTTATGTATAGCGGAGCCATAAACACTTTTGAATGTGCCGGAGCTTACAGAATGGAAAAAATCCAGGTGGCACCATTACCGGGATTTCGAAAGAATGCTACCAACATCGCTACATGGCAGTATGTGTTAAACAAGGCATCTGAGCATGAGAAAGCGGCAATAAAATTCCTGAAATATGCCGCAAGCAGAGAAGGAAATATTGCTTATGCAGAATGCATGAAACGTCTTCCGGCCAGACTTGATGTGATTCGTGAAGAAAAATTGGATATCCCAGGATTTCAGGTCTTTCAGGATTATGTGAATCATGTTGAATTGAAGGAACGTCCGTTTTCTTCAAATCCAATGAAGGATATCTCTAAGACCGGCATATTATTTCAACAATATGTGATGGATCAAATATCTCAGGATGAATTTTGTGAGAAAATGGAAGAAATGCAAAAAAATCAGAGATAGTTAAAGAAACAGAGCAAATCGAAAAAAACGATTTGCGCTGTTTCTTTGTTTGTACGGCAGCGCCACGAGGCATATTTTGGTCATTAAAGTGTATTGTACGAACAGATTACGTTGTGTCTACCGTGTCCCCATCTTATATTGATTGTGGGAATGCAAAAACGTTTATTTAGAATAAGCAAAGAATAACGATTAATGTTAGTTTTTACCTAAAATTTTTTCTTTAAATTCATCAAATGTCTCAATAGTAGTGCTCTGGCTCTCGAGCAGCCAATGACTTCCGTCCGGTAGGAGTTCCCACGCATCAAATGTTTTTCCGAATGATCATGGATGAACTGGATATATTTGCCGGATGGAGTGTGGTAGATATCCTTCTTACTTATCTGGTTTAAATCTTTGACCTCTGCATCGCTCATCTTTATTTTCCTCTCTGTACTGATTCTGTAGATTTATCAAGTGCAAATATTTCCTCGATCGGGACTCCGAAATAGTCGGACATATCAAACATGAATTCTGCGGACGGGCAGCATTCGCCCAGCTCAACGCGGCGGATAGTTCGCGGATCATATCCGGTGTCCATGGCAAGCTGCTTTTGGGCGGTTACAACATACAGCGCTAACATGGGACTCATTAATAATTACATTTTACCGGTTATCGGAAAAACAGACGTAAGTTCCGTGAATAATCATTTTGTGGAGAAATTTTATAGAACCTTGAGCAATATGCCAGCGGTTGATGGCGCAAACAACAAAAAAAGCAAGGGAAATGTTTCTCCAAACACAATCTTTGAAATACATAAGATTCTCAGAAGCTGTTTTCGTCAAGCTGTAAAATGGGGAATCATGGAAAAAAATCCGGCGATAGATGCAACTCTTCCGAAACGTAATAAGAAAAAACGTGAAATATGGACAGCAGAGATGCTAATGCAGGCAATAGAGACAAACAGTTGTTATATTGTCATCAACAAGATTATTGAGCGTGTAAGTGTTGAGGCATTGGATTTCATGGACAGGAAAGATATTATTACGATTTTTCCTACGCAGAAAAGGAATAACACCACAGTTGTCGTGATGAAGACTCAGAAAACAGAAACAAGTAACAGAAAAGTGTATATTCAAAGTCATGTGGGAAAATGTCTGAAGGAGCTGAAAGCAGAGCAGGATCATACAAAGGAAATCCTTGGAAATGAATATAAGGATTATAACCTGGTGCTTGCCACGACTTTTGGTATGCCAATTGGCGCAAGCCATGTTGTACCAAGATGAAGCAGATTATTAAAAAGGAAGGATTGCCGGATGTGGTATTTCACAGCCTGCGTCATACATCGGTGACATACAAGCTGAAACTGAGTGGCGGTGATATAAAGGCGGTCCAGGGCGATTCTGGTAATGCGCAGGCAGACATGGTAACAGAGGTATATGGACATATTCTGGACGAGGACCGCAAAAAGAATGCCCAGCTTATGGAAAATGCTTTTTATAACAAGGAAAACTTAAATCCTGATATTCATGGGGCATCAGGTATACAGAATAATAATAACAATAATATGATAAGTGTTCCGGAGGGGGTAGATGCGGATATGCTTATGAAAGTGCTTGGAAATCCGGAGATGGCAGCTCTGCTGACGAGTCTGGCGAAGTCGATGAAGGGATAGCTTATAAAACTTATAAACCGTGAGCTCCTTTTTCTTTTTTTATAATAGTGTCATTATGGTATAATAGAGACATACAAACTTGAATTTACCGGGATGATAAATTCTTACTCTGGGAGTATTGTTGTTTTTTTGTTGAATACGAATATTGATAAAAACAGCCTTCAGATTTATAAGAATCTTGGGTTTTTTCTATAAAGAAAATTTTTATCTTGATTATAGTCCGAAATCGTACTATAATGTCAGCGCGAGGTGAAAATGATTATGAATATCAGACAAAGATTAAACAAAAATTATAATGAACTAAATGGATTATACCATGATATTAGCATGAAGCTTGGGTTATCAGACAGTGAATCAATGGTCATGTATATGCTTTATGATATACAAGAACCTTTGACTCAAAGCGATATTGTAAAGGCTACCGGATTAAGTAAGCAGACTCTTAATTCTGCTATCAGAAAGCTAGAAAAAGAAGGAATCATTATTCTGGAGAAATTGAATGAAAAATCGAAAAAAATTGTGATGACGGACAAAGGGCAAGTATTGATTGAGCAAAAGATGAAGCCGTTAGTTGATATGGAAGATCGCGTTTTAGCTTCGTGGACGGAAGAAGACAGACGCAAATACCTTGAGCTAATAGAAAAGTTTAAAGTGCAATTTGAAAAGGAAGTAAAAGCATATGATAAAAGGAAATAGTATCCAGTTATCAGCCCATTTCACATACAAAAAGATGTTTCGATTTGTTCTCGCTCCAATTTGCACAATGCTCTTTACATCCATTTATGGTATTGTAGATGGTTTTTTTGTTTCAAATTATGTGGGGAATACAGCATTTGCATCACTCAATCTGGTTATGCCGTATATTATGATGATTGCATCAGTCGGATTTATGTTTGGCTCGGGTGGAAATGCGTTAGTATCGCTGCATCTGGGGCTTGGCGAAAAGAAGAAAGCCAATGAGTATTTTTCCCTTATTGTTTATACACTGATTGGAATAGGTGTGGTTCTTGCTGCTGTCAGTTTCTTTCTTGCATCGAGCATTTCCAGACTTCTTGGTGCAAGTGAAGCAATGCTTCCATACGGTGTGCTTTATTTAAGAATTAATATGATTGGCATCGTTTTTTATATGCTACAGAACCTGTTTCAGAATTTTTTGATTACTGCAGAAAAACCGAGAACAGGATTTGCCATAACGTTGATAGCGGGATGTACAAACATGCTGCTCGATTGGATTTTAGTAGGAATATGTGGTTTGGGCATAGCCGGAGCAGCTTGGGCAACCGTTACCAGTCAGATAGTCGGTGGTATAGTTCCGTTTACCTATTTTCTGGTTTCAAAATCCAGTATCTTAAAACTGACCGGTACAAGGTTTGAAGCGAGAGTAATTGCCAAAACCTGCGGTAATGGTGTGAGCGAATTTTTGTCGAATGTATCAGCATCTATTGTCGGATTTTTATATAACCTGCAATTATTGCATTATGTGGGAGAAAATGGTGTATCCGCTTATGGCGTTATCATGTATGTATCTTTTGCATTTGTGGCGATATATATTGGATATTCTATGGGAGTCGCACCGATTATTGGATTCAATTATGGAGCAGAGAACAAATCAGAACTTCAAAATATATTTAGAAAAAGCGTTACTATTCTTGGAATAACAAACATAACAATGTTTGTTATGGCTGAAGTCCTGACAGTGCCTATGGCAAAGATATTTGTTGGATATAATCAGACTCTGAACGAATTAACCATACGGGGAATGAGGATTTATTCGGTCGCTTTTTTGGTCATGGGATTTAATGTATTTGCATCTGCTTTTTTTACGGCATTAAGCAATGGAAAGATTTCAGCGATTATATCTGTTACCCGTACTCTGATTTTGCAGTTTATCATGATCTATGTAATGCCGATGATATTAGGTGTAGATGGGCTTTGGGTCGTGGTAATAGCAGTTGAAGGAATAAGTCTGATAGTGACGGTTTATTATATTCTAAAAAATCGAAAGAATTATGGATATATGAAATAAGTGTTATTGTTTATATGCAAAGATTTCGACAGATTCAAGTTTGCAGAACTAATAGAGAAATAACATATAAAACAATAAATATGGTCAAAAAATCATCGACATCCGACCTACAGCATGTTATAATATAGGTAATCTAATAAGAAAACCAAGTGATCATTGTTACGAAGCTGAATCGTAATGGTGGCCAACTGAGTGAACTCGATGGAAAGGAATGGTTATATCCTCCGGGTGCTCCGAGCACCGGACGAGCACCGAAAGATGATTTACTAAGATGAAAACAGGTTTTCTTATTTTGACAGGGAGTAACAGAATAGTTAGGAAAACCAAGGATTTCCTTGACTTAGGTTGACTAATCATTGTATGTATTTATAGTGGTATCTCGAGCTCCTAAGTGCTAGTTGGGGGTTCGATTCCCCCTGAGAACAGTTGTTTGAAGCAGTAATGATTAAGAAAATTCATTACTGCTTTTTTCATTTTTGGGTGGAAAAATCCACCGAAAATCATTAAAAAAATGATTATTTCATCCACCCAAAATTAAAAATTTCCACCCAAATGAGAGGAAATGATGAAAAAGTTGTGGAGATAGAAATTGAGAGACTTCACGATTTTAAAAATCATCCATTTAAAGTTCAGGCTGACAGTCAGATACATGCTGGATGAGGAAGCAATAAATGTTATCGCATAGGCATATTTACTATGATATAATGTGGCTATGTGAGAAAAATTATTATTTAGAACTTATTTGCTTATATGATAAGCAGAATGGAGGCTTTGCGAGATGAAAGTAATCATTATAAATGGAAGTGCAAGAAAAGGAAACACTCTTACAGCGATTGAGGCTTTTGTAAAAGGAGCATCTGAAAAAAATGAAATTGAAATCATTGAACCTGACAAACTTAACATCGCACCATGCAAGGGATGTGGTGTCTGTCAATGCTCTAAGGGATGCGTTGATAAGGATGATACGAATCCTACAATTGATAAAATTGCTGCTGCAGATATGATTCTTTTTGCTACACCAGTTTATTGGTGGGGAATGTCAGCACAATTGAAACTTATCATTGATAAGTGCTATTGTCGTGGATTGCAGTTGAAAAATAAAAAGGTTGGCACGATTGTTGTAGGTGGTTCTCCTGTAGACAGTATCCAGTATGAGCTGATTGATAAGCAGTTTGATTGTATGGCTAAATATCTTTCATGGAATTTGCTTTTCCAGAAATCATATTATGCTACAGCAAAGGATGAGCTTTCTAAAAATCAGGATGCTATGAAAGAGCTTGAGGATATTGGAAAAGAACTATAAAGCTTGCACTGAAAATCAAGGTTGAAGAAATGGAAAATTGAAATTTGTGAGGGATAAAAATGCTATTATTGACACTTAATATGAATATGTTCAATTTTGTTATTGATGATAGTTTTAATGATTATTTTGACTCTATTTCCACTGATATAGCATTTATTCAAGAGTGTAGATATAATAGGATTAATGAACAATATTATGCAAAATGGGCGGGAAATTATGAAGAACCTATTGATAGACGATTTCATTTATCAGTAGCAATTAGTAAAGATGAGAATATTTCAAAGTCTAATAATGATTTGAAAGCTGATTACACGTGTATATTCGTAAAATATGCACTAAAAAGGAACCTGCATAAAAACAGATTCCTTAAATGAGGGAAAATCCCTGTCGAAGAATGGAAGTCCAGTTACTTTTCTGATAGAGAAATCGGACTATAATTACAGTCTGCTTTTCTTCATCAATCGTATAAAAGGCAAGGTAATTATTGATTATCACAAAACGAATGCCCCAGCTTGCCAGTACCGGATCATCTACCAGACGGAACTTCTGTGGCAGGTCGGCTAGTGAGCCTATCTGCTCAGTCGCAGCATCTAACAGATTATCTGCGGCATCAGGATTTTTGAGGGTAAATTCGATGTAATCCGCAGCACGCATAATATCGTGTTCTGCGGTGGAAGTGATATGAACCTGATAGCTCATCGACTGCGGCGGCTCCTGATATCAGCCATAGCTTCGGAAAATGGTCTGGTGTTGCCTGTGGCAATATCGTCCATTCCTTCCTTGATCTGGCTGTAAAGTTCAAAGCGGCTGGTCAGTTCTTCGTAGGCTTCAATGCTCATAACGGCAAGGTCGCCTTTTCCATTCTTCGTGATGAAAACTGGTTCAGGATAATTATGACAAAATGTAGAAATTTCATTGTAATTATTCCTTAAATCAGCACTTGATTTGATTGCTGGCATAAAAACACCTCCTTGTTTGATAACGAAATTATACACAAATTTTGTTATGAAGTCAATGGATATACCATTAGTGTTAGCAGGATAAACACAACTATTCATATGTATCTGACCGTGAGGTCGGGAACAAGCCCGTTGGGTGATGTTCCCGGCGGGCTTTCACAGATAAGAAAGCGAGGTTAGAGACAATGGGTTTATTTACGGACGGATTTAAGCTCTTGAAAAAGGCAAGTGAGCCTTTGTATAAGACACCGAAATCCATTCAGGAAACCATAGAGATTATGGCGGTGGCTGAAAACGGTATTTTTGAAGTAAGCAGGAATAAGTATTCCAAGTGTTACCGCTTTCAGGACATCAATTACACAACGGCAACGGAGGATGAGCAGATCGGCATTTTTGAAAGATACTGCAAATTCTTAAATTCGCTGGACTGTAATTATAAGATTACGATTAACAATAAGAACAAAAATATGGAGGATCTCCGTGATAAGGTTCTTATTACAGAAAAAAACGATGGCTTCAATAATTACCGAAGAATCTACAATGACATTATTGAGGAGAAGATTATTGAGGGCAGACAGGGGATTGAACAGGAAAGATACCTGACGATCACGATTGAGAGAAAGAACTTTGAGGAGGCAAAGGCACAGTTTGCCACACTTGAGGCAACAATACACAAGGCTTTCATTGAGCTTGGGGCGGAGATTGTGCCGCTTAATGGCAATGAAAGGCTGAAAGTGCTCTATGACTATTACCATCTTGGCGATGAGGGCAGTTTTGATTTTGATATCAAAAAGGCAAAGAAGGTCGGAGCAGATTTTAAGAATGATTTATGTAATGGTATGGTGAAATATTTCCCAGACCATTTTGAGGACGAGAGTAAATACTGCAAGGCACTTTTCATTAAGAAGTATCCCAGCAGTTTATCTGACAGATTTATCAATGAGATTACTTCCCTTCCGGTACACTCCATTACCAGTATTGATGTAGTGCCTGTGCCAAAGGATTTGACCACAAAGGTGCTTCAGAAGAAATATCTTGGTATTGAGTCGGATATTATCAAACAGCAGAGAGTCCGTAATAAGAACAATGACTTCTCCACAGAAATCTCTTATGCAAAGAGAACGGAGAAAAAAGAGATTGAGGCAATTATGGATGATGTTCGTGAGAATGACCAGTGTCTTTTCTTTGTAGGAGTTACCATTATCCTTATGGCAGAAAGTAAGAAGGAGCTTGAGAGTGTCTGCGAAACAGTAGAAACAATCGGAAAACGTAACAGTTGTACGATTGATACACACTACTTAAAGCAGAGGGAAGCACTCAACACGGCACTTCCGATTGGTGTAAGACAGGTGGAAACAATGCGTACCCTTCTTACCCAGTCGCTTGCGGTGCTTATGCCGTTCAATGTGCAGGAACTGAATGACAGCACAGGTAATTATTACGGTATCAACCAGATCAGTAAGAATGTAAATATCGGTAACAGAAAGAAGCTCATCAACGGAAATGGCTTTGTATTCGGAGTGCCGGGTTCTGGCAAATCATTCTTCTGTAAGATGGAAATGGGTAGCGTATTTTTATCGGGGGATGATGAGATTATCGTCATTGATCCGATGAACGAATATTTTGATATTGCACAGACTTATGGCGGAACCGTGGTAAATATGTCCACATACACGGACAACTATGTAAATCCGCTTGAGATGGATGTGTGGAGTCTTGATCCGAATGATTCAAAGGGAATGATAAGGGAAAAAGGGGAATTTATGCTTGGTCTTTGTGAGCAGTGTATCGGGGACAGCTTAAATTCCAGACAGAAATCAATCATTGACCGCTGTGTGAGAAAGATGTATATCGACATCGCAAGGGGCAGGGAAAAGTATATTCCGGTAATGAGTGACTTCTACGATATCCTTATGGAACAGCCGGAGGACGAAGCAAAGGATATCGCATTGTCTTTGGAACTTTTTGTAAATGGTTCCCTCAATATCTTTAACCACCAGACAAATGTTGATGTAGATAACCGATTCACAGTATATGGTATCAGGGACTTAGGCACGGAGCTTAGTCCTATCACAATGCTTGTTATGATGGAGTCTATTCAAAACAGAATTGTAGAAAACGGGCAAAAAGGCAAGGCAACCTGGCTCTATATTGATGAGTTCCATGTCCTGCTTAATTCGGAGTATTCTGCAAAATATTTACAGCAGCTCTGGAAGAAGGTGAGGAAACAAGGTGGACTGTGCACGGGTATCACCCAGAACGTCGTGGACCTTTTACAGAACTACACCGCCACTACAATGCTTGCAAACTCTGAGTTTGTTGCACTCTTAAAGCAGGCGAATACAGACAGTTCCAAGATGGCAGAGGTTATCGGTGTATCAGAGGCACAGCTTCGTTTCGTAACCAATACTGCATCGGGAATGGGACTTATCAAGTGTGGTTCCGTGGTAATTCCGTTTGATAATCAGATCAGCAAGGACACTGACCTTTACAGACTGTATAACACCAATATCCACGAAAAGATTGCGGAGCAGAAGAAAAGGGAGGCAAAATTTGCTGATTAGAATTGCAATGTATCAGCCATTTGGACTAAGTTCCGGATGGCTACTTTTTACCTTTTTTAAGGATACAGAAAGAAGGTGGGAACATTGAAGATAAAAAAAGTGGATGACAAGCCTATGGTCATTCACACTAAGAAAAAAGCTAAGATTCATATGCATGAACCGAAGAAAGCTAAAATTAAGGGCAGTAACATTTACACTGTACAGCGTGGTCCGAAAATTGCTAGTGCAAAGATAAATGATACAGGTAAAAAGAAGTCTTATCGTAAGAGTACCATTCATCAGGCAGAGAAGAAAGAAAAGGAACCTTCAAAATTTAAGAGAAATATACGGGAGTCCAATACTTCTATCAAGACGAAGAATACCAATCTTCATATAGCAGGAAGAACGGGAGCACTTGCGACTGGAGCAGTTACAGAGCAGGTGGAAGGCGGGCAGGAAGTGTCACAGGCAGCTTATCTTGCATATGAAGCAAGCCGTCCGGTTACGGGAACTGCTTCAAGGGGAGCGTCACTTTTCAGAAAGAAAGCGGCAGCCGAAGCAAAGAGGCGTATCAAGAAGGTAGAAACAGGAAAGAAGCTGGCAAAAAAGATGGGAAAGAAAGCTGCCAGTGATACGGCAAAAAAGGTTGCCGGTGACACGACAAAGACAGCAGCGAAAGAAACTGCCAAGAACACTGCAAAAGAAACTGCCAAAACTACGACAAAAGCGGCAACCACAGCGGCAGGTACAGCGGTTGCACCGGGAGCAGGTACAGCAGTCGGCATGGCGGCAGGCTATGCCACGGGTGTATCTATTGAGGCGAAGGATGTGAAAGCAGCGAACCGTAGCAGAAAGATTAAATTTTTTCTGGATAAGATGAAAGAACAGGAAAATCAGACGGACAGTGTTGTAAAACTGGTAAAAGATCTGATTGTAAAAAAGGCAGTTCTCTGGATAAAGGCGGCAGCTCCGATTATCGGACTTGTACTTTTTCTGTTGGTTCTTTTAGTGGTAATCGTTGCAGTTCCGGTTATTGCTGTGATAGCGATTCTTTATAATTCACCATTTGCCTTATTTTTACCGCCGCTGGAGTCAGGAGATACAGTGCAGACAGTTACAAGTGCTTATGTGTCTGAATTTAACCGTGATGTGAATACCAAAGTGAATGAACATACCGGATATGACTTTGGCGAACTGGTGTATGTAGATTATGAGGGAATGGATGAAAATCCAAGTAACTACTACGACATTATGGCGGTCTACATGGTCAAGTATGGTGTAGGCGATACTGCAACAATTATGAATGATATATCAAAGGGGTGGTTGCAGACTGTAGTAAATGATATGTGTTCTTATACTACAAGTAGTGGAACAAAAGATGTGGAGGAAACAGACGCAGATGGCAATGTAACAACTGTTACGAAGTCGGTACTGTATGTAAATGTTACGCTCAAATCATACAGAGATATGATTTCCGTTTATGGATTTGATTCTGATCAGGTAGAAATGCTTGAGCAGATCATGAGTCCTGAGTTTATGGGACAGCTTGGATATGCTGGAAGTGGAAGCGGTGGAGGCGGTGGAAGCCCCGGAGTAAGTTCCATGACAGAGGATGAAATAAATGCAATCCTCAGTGGTATTACAGATAGCAGGCAGAAAGCAGTCTGCTCTTATGCCCTTCACAGAGTGGGTTATCCTTACAGTCAGGAATTAAGAGATAGTGGCAATTATTATGATTGCAGTTCACTTGCGTATTATTCATGGAAGGATGCAGGTGTGAATATCAGTCATGGAGGAGCAACTACAGCAGCGGCAGAAGCACAGGGACTTGATGAAGCAGGAAAGACCGTATCTTATGATGAAATGCAGCCTGGTGATCTTATCTTTTACAGTTTCACAAACAACGGAAGATATAAGAATATCAGCCATGTGGCAGTATATGTCGGCAATGGAAAGGTGGTAGAAGCCCTGAATGAAAGAGTTGGCGTAGTTTACCGTGATGTGGCAAGTGTCGGAAAGATTGTAGTAATTGGCAGACCATAGAAAATTGGCAGAGAGGGCGAAAGTCCTCTCTGGGACAGGAGGTAAGAATGGATTTAAAGGATATGATTCTTGTAATGGAGAATTATAAGGGAACAGAAAGAAATATGCTTATGACTTTGGAAGATTATAAGAAGTTCGTTGCCATTGATGATATGTCAGAGCTTGCAGATCAGATGCTGCTTCTTGGAAGAACGCTTGCGGAAGGTTTTACAGAGTATTACAGGGCAGCAAATGTTACAGTTTTTGCAAAATTCTGTAGAGATGATGTGGAACTGGGACGCTTTTTGCAAGGATATTATAATGATTCAAAGAAATTTTACTTTGATAAGGCAACAAGTTCCCCAGAGTGTATTACAAAGATGGATGAGATTGGAATGACGGATAGAGGCTGGATAGATGACTTTATCCTGCATTATGAAAAATGCGACAGGACATTTGAAAGAGGGCAGACATTTCATAATTTTAATGACCACGATTATATGGTACTTGAAGCATTATCTCCACGCAATCTTGTGGTAATGGATATGAAAAGCGGCTCTCTCACGATTGCTCTCGGAGCAACAGAGTATAAGCGATATCCGAAAGACGAGGAGCCAACAAAGGATAACACAACGATTGGGGTATCATGGGAGCACGGGATTTATCTTGGGTCCACACTTTCGCAGACCAACTTTAAGGCATATAAAAGAGAATACGGGACACCTGAAAAGATAAAAGATGTTTATGATTACAGGGCGAAACTCAAGCAGAAGTTTTATTTTTATCAGGATTTGTCAAAGGATGATGATATTCCAAAAAATATGCAGAATGATTTCCTGCACCAGATGTATAAGGAATTTGGAACGATAGAGGAGGAATATTTTTATGACAGGCTTGAAGATGGAAAGTATGATGAAGGTTTTAAGGAAAGACAGGTAAAAGAAAAAAAGAGCCGATGAGGAAAAATGGAATTGGAGGCTGATATCGAATGGAAAAAGAATTTGATATTGAGATAAAAGAAGTTCTCTCAAGGGTAGAGACAGTAAAGGCAGAGTCACTTGACGATGCCATAAACAAGGCAATGGATATGTATTATTCAGAACAGATAGTCCTTGATGCGGAGGATATGAAGGGAGTTGATTTTTCGCCATACAGCGAAGAACAGCTCCCTTCTTCATTAAAGGAAAATGGAGGAAAGACACGATGAAAAATGAGCAGACAGCAGTTATTAAGGATATGGAATTTTTATTAAACGAACTTCATAAGGAATGGGAAAGACCGGGAGAGGTAAAATCGTCTGTCAGTATTCCATATGAGAAAGTTGAGGAAATCAGCAGAAAGCTGAATGTGATTGTCTATGAGACACAGCAGTCGGCTGACAGCGACGGACTTGCCTTTAAGCAGAGCATAGCCAAGTCAAAGCAGTGTTATGTGCTTCTCAGGATTATGCGAAAGATTGTAAAAGGAAAGGGCAAATGTGATGGACAGGCGGTTGATGCAGAATTTGTGATTGAGCTTGACGGGGAGGAGTCAAAGCTCTTTAAGGAAATGTTTGCAGAATTACTGAAGTAAAAGGAGGGTGACACATGAGTGTTGATATGAAGGTCAAAGCGATATATGATTCAGAAATCAGCAACATCACCCGTTCTGAAAAGAACTGGAAAGATGTATTAAAAGTTGCTGGTCAGTTATATCGCTATGAATTTGATAATATCGTTATGGTAACAGCTCAGAGATCACCGGAGAAAA
>ENA-ORNB01000423-ORNB01000423.1-human-gut-metagenome-genome-assembly--contig:-NODE-423-length-44857-cov-7.113455_pt1 | contig 44857 bp, 55 predicted proteins | sample MGYA00242112_ERZ509016 | MGnify/ENA primary metagenome ERZ509016 (study PRJEB26280, sample SAMEA2338705) | human gut metagenome | biome: human gut; feature: human-associated habitat; material: faeces...
CTACCGGAGGTTTGAGTGAGGGTGACGTAGCCCCTGATTTTAAAATCGAATCTACGTCTGACGGGCAACCCGCCTTTAAATTGGGAAATTTGAAAGGTAAATATGTGTTGCTAAGTTTTTGGGCAAGTTATGACGCGCAGTCCCGGATGCAAAATGTAAGTTTGAGCAATGCGCTTCGTTCTTCTCATAATGTGGAAATGGTTTCTATTTCATTTGACGAATATCAGTCAATATTTAAGGAAACCGTTCGTAAGGATCAAATAGTTACGCCCACTTGTTTCGTGGAAACAGAAGGCGAGGATTCCGGCTTATTTAAGAAGTACCGTTTAAACCGGGGATTCACAAACTATTTATTGGATGGAAATGGTGTAATTATAGCCAAAAACATCTCTGCTGCAGATCTTTCTGCTTATGTAAAAGAAGTCGGTTAACGATTTTAAGAATGTAAGGAGAAAGAGGGATTTTCCAAATCACCGTCAGGTGAAAATAATGGAGAATAGACAAAAGAGGAAATGGATACAACAAAAAAGTTCCGCCTGCACTTGCATTAGCAAGAATAGGCGGAACTTCTCTTTTATATTTTTCGTTTATCCGGTGCATCCAAAACACTAAGATCTTGTATCTTAAAATACTATTTCTTAAATGAAAAAGCCGTGGGTAAGGAATCAGAAAACTTACAGAAATTATCTGCCAAACAAAATATTTCAATAACTTTGCATTCTGTAAATATAGTGATAAAGGTTTGGTATGTGTTTATAATTAGACACTATAAATATGCTACTTTTATTGTTATTCTCCAAATAATCAAATAATTATAATTCGTCGAACTGACGTTATATACGAAAAGGTATGAAATCTAATGACTCCACCCTCTCTGCATGGGAAAAGATGCAACTTGACATGATTTACGATGACTTCGATGAAGATTTGTTTAAACGCCGTGTAGAGGCAAAAAACATCTTCAAGAAGTTCAATCAAACAACCGATGAACAACCCGAAGAGCGTAAGCAGCTGTTGAAAGAGCTATTTGGTAGTATTGGAGAAAATGTGTATATTGAGCCAAACTTTATTTGTGAGTTTGGTAAGAACATTTACATCGGCAATGACGTTTACATCAACTTCGGTGCTGTGTTACTTGATTGCTCACGTATCACCATCGGCAACCATGTTCTCATAGGTCCTAATGTAGGTATGTACAGTGCCAACCACAGTCTTGATCCCGAGGAGCGTGCTCTGGGAGCACTCATAGGCGGTCGCATCACCATTGGTGACAAGGTGTGGATAGCCGGCAATGTAAAAATCATGGCAGGTGTAACTATAGGCGAAGGAGCCGTCATCGGTTGTGGAAGCATTGTCACACATGATATTCCTCCCCGTACCCTTGCTGCAGGCAATCCTTGTCGTATCATCAAGCAAATAACCGAAGCGGACAAGGTTGGATTCGTGAAATAACGTTCATAAGAAGAAACTGAATGCACTAGATGATAAAGTAAAGGCACGAATCCGTGAAGACTGCGGAAGGCTTGCCTACCTTTTATTTAGGCGCCTTCTGGTACAAGAAGAATGCGATACCCGCATAGAGGATATTAGGAATCCAGACTGCAACGGCAGGCGGCACATTTCCGTTCACGGCAAAGGTGGAAGTAATCGTCTGGAACAGGATATAAGAGAAACTTAACCCTAATCCGATGCCCAGATGGAGTCCCATACCACCTTTTGTTTTTCGGGACGAAAGCGATACACCGATGATGGTAAGGATGAAAGAGGCGAACGACATAGCGATTCGTTTGTGATATTCAATCTCAAACTCCTTGATGTTGGCAAATCCTCTTCGTTTCTGTTTGGCGATATAATCGCTCAATTCGGGACTGGTCAGCATTTCCTGCTGATTTTTCATGATAAGAAAGTCAGAAGGTTCCATGTTGATGATAGAGTCTATTCGGTCTCCCTTAGTGATATTTTCCTTTAAACCATCCAGTTCGCGTACCATATAATCGTGGATCGTCCATTTATGAACGGTGGTGGTGTCGTAGGTAATCCGTCGTGCAGTTAAATGCGAAACTAATTTTTTATCCACAAATTTATCCAATGAAAAGCGGTTACCGGTTTTCATTGCGTTGTTATAGTTGTCGATATATGCAATCACTCCGCTATCCACTTCCAGCTGCACATTGCTTACCGAGTTTTGTTTCTTTGGTTTGATATACCGATCTTCAAAATTCAGACGCGTAACACTTCCTTTCGGAATCACATACGAACTTAGTGTGAAGGTGACCAATGCGATGATAGCGGCAGAAATCATATAAGGGCGCATCATCCTTTTAAAGCTCATGCCGGTGGAGAACATCGCGATAATTTCGGAGTTTTCTGCCAGTTTGGAGGTAAAGAAAATAACAGCAATGAATACGAACAATGGACTGAACAGATTGGAGAAATAGGGGATAAAGTTCATGTAGTATTCAAAGATGATTTTATCCCATGGAGCTTCATGCTCCATTAGTTTGTCCATCTTTTCGTTGAAGTCGAATACCACTGCAATAGAAATGATTAGTGCAATAGCAAATACGTATGTCCCCAAGAACTTCTTGATGATATACCAGTCCAGCCGTTTTATAAATCGATTGCTTTTCATTTCTTATAATCTAGTTGATACTCTTTTAACCATCATCGGCTTCCAGGTCGAGAAATCTCCGGCAATAATGTGCTTTCTTGCTTCCCCTGCCAGCCACAGATAGAATGCCAGATTGTGTATGGAAGCGATTTGCATAGCCAGTAGCTCTTGTGCATGGAAAAGATGGCGCAAATAAGCCTTGCTGTACAATGTATCCACGCAAGAGGCTCCGTCGGCTTCAATAGGAGAGAAGTCTGTTTCCCATTTTTTGTTCCGCATATTGATAATGCCATCTTTGGTGAACAACATGCCATTTCGTCCGTTTCTTGTAGGCATAACGCAGTCGAACATATCCACGCCGCGTTCTATTCCTTCAAGAATGTTGACAGGAGTTCCGACCCCCATCAGGTAACGGGGTTTGTCTTTGGGAAGTATTTCATTGACAATCTCGATCATTTCATACATCTTGTCTACCGGTTCACCTACCGCCAAACCGCCGATAGCATTCCCGTCAGCACCTTTGGACGCTACAAACTCTGCAGATTGCTTGCGCAGGTCAGGATAAACGCATCCCTGGACGATGGGGAAGAGAGACTGGTTGTAACCGTATTTAGGTTCTGTCTCATTAAAACGTTGTATACAACGGTCGAGCCACCTGTGGGTTAATCCTAATGACTTTTTGGCATACTCGTAATCCGAGTCGCCCGGAGGACATTCGTCAAAAGCCATCATAATATCCGCACCGATAGTCCGTTCAATGTCCATCACCTTCTCCGGAGTGAAGATGTGCTTGCTTCCGTCGATATGCGAACGAAATTCAGCTCCTTCTTCACGCAGCTTTCTGATTCCGGCTAATGAAAATACCTGAAAACCACCGCTGTCAGTCAGCATGGGGCGGTCGAAACCGTTAAAGCGGTGCAGTCCGCCTGCTTTCTCGATCACGTCCAATCCCGGACGCAAATAGAGGTGATAGGTATTACCCAGAATAATCTGTGCCTGAATGTCTTCTTTTAATTCGGTCAGATGTACTCCCTTCACAGTGCCCAGTGTGCCCACCGGCATGAAGATAGGTGTTTGTATCTGCCCGTGGTCTGTTGTTATCAGACCGGCACGGGCATTACTTTTAGTGTCTGTATATTGTAACTCAAATGTCATTCCTGGCTGGGTTTCTTAACAGATAAATCAATAGGATCCGTTACTTTTTCGTTGGTCAATGCAATAGCGAATACCTCTTTTATATCGTTTACATAGTGGAAAGTCAGTCCTTTCAAATAAATATCCTGAATTTCATCTATGTTCTTTTTGTTCTCGGCACTCATGATGATTTCCTTGATTCCGGCACGTTTGGCTGCCAATATCTTCTCCTTGATGCCACCCACAGGAAGCACTTTGCCGCGAAGAGTGATTTCTCCCGTCATGGCAATGTTGGCTTTCACTTTTCTTTGAGTCAGGGCAGAAGCCAGTGAAGTGGCCATCGTGATACCTGCTGATGGACCGTCTTTCGGAATAGCCCCTTCAGGAACGTGGATATGGATATTCCAGTTGTCAAAGATCTCTTCGTCCAGACTAAGGACAGAAGCATGCGCCTTGATATATTCAAGTGCCAGCATGGCAGATTCTTTCATCACATCTCCCAAGTTACCGGTCAATGTAAGACGTCCGCCCTTGCCGCGGCTCAAACTGGTTTCTACAAATAAGATTTCGCCTCCGACAGCTGTCCATGCCAATCCGGTGACTACACCTGCGTAATCATTTCCCTGATACTTGTCGCGTGTATATTCGGGTGCTCCGAGGAAATCATACAAATCTGTCGGTTTGATTTCCGTCTTAGCGAAATAACCGTCCGTAGCATATTGGCGAGCCGATTTGCGAAGAATCTTACCGATCTTCTTTTCCAGTTCGCGAACGCCGCTTTCACGGGTATATGACTCGATTATAGCTTCCAGCGTATCTTTAGGAAGCTTGATATCCGTTTTTTTGAGTCCGTTGGCTTCCAATTCTTTGGGTAGCAGATGCTTGCGGGCAATCTCGACTTTCTCTTCCGTGATATATCCGCTTACTTCAATCAATTCCATACGGTCCAGCAACGGACCGGGGATTGTGTTCAGGTTGTTGGCTGTTGCAATAAACAATACCTTGGAGAGATCGTAGTCTACATCTAGGAAGTTATCATGGAAAGAAGTATTCTGTTCCGGGTCGAGCACTTCCAGCAATGCAGAAGAAGGGTCCCCCTGACGGTCGGCACTGACCTTGTCTATTTCATCCAAGATGAAAACAGGATTGGAAGCACCGGCTTTTATCAAGCTCTTGATGATTCGTCCGGGCATAGCACCGATATAAGTCTTACGATGACCGCGAATCTCCGCTTCGTCATGCACACCACCTAAAGACATACGTACATATTTCCGTTTGAGCGCAGATGCGATGGATCTTCCAAGAGATGTTTTACCCACTCCCGGAGGGCCATACAAGCAGATAATCGGTGATTTCATATCACCTTTCAGCTTCAATACGGCTAAGTGTTCCAAAATACGTTCTTTTACTTTCTCCAGTCCGTAATGGTCTTTGTTCAACGTCTTTTCTGCGTTTTTAAGGTTCAGATTGTCAGTTGTATAAGTACCCCATGGGAGATTGAGCATCGTTTGCAGATAGTTGAGCTGTACGCTGTAATCCGGAGATTGCGGGTGAGTACGCTCCAGTTTGGCAAGTTCTTTCATGAACGTGTCTCTGACTTCTAAATTCCAGCGCATTCTTTCTGCCTTCTGGCGCATTTCCTCTATTTCCTGCTCTTGGCCGCCGCCACCCAGTTCATCCTGAATAGTCTTGATCTGCTGTTGCAGGAAGTATTCGCGTTGTTGCTGGTCGATATCTTCACGGGCACGCATTTGGATGGATGCCTTGATTTCTGCCAACTGCACTTCACGGTTCAGAATTTCCAGTAAGTGATAAGTGCGTTCACGCAATGAGTTGATGCTCAACAAGTCCATCTTCTCATCTTTCTTGAACGGCAGGTTTGAGCAGATGAAATTGACCAGGAACATTGGGTTGTTGATGTTTTTAATAGCAAACGACGAATCCTGATGCATCACATCTGACGATTTGATGTATCTCATTGTCAAGTCCTTGCAAGTTTCCACCAAGGCTTGAAACTCTTTATCATCTTTGCCTGGGACATCTTCCTCCAAAAGTTGTATTTCACCTTTCAGGTACGGATGAGTTTCGATGATGTTTGTCAGACTTAAACGTTTCATTCCCTGAAGAATGACAGTTGTTGTCTGATCGGGCATTTCCAATATCCGCACAATTCGTCCTACGGTACCGATATTGTGTAAATCCTCCAGTTTCGGATCTTCTGTATGTGCCGATCTCTGGCATACTACTGCAATATCTTTATGTTTCTTGTCGGCATCTCGTACGAGTTTCAGAGAAGACTTGCGGCCTACCGTGATCGGCAGGAATACTCCAGGAAACAACACCATATTACGTAAGGGGAGTACTGGAAGAATTTCACCAGATTTCACATTTACATCAAATGCTTGTTCATCGTTCCCATCATAGTCTGTGATTAGCGAGAAGCTGTTATCGCCTCCATCTTCCAATAAATATCTTTCTTTCATCTTTTCGTTTTAATTTAGTTTATGTCATACTGATATGCATAAATCGTTTGCAAAGTTAATTGATTCTCTCTAATAATAAAGCACTGCGCAGAATAAAAACACAAAAACAATGCCAAAATATCGGCTTATAAAGGGAGTATTCCATAATTATTATTTATTTTTGGCGATTTGCAATAAAATAATAGTATAAAACGGCTTTAAGATAAACGGATAAAATGTCGAATCCTTATTTTAAATTTAAGCAATTTACGGTATGGCATGATAAATGTGCCATGAAAGTCGGTACGGATGGAGTACTTCTGGGGGCTTGGACTCTCGTTGAGAGTGCGCACCGGATTCTGGACATTGGGACGGGAACTGGGTTGGTGGCTTTAATGTTGGCGCAACGCAGTTTGCCGGATGTAAATATTGTAGCGTTGGAAATAGACGAAGCGGCTGTCGGGCAAGCCAGGGAAAATATCATTCGTTCGCCTTGGAAGGAGCGGGTAGAAGTGGTGCAGGCTGATTTTAAGAAATACAGGTCTTCGGATAAATTCGACGTAATTGTTTCTAATCCTCCTTATTTTGTCGATTCGCTGGAATGTCCGGATCGTCAGAGAGCCGCGGCTCGTCACAATGATTCTTTGACTTATGAAGATTTGTTGGAAGGAGTAAGCGGATTATTGGCAGAAGACGGATTTTTCACAATGGTGATTCCGGCAGATGTAGCTGAACGGGTAAAAAAGATAGCTTATATGAGAAAGCTATATGCAGTCCGTCAACTGAATGTAATCACTAAGCCCGGCGGTATTCCGAAACGTGTTTTGATTACTTTTTCTTTTTCCAATCAAGAGTGTATTGTAGAAGAACTATTGACAGAACTGGCTCGTCATCAATATAGTGAGGAATATATGACGCTAACCCGGGATTATTATTTGAATATGTAAAAGGGTGACGCTATCCGGTAAAGATAGTGACGGTATATGACAGCGATACCGTCACTATCGCGAGCATATACCGTCACTCTTTCAAAGCTGGTTCAAATACGCTATTTTGAGATCTTTGTTTTGTTCCTTTCTAACTCATAATTCAAGAGAGTAATTTCTAGCTTTTGAACACTATTTTTTAGCAGTACTTTCTGAAGTTGCTCTCGAAGTGAAATTATTATTTTGTCTTTTGATAGTCTTAAATTCAATAAGCTGCTGCAATAACTAAACTACTCTCTTAAATTATTTGTTTTGTATATGCTTTATTTTAAATTCTTTCAGTGACTTTTCTATCTTTTGATAAAGGTCTGTCGTTTTTGTTGAGTATGTAGATAAAGAGCCCCTAGGCTCATCTGCAAATCTGAATAATTCATCTGCATCTGCATATATTGATACTAACTCATTATAAGCATCTTTACAATTTGAAGGATAATCATTTAGTTGTGGCATTATAGCCTCAATTGAATCTTTCTTTTGTTTGAGCCTCTTATAGGTGTCTGTTGTGATTATAAACTCCTGATGCTTCGCTAAGGCTTCATTGAAATCAGTACAATATTCTCCATTGTATTCATGATCATAAATCACTTTTCTCCAAGTATCACAATAATGAAGAGCTATTGCTTCACTTAAATCAGCTTCTTTCTCAATCATGGAAGCGGTATTAGAGAGCTTTGCTATATACTCCTTTTCTGAATTACATGAAGCCAAAACGATGGCTAGTATCGCACTCAAATAAAAAAACTTTTTCATCATATCGTTACTTTTGTTATACAATCAATTTATTGGAATCCTGTTTGTAATACTGTATTAGAGTATTACAAGGTTGATATTTTATATTCAAAAAAAACATCTATTTTATTACTTGAAGAATATCCAATGATACGCTTATTTGATTTTTCTGGAATTCTAAAATTCAGAAAGGGACTTTGTGAATGCGAATATAATGAAATGAAAATAACAACGAGCATCAGCAGAGTTTTCTTCATGTGTTTAAGTATTTTGTTTGTTATCGTTTTCTCTATAAACAATGTTTGTATTTCCGCTATAAAGTTAACGCAAAACATTGATAACGCCAATATAAAAGGGGAATAAAGTTAACAAAATAGATTTTTACTCTAAATTAAATAAGAAAATGAAGATAATGCTAGGAATCTGTTCAAAGATATTTCAAAGAATTGCCCTTTTTATTTGTCCCCAAACAGGGATAATTGCACTTATCCTATATATAATAAAAAGCCAATACTAATTGTACTGGCTTTATTTTGTGAATCTTGACTCGATTTTCTTCGTCGGGGTAGCGGGATTCGAACCCACGACCCCCTGCTCCCAAAGCAGAATGATAAAGAAAGCTATTTAGTTGCATATCAATTAATTGCAATGATGCAAGCTAACCATTTCAAAGATAGTTCAAAGAACGCTATTTTGAGGGCCTTATTTTAGCCCTTTCTAACTCATAATTCAAGAGAGCAATTTCTTGCTTTTGAGCACTGTTTTCTCGCAGTACTTTCTGGAGTTGCTCTCTAAGTGATACGATTATTTTGTCTTTTTCTTCCATGTGGTTTGTTTATTGAAATATTACATCTTGTTCTTGAAAACGTTCTTTCCCAGATTCATCTTCCCATGTGAATTTTATCTTGTGCATTGGCTGATGACTGGTAAATAAAATAATGGAAAGTTCTACTGAACCTTGCGGTAATAAACTAGGGAGAGGGAACATCTCAAGTCCATCTGTAATGATTATGCCTTGATCATTACTTAATGTTTCCGATTTAAAGTTGATATTAGAACCTTTTGCTTTACCTTTATTATATACTTTCATTCTCCAGATAGGATTTCCTTTTCTATCGGAGGTCTTGTATACATTAGCCTCGATTAAAGCTTGTTTTTTCTCTAATATCTCCTCTTTACTTTTTTGAAGTTGATATTCGTTTAGTAATTCTTGTTGTTTGTTTAATAGCTTTTGTTGATCATTAAGCTTGACTTGTTGCTGATTTAATCTTCGAGTATGGTTTATATACATATAAATCCCCCCTAAAAAAGTAAAAGCAGTTATTAGCCAATCTATATTTTCTATGATATTCTTCATTACAATTTATATTTTAAAATAAACTTTTTACTATGGTTATTACAGAGTATAACATTACCAAATCATTTGATAAAAAGACTGGTAAAATCCGGCATATAATTACCAAAGATAGAGAAATCGTATATGATATGACATTTAAGTTATCTAAAAATAGAAACACTCCTTTTAGTCCAATTGATTTTTTAGAAGCAGCTCTAGATGGTGAACAAGTTATTATCAATCCTCAATACTATAGAGAACTTCAAAATATAGCTTTCGAACTCCATTTGCTGAATGTTTGTAAAGCGGATAATGAAAAAGGAGAAATATCATTTACAAACAAAATCAAAGGTCAAATAAAAAAAATGGTTTCTCTTTTTACTTAATCTTGAAAAAATTGTTGCCTTTAAATGTATCTTCCAAAGACTTTCTGACGTAAGCCTCTGCATCGGCTTCTATTTGTCCTTTTACTTCTTCAATCGTCTCTTGATTGTATGAAAGTAGTTCATCATATCCGCCAAAATATTCTCTATTACATTTAACACATTTGATATATGATTTGTCATCATTAAATTCAAAAGATTCAGTGTCACCACATGTCGCACATCTTAACTTTCCTGTATATCTTTCTTTCATATTATCACATTTTAGTTACACAATCAATTTATTCAATCTTATTAGCTAGCTCTATCCATGAGTCATCACAAAAGTCTGTAGTAAGAATTTTGGCTAAATCTCTTGGAAATTCCGGTGAAACCTCAAGTATCATATCTTCAGTGATTTTAGAAAAATCCAGCTCTTTCTCTAGAAGTTTTTTTATTATTTCATTGTCATTATCCAACATCAAGTCAATACATTTTTTTGCTAAAATATATTGAGTAGTAGATGCAGTCCATTGTGGCTTATGTTCAAAAGTAGACATATATTCATGCGCAAAGTGAGTAGCTATCCCTTCTTCTAAAACTGTTGGATTTATATTAGGATGAGGACGTAAGCAGTGTATTGCTTCATGAGCTACTTGATACATTGCTCTGTCTAGATCAGCTAAACAATCTTCTGTTATTTGGATAATAATACTATTCGGAAATGCCGAAGGAAACCAAGTTTGTGGGTAACCTTGATCTGATAATTCAATTCCTAATATTGTATATTGGGGATCCTTTTTTCCATATATAGATTCTGCTATATTTAAGATAAAGCCAAACTTAGATACTATTGACCAAGTTGCTGCGCCTGTTATTTGAGGGGTAGTCGAAAAAATATTATTGGATATCATAAGAATTATTTTTTTAATTACACAATCAATTTACAATAGATATATCTTTGGGTCTTCATATTTATTAAAGTCAGGAGCTGGCTTATCTATCTTTTTGAAAAGACGAGTATATTTATCTTTTAGCTTCTTATATCCATTGAGCCAGTCTTCATAAGATTCAGAAGATTTAGAAAGTAGAGCTACCTCCTGTAGAAAAGCTTCGTTTGCTAACTTTTCCGTTTCTTCCAAATCGCCTTTTATATAAGAGATACAAGCATTGGAAAGAAAGTCTTTATTATCTATTTTCTTCCAAATACGTTTAACGTTATTAGTCATTCCCCAAACTTTAAAGAAAAGGATAATCTGCAGTATTCCAAATGCGATTATCACTATACCTGTGAATTGCATTAATCCTTCCATGATTTACTGTTTTGTTTTTGGTAAGCGATTATGAAACAAATAAGAATTAATGCCCATGCTATAATACCAATAATGGTTTGGATATAGTATGTCGGATGCAAATAATCGGACCCCTCAATTATTACCAATTGGACAAATGAATAAAGGTTGCATAATAGAATTAGTCCTGATCCTATACTACCTAATAAAAAAGCTGTTTTCATAAATATTATTTTTTAGTTACACAATCATTTTGGTTCTCTTTTTCTTCTGTCTTATCTTCTTCTTTTATATTTTTCTTTTTCTTTTTTACGAAAATAGAAACTAACATTGTTGATGCTAAGACGGCTGCCATTGGTAATAATAATGAAAAAAGATTAGTGGGTATAAAACGCTCTTGATTTTTGTCGTAAAGAACGAATGCTAAAGTTGCTATAGCGGCTATAACAGACAGTATGAGGCTCATTTCTGTTACTTTAGTATCTTTTCCTTCATATGATATTATAGTCTTGGGGGTGTCTCTAGTTAAATCTATGTTTTTTTTATCTGCTTGGTTGACTATTTTGTTGACAATATTGCAATATTCAAGTTTACGATCAGCATCTAAAAAAGCATTATCTAAAACTTCTTTTATTAAATCTTCTACAAGTCGTTGGGTTGTGTATAAATTAGTGGTATTAACCATATATTTACGGCTTGTTGATAATATTAGAGACTCGATAATTGCTTGTACTGGTATTTTTTGACTAACAATAAGAGGACGGATAGCATATAAAATTTCGTTATTAGCAGTTTTTACTCGTTGTAGGTATTCTTTCTTTTCTCTTTTTGTAAAAAAGAAATTAGTGACCCAGAATACAATAAAGCCGCTTACTATTCCACCGCCTATACCTATGGTCCAAGCATTTGAAATAAAATTTATAAAAGTATTCATAAATGAGTGTTGTAAAATGATTAAAATATTTGCTAATTTTTTATTTCATCTAATACTCAAGTTTTTCGTAAGTTCCTGATTCCTCTCCACTTTCAATTTTGAGCTTATTATTTGATATTTTACAATCTAAATAATATGAAGACTTGTCTTTAGGAAATACATCATAGATATAAATCTTATTATCTTCAATCTTGTATTTGAAAGTTTGGAAAGAAATAGGGTCTGCATTGCTATAAATACCAAAAGAGCCTTTATCATCGTCTCCGAAATTTAAAAACTTGTGCGAACCTTTAATGCCTGTCGACCAATTACCCACTATATTATTTTCGTTAAGTTCAATCCAATTATCATCGTCTTTACTACAGCTAGTTAAGACAAGAATAGCAAAAAGTGTGAATAAAATGTTTTTCATAATAGTTGTTGTTTTATAAATTGTTTTGTTTATTATATTCTTCTAGTTTACTTTTCCATTCATTCAATACAGTTGTTTTTATGTTAAACCATTTATTTTCATCTAATAAATATTCTGCAAGATATTCAGCAGAAGTTTCACTGTCCATAACAGGATTATATTGTTTAAGCTGCCACCATGTCAGTTTGGTATAACCGGATGCTGGCGGCGTAGTTGTATTCTCCTGAAGTGAAACGCGATTTTTCAAAATGCGGTTTTTATTCCATTGTTCAACTAATCCTTTTTCGACTTTAAATTTATATTGGCCCTTCAGTATAGCATCGTTGTATTTCAAAGCTATTTTAGTATCCATATATGGAAAGTAAATTCGAATATCAGCGGCGGAAAGTTCTTGAGTAGAGGAATTGTTATTTGAGTCTGACAAATTACTACCTTTCAATAGCATTATCAGCCCTATTATAACTATTCCTATTATTATGAAGAACCACATTTACTTATTCATTAATACATTAATTAATCGTTCCTTTTCCTCGAGAAGCTTATCCTTGCCTTCGATAACAGCTTTTAAATGCTTTATTTCTATCATAGCATCCTCAAGTCTATCTTGACATTCATTAGTTGATATATTACCATTATTATCTCTTCCAACCAGAATGTTTTTTGTTCCATTTTGCATTACACCAGTTGTAATATCTTCAAAAAAAGCTGTAGGTGAAATATTTAGAACAGATGAAATTTGTATAAGTAGTTCTGTATCAATATTCTCTTTTTCAAATATTGAATAAGTATATGGTCTGCTTTTGTTTATCAACTTGGCAAAGTCTGTTACACTTATATTTCTTTTAGAGACTTCTTCTTTAATTTTGTTACCTATATGCATACGATTATTATTAAATTATCTTAATTGATTACATAATTTGTCTTGTTTTAGATTACAGTGTAATGTTTTTGATTACATTTGCACTATAAAGTTAACGCAAAACATTGATAACGCCAAAATAAAAGGGCAGCAAAGTTAACAAAATAGATTATTTACTCTAAATCAAATAAGGAAATGAAGACAATTTTAGAAGTTTCACTACAAGAAGCAAGTAAAGCACAGGTTGCCATTAATGACAGTCTGCTACAGACAGAGCTGACCCAAACCAGCACTAACATCTGGGAACTCCCAACTTATGACATGAACGATAGATACGAGTGCGACGGTGACGAAGAACTGAAAGATGAAATTCGTGAACTCTTTACAGTTTGCGGTATTTCGGAAGATGAATATTCATTTAGTGATATAAAAACGGAGGAATAAGCTATGAAACGTAAAATCTACACCGTAAGCAGAGAGAGAGCTATCCAAATCGCTGCTAACTATAATTGTGTAAATATTGAGATTGCCAGGAACTATACCAATAGCGAACTCAAGGAAGTTCTCCGGATGCTAAAACTTAAAGCTGATTTTTAACCCTAAAAAACAAGATCGTAATGAAGAATCTAAATGAAGTAATGCGCATCCTAGGCGGAAGCAAACGTTTCGATTTCGAATGTAATGAAAATGGCTATTCCTGTATTCTAGTAGTTTCAAGCTACCACTCCGGTGAAGAAGTAAGGCTCGATCTTTCTAAACTTGATAACGAAATGCTTGAAGCCTTACAAGTAGAAGATAACGATAATGAAGAAATGGAAGGGTAAGCTATGAAAGTAAGAATAAAGAATGTAACCGGCTCGACTGGTAATGAGTGGCTTCTGTGGGAGCTTAAAAAGGAAGCAGGAGTAAAGGAAGGTGATATAGTTGAGGGTAAATACAATCCAAACAACAAAGCAGTAGACTTTACTAAAGGTACAGCAGAATGTGTCGCTTGGCTCGGAGAAACTTGCGAAGAAGTCAAAGACTAAAATCATAAAGCATGCTGGCTTAGTTTTCGATGCAAACCCTTTGAGAATGTGCCTTTCGGTAACGGAGAATCTGAAAGAGGTTATGAGGTAGAATGAACATTTAATCATCCGCATAACAGCGATACGTTATCCTTGGCGGGCTTGGCCGCCTTCCAGGGAACTAATTACTATAATAAAATAATGTATATGGAAAATCAACTAGAAACAATCAAAGCAAATCTGCCTTACGGATACGAAAAGCAGATAGCGAAAGAAGTCGGATGTTCACAGGGTACAGTGCACAATATCCTTAATAATAAGCCTGCTTCTGCTCGATCAACCTACAAAGCAAAAGTATTGAATGTCGCTGTAAGAATGGCTAATGAAGCCCTCGAAGCTACAAAAGGAGTTTCCAGAGCAGCGGCCGAATTAGAGATTTTGCATCATGGATCTGCAAGCTGATTCTACTTTAACCAAGCGGGAGAATCAAATAGCGGGATTGGCTGCCTGTGGACTGGCAAAGAAGGAAATTGCCGACAGGCTAGGTACTGCCTACGGAACGGTAAATGTCCAGTTGGATAAAGCCTATAAAAAGACAGGAACCAGCAAATTAAACGAACTTGGAACTTGGTGGATAAATAGAGTGTTCACTCTAAATATTGACTTCAAGCAGTTACAGAAATCACTAATCGCTCTTTCATTTCTTGGAATTATTGTCTTTCAGATTTCATTTGATTGTAATAGTGATCTTAACCGGAGCAGAAGGGCAAGAATAAGAAGAAATAGGATTGAAGAAGTATATGAACTCTAAAATCAATAATAATCAGGCAGCATAGCATAGAGGTGCAGATGTGTTTCAGTAATTAAAATCAGCTCAACACCATTCAAAAGTAACAAGAAACAGCCTATTATAGAGATTATGGAAAATTGCTTCGAAATGATGGTAGCCCGATGTATTAAAATTGGGACTGTTCAAACGCTAACGATGCTGGGCCTACTCCCCGAAGTAGTAACAATATCACAGGCGGAAGATATTTACGGAAAACGCCTTATAACTGAATGGCGCGAAAAAGCTTGGATTAAATTCTATCCGGCAAATAATAAGGAAAGAGGAAAATATTATGTGAAACGTTCGGAGTTGGAAACAGCTAGTGCAATGATGGATTTACATAATAAGGTTCCGGATAACATCATCAAACAATTAATGCAAATAGCTGTATGACACAAGTCAAACAAACATCTTCATTATTAAAGGAATTACAGGATAAGATAGGAAAGCAGTTAGATGAAAGAGAAAGTGCAATTAAAAATTACACTCCTTCTCTCGTCGAATGTAGTTCAAAAAAAGATATTAGAAAAGAACCTACGGCTGAAGATATACTCCTAATGGAAGAGTATAGGCGTGGAGTATATCAAGGAGATTAAATCATTAATATTTAAATAATTATGAGTAATATGATTGAAATTAAAGTGGAAGAGCTTAACGCACTTCCAGCAACGAAAATTGTCGAAAACGAAAAGGTACATACGAAATTTATTCAGATGTACAATGCCATTTGGGGGTCTCAAATGGGAGAACAGGTCTACCATAAAGAGGTATTTAATTTTCAGAAAGTGCTACGCGAGAATCCATCTGTTGCAGAGTGTTCTAAGATGTCTTTATTTGGTTGTTTTCTCGATATGGCCGTAAATGGGCTATCACTAGATAATACATCACACCCTCATTGTTATCTCATTCCTCGAAAGATAAAAACAGGTCAAAAAGATGAACGAGGATATGATAAATATGAAAAACGAGCCAGCGTTTCTGTGACTGGCTACGGAGAACTTACTATGCGTATGCGTGCTGGGCAGATTCGATATGCTGACAATCCAGTTATCGTTTATGAGGGTGATATTTTCTCTATTAACTTAGATAATGGGGTGAAAAAGATAACTTATTCAGCAGCTATTCCCCGGAAATCCTCTAATGTTATTGGTGCATTTATTCGTATAGTACGTACAGATGGTTCGGAGGATTATCAATGGTTACTTGAGGGAGATATTCAACGATTAGCTAAGTTTTCTGCAAAAAATAACTCGTACTATAAAGATGGACAACGAGTAGAGGGCAAAGCTAATGAACTATACTTTTCAAATGGTGGTGGCATTGATTCCGGTTTCCTAGAAAATAAGATGATTAAACACGCTTTCGATGCATATCCTAAGGTCCGTACTGGAAAGTATACAATGATGGCTACAGAGCAAGAGAAGGAAGAAGCAATCGACTATGGTATTGTAGATGAAGATAAGGTAAATGAACCTGTTCAATCTGTAGATGATACCAAAATTCCTTTCGGAGAAGAAAAGCAACTAGAAGCCCCGGAACCTGTGCAAGTAGCAGTATCCGAGGATGATGAAAACGGAGGCTTCTAAGTATTTATTAACCAATTTAAGAAAATAATTATGGCAACAGAATTAATCAAAATAGACGAAGTAAAGAGCATTCTTTCATCTTTTCCTGATACCATTGGTAAGAATTCCAGTTCTGTCAAGAAATGCAATGAAGCGGGGCAGGCCCTTCTTGATACAATCGAAGGAGAAGGCATGAATGAAACAATAGACCAGGCAGCAGCTGACTATCTGAAAAAAGTAAATGTCACTCTAAAGAATATGGATGAACGACGTAAACCTATTACACAGATATTCGATAAAGTGCGTTCTTTCTTTACTTCACAAGAAAAAGAGATTGATCCTAAGGATTCTACTACAATCCCCGGCAAGCTTGTAGTAAAACGCAATGAGTATGCTAAGTATAAGTATGAAGAAGAGCAGAGGAGAAAGAAAGAAGCAGAGCAGAGAGCTAGAATTGAGACAGAGAAAGCAAGCTATCAACAGACAATAGAGAATAGCCTTCTTTCTTATTTCAACCAGTATCTTTCAAGTAAAGTCTCTGAATTACAGGCTATCTTCTCTAATTTGACACATGAGAACTTCGATCGCGAAGTTATAGGAATTACAGTCTTTCAAACCGATTATCCTAAATCTCATTTTGATAAATTTAGTGCGGATTCAGCGACTTACTATATCAGTCAAGAAACAAAAAAGGAGATTCGTCGAAATATTCTACAGGGTAGATATGAGCAATTAGCCCAGCAATATAAGGCTAAAATCTTAAACGTTAAGCAAGACCTTATTGACCGTATTCCTTCTAAACGTAATGAGTTGGCAGAACTAGAACAGCTTCGTTTGACAAATGCGGAAGCGGCAGCAAAAGCGGAAGAATTACGCAAGCAGCGTGAAATTGAAGCGACTTCTAAAAGAATGGAAGAGGTAAAGAGAGAGGAAGAAGTAGCAAAACAAGAGGCTGCATTAAAGGCTCAACAAAGTTCCATCGGTAGTCTTTTTGCTGGTGCTGCTGCATCTGTTGCACCTCCGCCAACAAACGCTAAGGTGAAAGAAAAGATTGTTGTACTTCATCAACAAGGTTACTTGGAAATATTTCAGATGTGGTGGATAGGTGAAGGGCAGGCTCTTCCTATTGAAGAACTGGAGAAGATCTTTAAAAAGATGACTGTATACTGTGAGAAGAAAGCAAACAGTAAAGACCAGACACATATTGAATCACAATTCATCCGTTACGAAGCAGATGTAAAAGCTAAATAATTATGTCAAATCCTGATTCATATTACTCACGTACAGAGGTCAGCAATTCAGATCTGACAGAACTCAAAAACTATCTTTATCCCCGTGCTCAATACGGGGATAAAGAGAAAGCTTTCAAATTCGGTACGCTTGTAGATGCTCTTATCACAGAGAATGACCGTGTTCGGTATGACAAGCTGATGGTAGATGATTATGTATATACACAAGAAGAGTTTGAATTAGGCATTGAGATGCGTAGAGCTCTCCGAAAGGAAGCGGAGAAAGACCAGTTTTTAGCTGTTGTATTGGCACAGTCTGACACACAAAGGTTTATGGTTAATAGGCAGCAGGAGTTCTATTACGGGAACTTTGCTTATCACCTTGATACGCGGTGTAAGTGGGACTGGTGGCTATCTGCTTTCAACTTTGGAGGTGATTTAAAAACGACTTTTGCGGAATCCCAAGCGCAGTTCGATGAAGCTATTGATTTTTTCGATTGGGATCGTTCCCGTGCCTGGTATATGGATATTGCAGGAAGTGAACAGGATTTCATTTATGCAATCTCAAAAAAGAATTGCAAAATATTCAAGCATTTTATCACCGATCGTAGCCATCCTTCATATATCAGAGGAAAAGAGAAATACGAGGACCTTGCTTTCAAATGGTGGCAATTGATGGTCTGATTATATTTTATCATAAAAATAATATGAATTTACTTATTACATCAAAAGAACAGATATTGGCTGAATTAACCAATATAGATTCATTTCTCAATATTACTATGAGTGAAGATGCGGCAGAAGCTGTACAACGTGGCAATGACTTAGCTGTATATGTTGCCCGCTCCGGCAAACTGCTTGCAGACTCGAAATACTGGCTTAATGAGACAATGAAGTCCGAGGTTATGCAAACGCTCGTTGATACAGCTAAAAATGCGAAAGCGACAGCAACAGCGATAAATGCCCTAATCAGTTCTTTATGTCGGGAGGAACGATACCTCGTTGATTGGTGCGAACGTTGTAACCGGACGGCAACACATCAATTATCATGGTGCGTAACTGTGATAAGTAAAGCAAAAGAGGAAATGAAAATGGCCAGTATGTATAACAATAAAAAGTAATCATTATGAGAACCCTGAAAAAAATCACAATCGGACTGGCCGTTATCGGCCTGTTTACAGCATTATCTTTCTCTCAAAGAGAAGATGCAACACCAAGAGAAATAACTACGGCTGCCGTCATGGGAGTTGTATCAACGTTTAGTATTATCACTTTATCAACTAAAGAAGATTATGGAACAAGTAAAAAATGAGATCAAAAAGGCAGTCGTTAAGAAAGATCGGCTGAATGTAGTGTACAATGAGCGTTTTTCTGAATCAAACTACACAAATGTAATAAACAAGAGCTGTGATCAGATTATTCACAGTGATTTAAGAGAAGCGTTTAGCCGTCTTAAATTGCATCTTGTCGTATTGTGTGAGCAGCCGGAAGCATCTAAAATCGATAAGGATAGTTTTACTTCTCCTGGCTATGCAGAAACCTTAGAAAACTATATTATTACAGGTTATGCGAATGACAGTGTCGATGGGGTTTCCGGAATAACTATCATGGGATCCAAACTTCTTCAGTCCGGCAAAGTCGTTGACTTGAAAATCTTCGTTCCTCTCCTTGATGCAGATTACCCTTACTATGAAGAATTGAGTATTGATGCTGCTGCATGCGATGCTGAAGTAGAAAGTTACCTGTTTGAAGAGAAATGGGGAATCAGACAAGAACGTCTCGATTTCGAAACCGATGAACCGGAAGAAGCTATCGTAATGGAAGAAGAAAAGCCGAAGAAGAGAGGGCGAAAAAAACAGATAGATGCTCCTGCACCTCTTGACGCGACCGCATAACTTACAATCACCATAGGGGGAATTATCCCCCTATAAAATACTCTAAATCATGAATATCGAATTAAAAGGAGATAACTTTGAATTATCATTCAAGTATAAGCCTTCCATTGTAGATAGGGTCAGACAAATTCCCGGAAGACGTTTTGACGGTGCAAAAAAAGTTTGGATAGTTCCAACTCGGAGTAGGGTTGACCTTGAAAGAATGATTTATCAAATACGACAATTTGAGAATATCAATTGGGTAAATGGTACAGAAAAAAAGGAAGAAGATATTGCTTATGATATTCCGGAATTGCCGGATTTAACCGTTCCGCACAATTTGAAAATCCAGCCTTATCCTTATCAGCTTAAAGGCATTGCTCGAGGACTAGAACTAAAACGGTTTATGAATTGTGATGAACCGGGACTCGGTAAGACATTGCAGAGTATAGCAACAATTAACCTCGCAGACGCTTTTCCTTGTCTTGTTGTATGCCCTTCATCATTAAAAATCAACTGGCAACGTGAATGGGAGAAATTTACGGATAAAAAGGCGATGATCCTAACCGATAAGGTACGTGATACATGGACTTTTTTCTTTCAGACAGGAATGCATCAGGTATTTATTGTTAACTATGAATCATTAAAGAAGTACTTTGTACAACGTATAAAGAAAGCTGAAGGCTGGACGCTGCGAGATGTGGAATTTAGAAACTCAATCAATTTATTCAAGTCTGTTATCATTGATGAAAGCCATCGTTGCAAATCTGCATCAACCCAGCAGGCTAAGTTTTGCAAAGGTATTTGTACCGGCAAAGAATGGGTTATTGAATTGACGGGAACACCGGTGGTAAACCGGCCTAAAGATTTGATTCCGCAGTTGGCTATTTTAGATCGAATGAACGATTTCGGTGGATATAAACCATTTGTTGATAGATACTGTTCCGGACAGAGAGAAGCATCAAATTTGAGAGAATTGAATTTTAACCTATGGAAGTACTGTATGTTTCGTCGTGAAAAGTCACTTGTCCTCACAGATCTTCCCGATAAAATACGGCAGGTGAATACTTGCGAAATTACAAACCGCAAAGAGTATATGGATGCAGAACGCGACCTTATTATGTATCTACAGAAATACAAGGACGCTGACGACGATAAGATAGCTAAGGCAATGCGCGGCGAAGTGATGGTACGTATCAATATTCTACGGCAGATCTCCGCTCGCGGCAAAGTGCGTGATGTTATTGAATTTGTGAAAGACTTCCGGGAGAATGGGAAGAAGATAATTCTCTTTTGTTCTCTTCATGAAGTAGTAGACCAGCTGAAACGTTACTTTCCTGCCGCCGTATCGGTTACCGGCAGAGACTCACAGGACGAGAAGCAAAGAGCCGTAGACGCCTTTCAGAACAATCCTAAAGCGGATATTATCATTTGCTCCATAAAGGCTGCTGGGGTCGGTTTAACGCTTACTGCGTCGAGCAATGTCGCCTTTGTTGAGTTTCCTTGGACGTATGCTGACTGCTGTCAATGTGAGGATAGGGCACACCGTATCGGGCAAAAGGATTCTGTTACCTGCTACTATTTCCTTGGCCGTCGAACAATAGATGAAAAAGTTTATCGGATCATTCAGGAGAAGAAGAATATAGCTAATGCTGTAACTGGTTCTACCGAGAATATTGAAGAAAATATTGTCGATATGGTTGCACGTATTTTTGATACAGATTATAATGAAGAAGATTAATTCAAAACAAATTAGAAATGAATTAAATAAATACGACTGTGACACCTAAAATAGCTGCTAAGATGATAAAAACAAGCCCTAAAGTACGGCGGAATTTCATTTTTCTGTTGTGCGAATAGTAGTGTTTATGGTTTCTCATCATAACAATATCGTCACCTGAAGGTGGAGTGAGATTTGATGAAAACCTTATCCACGGTTCTGCTGGATTAGTTGGGACATCCTTGGAATATGTCATTAACAATGTACCAATAAGCCCCAATATGGGTATTAGTATATAAATTACAATTCTAATGTTAGATATATCCATAGAGTGAAACATTTATGATGCAAATATATAAAAAATAAAGAAATGAACAAGGAACAATTAAAAAGAGGCAATGAACTTCAACATTGCATTGAAGATATTGAGACGAAAATTGAAGCAGCAAAAGCAGGTTTAGATTATCCTGAACATGTGTCTATAAAGATATGCTTCAATGCATACAGTCCGTATGAGTTAGATACGATAATGAAAAAAGAGACAATTCAATCCTTCAAAGAGCATTATGAAAAGCTGCTTGAAGAAGCGAAAGTGGAATTTGATAGTCTGTAACCCTCAAACCCAGAAAGATTATGGCGAAGTATTATATTGACTACACTATTTCCTACAAAATAGACGAAGTAGAAAAAGCTATTGTTGAAGCAAACTCTTTATCTGCTGCAAAGAAAGCTCTCAAAAAGGATTTGAAAGCAGAATATGAAGGAGATTTCCTAAAAGTAGAATTTAATGATGCATATCGTACTTCCGATGATGCACGTACAAATTAACTAATAACTAATCAGAAATGAATAAGAATATAGTCGTAAAGAAGGAAAAGCCTTTTTGTCAATTAAAGAAGCTTCCTGGGGTAAAGAAGTACAAGGTTGATGCATATTGGATTAACGATACTAGTGATATAGAACCGACACTAGAATTGGGATATGCGTGTACTTCTTCCGGAAATAACGGAGCTATAAACGTTTGGAAGGATGATACAGGAATGATTCGCGGTGAATTAATGCGACACTTAGTAGTTGTTGAAAAAAGAACGTTTGTCAGCTATGCAGAAGTGGAAAAATGCGTTAGTGATTGGCTTGAAAGAATTAACCCATAACTGATAAGAAATGAAAACTTATGTAATCACACTCTCACAGTTTTTCCCGGTAGGATATAGTCAATCAGGGAATGAGACGAATTTCAAATATGAGTTTCTTTTGGGGCAATGCTGCCCTGATTGTGAAGTGGAACAGGATTTATCGGGGGAAGAAATTTCCCGATGCAACAGTTGTATAAGAGCCTGTTTACGTCCGAAACTTCACACCATACGAGCCAATTACCCAATGTGGGAGAAGCGTATTAAAGAGGTTCAAGCCGGGCTAGCTGTTCTTTCCGTCCGGCAGTGGATTGGAAAGCCTTACCGCAGCCCACAGATTGAAGTTGTAAAGCTGACATCGGAGAATGGCATAGGGATACAGAAATTAGCGTTTTGCGGAGCGTTGTCACATTTCAAAATTGAAAATGGTATAAACATACCACTAACAGAGGAACTTGCCGATAATGACGGACTATCGTTTAAAAATTGGATTGAATGGTTTAATGGCTATGATCTGAATCAACCTATGGCAATTATTCATTTTACAAAATTCAGATATTGATAACAAAGGAAAAGATATGAATAAGATAGCATTGGAGATTACTTCCGAAGGATGGGAGATTACTGTAATTATTGACGGTAAAGAGTATAAAGAGAAGTATGTTGCAACTGCAACTGGAGCAAAAAGTATTGAAGGTGATTTTGAAAGCGAAGATGATATACCGGAAGAAGTATATGATGCTTTAAATTCCACTTTCCCGTTCGAGTGTATGCAGGCATTATATTCTATTGAGGATTAACTATTACCAAAAAATAATGTAGAATTGAATGAAACGTCCACAGACTAATGGGTTATTTGAAATTACAGGAAGTCAAGAGAAAGAACGAGGTTTCTGCTGCATGAAGCTGATAACTTTTCTTTCCGCTAATAATGTAACAGACTGGGATGAATGGCATGGAGCGCATCTTTCTGCAATGTCAGGGAGATGCCCCTACGCTTCGCAGTGCCCGATTCATGAGAGAACGATAGCAGTAGTAGGTAGAAGACCAATACAATTTAGCTTATTTTGAATAATGTCTAAAGAAAAGTGTATTTTGTGTGGAAAAGAAACGGTATCGGTTATTAAGATCGGTACCGACTTCATGTGTTATAATTGCTATGCAGATCAGCGTAATCCTCCGCGTTCTAAAGAAGTACATAATAACGAGGAAGCTCGCATACAAACAGAGTTCTTCAAACTTATTCCTCTATATTTTCCAAATATACCTGATAAACTCATATTCGCGGTCCCAAACGGTGGAAGCCGTCATATACGAGAAGCTGCTAATCTCAAACGGCAAGGAGTAAAGCCTGGGATTTCTGATGTGATCGTATTAATTCCCAAAAAGGGTTTTGCTTCTCTCTGCATAGAGTTTAAAACGAGGGTAGGGAAACAGTCAGAAGAACAGAAAGAGTTTCAAAAACAAGCGGAATCATGCCGTAATAAGTATGTGGTAGTCCGAAGTGCATCACAGGCAATCGAAGAATTACAAAAATATCTTTCTTAATAGAATTGAAATTTGTAATACTGAAATTCCACAGATTGAAATAGCTTTTATGTGATAGGGGAGAGGGCAGCTATTTTTTATATCTTTGCTCTAAAAATACAAGTATGACATTTGAAGAAGCAGTATCATTAGTTGATAGGATAAAAGAGCAAGTTATTGGCGTACCTGTTAAAGGCCGCTTGATTGAATTTTTGTTCATTGGGCCTACAAACTGGGATGAAATGCATGTTTTTATGAATATCTGTCTTAAAAAAGGGGAAGATGAAGCTATCGACGAGTTTATTGGAAAAAGTTTCTCTGTGTATGGTAGGTCTGTTACCTATATTAATCCGGATCTTCCTCGGTGGGATGTAACAGTGTTAGACGATTGGGAAAAGATGATATATAATTGAAAGAGGCAAGCTCATTGGCTACCTCTTTCGATTTCTCCCTGAAGAATCTCAACTGGTCAATCATTGGGAAAACGTGGGATTCTCCCAGTTCCTGTTTTTATCACATATTCAAAGGATCACCATATCCTTTTTCAATATTTATATTTCTTAGTCTATCATATAACTCAAATACTGTCCCTTGTGAAGCAGCCCATTCTGTTATAATGTTAATGAGATCACGAATATCAGCTATATATGACATTCTTCCGTCAGCCCCTCTGATTCCCCGCGCATCTTTTCTATGTCCTCGAGTTAAAAAGGTGTTCTTTTCCTCATATATTAAATCACGAGCTTTTTTATTTTCAGCACCTTTAGGTAAATGTTTTCTCAACATACGATTAACAATTTTGTAATATGTTTCATACCTTTCTTCAGGATTATCTATTGGCTCAATGGATAAATCCTCTATTTCTTTCTTCAAAGCTAGCTCACCTGCATCGTCAAAAACAAAAGTTTGATTTCTTATTTCGTCAGCTTTAGCTAAAATTTCCATTTTCTCACGTTCCTTTTGTTCTTGAAGTTTTTTAATTTTTTCATCTTCAATTTTCTTTTTATTCTGCTCCATATCCTTAAATATTATAAATTAATTTCTTTATTTCCTTCACACTTTCTTCCAAACATTCTTTTTCAAAAGGATGAGTATTAAATAATTCCAAGCTATGCTCCATTGTGGGTATTTTCTTTGCTAAGGGGCCAGCCCAAATCATGGTAAATCCATTTTGGTATGCTTCATACATATAAATGGCGTATATGATAGATGGATGAATAGACCATTCGTTAGCACATTTATCTACAGTAATAGGAGAATTTATATAACCTGAAACAAATTTTAGCCTCTCTTTATTTAATAGAAAATCACGGGCAAATTCATCTGGAGATATTTCATCTAATAAAAATAAATCCGATGAGCTTTCTTCTGAAACGTGATAACTCCTTTCTGAAATCTCATCAAAATCATATAACACATGATACAATTCATGTAAAAGCACAAACCACAATGTTGGGTACCTATTATTTAAATTTGATAGAACGATACATGGCTTTCCATTACAAGAAAATGTCGCTCCTTTTATTTGTAACTTTTGTATTGATGGTTGATAAATAACAGTTATTCCAATTTTAAACAATGCACGTGCCACGGCTAATAATCCACCTCTTACATCTCTCGTATATGGTTTTATTTTATATATTAAACTAATTAAATCTTCTCTATTATATTCATTTGGATTATTAATGAGTTTAAACTGAGTGTAAGCTGACTTAATCCAAAAAGCTCTTACTTGTTCATGAGAGTCTCTCTTCGGTCTACTAAAAGCAGGAAATATTGTGTCTTGTGTATAATCATAGATACTAGAGAAACCAAAAAATCTTTCAATTTTACTTCTTATATTTTGAGAATTATCTTCTTTAGAAATAATTCCAATCTTTGTAAGGGAGTCTATATCAAAATTGTTAAAAATATAACTTGCGTCTTTTGCTGTTTGAACTTCTAATATCATTTCTTTCGGCATTTCAGGAGCATACAGTACCATTAATTCATTAATTTCCAAGCCTAAAAAATGAGATATTTTGATTATATTTACAATATCTATTCTCTTCGCTGTATTATCAAGTATTGAGTTTAATGTTTTTCGTTCAATGGAAATTAATGTTTCCACTTTAGATTGAGATACATTTAACTCCTTCAATTTTGCATTGAAAATATCACGTAAGGTTTTACCTTCTTCTGTACGAAGAGTGCTTCTTACTGCCGGATTAAGTATTTGTTCTATTCCCATATTATTAAAATCGGTAATTATACCGCAAATATATAGCTAAAAAATGAGAATTAAAAGGTAAATCGGTAAATTTACCGATTTATTTTAATTAAAAAGGAATTTATTATAATGAGGAAATAGATTATAATTATACAAATCTGGAGCATTAATAATAAACATAAAAGTCCCGACTGCACTTAGTTGAGGCTCATTCTTTTTGGAGTAAATAACGTATTATCTCTCAGCCCCCAAATCTAGCAACTTCTCCCTGTAGAGAGATGGTACAATAATTTCAATATCATATTAATAGGCCATTCTACTATAACTATTCTACCTTATTATCAGTTATCTGTCTTGCATTTTCTACCAAAGAAATAATTTCGAAATGCAACTTCATAATTTCATTATATCGCTCTTTACCTTTGGGTATATCAATGTATTTAAGATTATTAATTATAGGATATATCGTTTCAATATAGTCATCAGTTTGTAAAAAATAAGATGTTTCTGAATATAATTGCTGATATCTCGTAAGCAAAATGTCTCCTGGTGTTGAATATAGATTATCACATATAATTGAACTTACCCGTGCTGCAAATCCAAGCAATGTTCCTCTTTCTACTACTGATAAAATACCAAATGCATTTGCAACTCCAGCTTTTGCCACATGGAGATCACTAGCTACAGATTGTTTGTATACTTCAAGCTCTGTACGTTGTTTTTCTACTTGTTCCACCTGCTTTCTTACCTCTCGTAACTCTAGGAAACTAGCAATTTGGAAACCAACAACAATCGTTACACATACTCCGATTAGCGAGGCTATAATACCGATAAAAGCATCAGTTGTTATAGTACCATCATTTTTAATGTTTCCCCAAAATGTTAATGCAATACATGCTATACTTGTTGCAATAGAGATTGTTACGATTATTATATTTCTTTTATTCATATTCTTGTCGATACCTAATGTGATTACTTAAATGCAAATATAGTAAAATTTTGATTAATTCTATATTCAATATTATTCGCTTTTTTGCAATCCCCCAATCTGCAAGAACTATCTCCTATATATATTACTTACTTTTTGTACAATAAAGCAAAAAAAATGATTATCAATAAGATAATAATAGTACAATACACTTTGTCCTTATGTATATTCCACCACGATAGTTCTACAACAGTTTCTTTCTGACTCATTAAAACATTTACTTTGTTACTTATCGTATCCAATCGACTAGAGAATTGCTGCATAGTGAGCAATAATACTTCCCTAATCTCTGTTCGTTCCTGCTCCTGTTTGGATGCAGTAGTAGTACTTTCTTTGACCGGATATTGTTTACCAGTTGGATCCGGAGAAGATAAGTCTACGATCCATTTGTCAGTAATAACCTTCGTCTGTTTACTGAAATCAACTTTTAATGATTCGTATAGCATTTACCGCGAGTACTACCACTGATATTTTTCGGAAAAAACACCATGATATTAGTTTTGTCGTTTTTATTAGCTCTATTCTATATCCATTTCTAACAAAGGAAAGTTTGCAGAAGATTTTAAAGCATTTTCCACTAAGCAAAAGGATGACATTTCATAAAGACTTTGTTCTTTTCTCAAAAACAGTCCACCTCTTCCTGATATTTTTATTCGTTCGAATTCTTCACATGTTGGTTCTGTTAAATAGAACTTATTACATAAAATAGGGCAATATTTAGTTCCGTTCAAAGGTAAATACACAGGAATTGCTACATTGTTAAATATCTTTCCTTCAAATTTAAACCTATCATTTTTATGAACCGAGGTATAGTATACTCCCGAAAAGTTCAATAAACTTGAATCCTCATTTTTGTTAGTCTCTCTGCAATCAATTATATATTCCATTAACAACTGAGTAATAATATATTCAGGTTTATATGTATCATTATAATTCAGGACTTGGATCATACAAGCAATTATCAGAGGATATTTTTGTAGAATTAACCCTACTTGGTAATTATCTTCAAAATATTCATATTCTGGAACTGTTACATCTATAAACTTCAAAGAACTGGGCTGACGTTGCTCAAAACGAGAAACCATACAAGTATCAAGAGGTGGTCTTCTCATTTCCTCCCAACAAGCATATACACTACATCCCAAATATAAGCAAGGATATCCAGGTACACTATATCTTTGAGTTTTAACTATACCTCTTTTATCCAAAGGAATATGAAACATATCCTGATATGATAAATCTACACGTTCAGTAAAAGTTCTCATTCTATAAAAAGAATCTCCTATTTTTGTATATATAGGATGTAAAACATTTATGATTTGTTTTTCTCCAACAAGCAACTTTTTAAACATATTATATGCTTGTGAATGAAGCCCTAAATACTGTAGCTTTATAATTTCATTTAATAAATTTATATGATTTTCTATCATACTAAAATATTCATCCCAATGACTACCCCAAATATATTTTTTATCCTGCTCCTCCAAAGAACGTAAATCTGCAAGATACTCTGAAAAACACTTTTCTACAATTTCTTTGTAGTCCATATTTTTATAAAGATTTCTTCTTACAGGAAGCTGGGAAATCATTTTTTTATACAACTCTTCTTTTCTCATTATCCTATCTATTAGATACATATATTAAATGTGTAAAAGTAATATTTAATAATAGCCTGACAAAAAATAAGTCAAGAAATCTCGATAAAGAAGTTTTATATAAAAAACTAATTCCAAAGAACCGAGACATATTACCTGTCACTACAAGTAAACTTCTACAATATCTTATCACCACATAAATAGATTATGACTAACACCTACACCAATATACCATCCATTCGGATAACCATATCCAGCCTGCAAACCAATCCCCCATCGTTTATGTTTAGCAGGAACCGGTGCAGGTATTTTAATCTCCATCGTCCGGCTATATACCTCAATACTATCCAACTTCGCATCGTAACCAGATACCCATGCTTGATAAAGACTATCCTTATACATCTTCTGAATAATAGGGATAATGACTTCTGCCGAATCAGGTGTACAAGTATCTTGCTTTACCTTACAGGTATCCTTCTTAACAGGCAACTTCGCGTACTTATACCTGATTACTACACTATCCTTAGGTACTGGATAATAGAAAGGAATAGTTTCGACGTATTCGGTTGTATCCGGATGTGGTAGCATTGACAGTTCTTGTTGGCGGTTCCATAAAAACATAACCGCCAAGGCTAACAACACAATCAAAATCCATGGTAACGCTTTCATGGCCGGATCACTGTATTACGAAGAAAATTAGAGAACTCGGAACGAACATCAAAGCAGGGACAAGCCTTGATGTATTCTGCCGGTTCAACTTCACCGGACCCGTCCAAATCGGGCGAAGTATCACGATGTCCGAGCAGTTCGACGATGGAATACTCCTTACATAACTTTGCTACCAGCTCACGCAAACTAGCTTTTTGAGCAATCGTTCGTGTATCAGCAGGCTTTCCAGATGCGTCCAGTCCTCCGATATAACAGATACCAATGCTGTGTTTATTATACGAAGACTCTGAAAAGCCTTTCGTATTACAATGCGCCCCATCGATGCTTAACGGCCGCCCATTCTCAACCATTCCGTCAAGGTCAATGACGAAGTTATAACCGATCTGACTAAAGCCTCTTTGTTTGTGCATCCGATCAATGTCTTTAGCTCTCAAATCCTGTCCGGCACGCGTGGCAGAACAATGAATGATAATAGCATCAATTTCCTTCATTTCGCACCTCCTTTTTGTAAGTAGTTCGTTAAGTAAGGGATATTCTTTATAAACTCGACACTTAGCACATAATGCAAGAAGGCTACTACCTTATAACCATTGCTAGAGTTAGGTAAAATCTCTTTGATATTCCTTAGAATATTTACCCCGTAAAAATAGAATACGCTGTACGTAATAAATGAGACACATTGCAGAGCACCTTCCGGATTTCCTTTATGCTCACCTATAAAATAGATACAACTAACCAAGGCAAAGAAAATGGTCGCTTCTACAATGCACCTCCAAGCCTTTTTAAAAGAAAAGCTTTCATGATTGATAAGGAGCGCAGTAAGCAGCCCACAGATGAAATTAAGAGCAAATACTGCAATAAGGCTTTTGATCTCCCCAGAGATGGGATTAAGATAAGCAGCTATACCGGTAATCAATCCAATAAGTAAGTTTTTGAAATAATCCATATCATTTTTATTTAAAATATTAATACTTTATTTTAATACCTCGCTACAATCGTCAATGGCTGTCTGAAACACTTGTTTTACTTCGCCAGAGGTTAACCCATGATCCTCATGCAGAGAGAAACCGGTCACCCCATTTCTTGATGTATTGAAGAATCCGACTACCGTTTCATCCTTGACAATCTCGGCAGTAATATCTTTCACCGCTTCGGTACCACGGGTTGACATTCTGTATTTAACCCTGATAGCATCCGTAACCTTAGTTGAAGCGGTGCTGTTAGTTGCTGTAATGTTCATTCCTTGTTTCCTCCTTCTATTAAATCATAAATTTGTCCGTATGCACCAGATACAAAGAAGTCTGCGCAAATTTCCTTCAATAAGGTAGCATCTTCTGTCTCTATATCAAGTACGCCACGATTGTTAATAACCTGTTGTAACATCTTGTATGCACGTAACTTTTTCGACATATCCAAACCCTGTTGAGGATTAGAACCTGCTGCATAAAGTGCTTCTGCAACCACATCACGTAGAAACTGTTTTACCTCTTTACCGTTGACTGTTTTAATAGCCTCATTGCCTTTAAAATCAAGTAAAGGCCTGTTTAAATTTACCTTCATAATTGTTTATATATTAAGCGATTGATACCAATAATCCTTTTCTAAATTTCATATTACTACCAAAATCGAAATCAATACCTTGGTAATAGTTAATCCCACCATTTCCATCCCTAGATGTAATACAGCCAAAATTATCAGCTAAGCACAATTCACTTGACAATGTTCCTTTCACGTAAACACCTCCATCAAAGAAGCCGGCATACGTTGTATTTGCCTGTGGATAGCTTCTGTCTGATGCATTTAGATTCCTAGAGGCATAAATACAAGCTCCGCCAAAATTAGAGCCAATAGCAGCAACCCCAAAACGCCCATCTGTTTCTGCATTGAAAGTTACATTAACAACACCTTCCTTTGCCGTTCCAGAGCCTAATTTCAAACTACGAGATGTTCCACCGAAGTACCCTGAACGCGTCCAAACAAGGCGACCGCTCTCAATGGTAAAACCACCTATAAAACCGGAATCTGCATCAATTCTACGGACTTTTATCAATTCTGTATTCAGGTAACCACCTACAACAATGGTAGTGCCTAACTTCGCATATTCAACCGCATCTTCGAATGCCAACTTACCTAATCCGTCCCTGTCAATCTTGGAGTTAATCACTGTCTGCAGGTCACTATGCAGTGAGGTGATTGTAACAGCACCTTCCAAATTAATTTTAGATGAATGAATCGTAGTCTCTCCGGCCGACTGGTTGATATAAGATATAAGCGTATTGCCATTTTCTAGCTCTTTAGAAGCGTATATCTTGTTACCGTCTGCTGTGGTAATCCATCCGGCAGTATCTATCCTCTGTGTTAAGCTATCAACCCGCGTCACCTGTGCGGAGATTTGAGTATTGAGTACTTTCAATTCAGCGAAGCACTGGTCTGAATAGTCTTTCAATTTATCCTGAATAGCCTTATTCGCAATTTCAACCGCTGTATTGAAACTAGCCAAGGCAGAATTAAACAGGGCAAACTTATCATCTACATTCCTCTTTTCCTCAACGGTCGTCTGTCCGTCGGCAATGGCTGTATTGATTGCAGCAATAAGATTATCAATAGCACCAAATAGAGATATTTTTGCATTCAGCAAACCTGTTTTCGCTTCACCTTCCAGATATGAATTTGCGTACAGTTTGTTATAGGTAGCTTCGACGGCTGCCCTTGTATTTTTGACTGTATTTAGATACTTCTCAATGGCTAAAGCCTCTGCTTCCGTAATAATGCCGTCAGCAAATGCTCCGTCCACATAGTCGTGTAAACCACTAACTGCGCTGTTTGCCTGTTCCGCTGCTTTGCCGGCATCTTCTGCGTCTTGTAAGGCTTGCAATGCTTCTTTCATAGCGGCATCCGAGAACTCTTTTAGCTTATCCTGAATAGCTCTATTTGCAGATTCTACAGCTGTATTAAAGTCAGCATAGGCACTATTGAAATAGGCGAAATGTGCATCAACGTTTTGCTTCTCTTCTGGTGTTGTGAGTCCATCGTCAATAGCTGTATTAATTGCATTTATCAGGTCTGAAATACACCCCATAAGGGTAACTTTAGCATTTAATAAACCCGTTTTGGCAGACCCGGATAAATACACATTAGTGTATAGCTTGTTATAGGTAGCTTCAATCGCCGCCTTTGCATTATTAATCGTATTGATATACTTTTCAATAGCTTTCGCTTCGGCCTCCGTAATAATACCATCGGCAAATACTCCATCTACATAACCATGAAGCCCTTCTACTGCATTATTGGCCTGTTCTGCTGCTTTACCAGCATCTTCAATTTCTTTGTGAGCTGCTTCCCATTCAGACAGATTTTCCAATCCAGACGATCCGGTTTTAATTTGAATATTTCCGCCTATTTCACCTTTTACCAAATTGAAATACGTCTCCCCATTCGGGGAAATTATCTGTTCAGTAGTTATCCGTCCCGGCAGAATCTCCGTAAATCCGTACAGCTCAACAAAACTGCGATTACCTTCATACTCGCTGTTGAGGACACCGACTAGGAAGTGATAATATCCTGCTATGCCCTCCATCTTAATAGCCGTTTCGCTTAGAAGAAACGTACCAGTTTGATTCTCTTTGCTGCATACAGCATATAGATAATATTTCTTTTCAAGATCAGTGAGTGCCGGAGAATTGTATTCAGCCATATCCCAGTACTTGTATTCGTCTGCCTTATGAGAAGAAGAAAGAGAACTGATACCGAGTGTTAAATGCTGAAGGATTCCTGCCGGAGCGTTCAGTATTCTTGTGCTGGCATTATAAGTAATATTGTGAGATACCTGAACTGGATTCGTTTTTGAATTGACAAAACGGAATTGCAGGCTTTCATCACCTACAAGCAGTTGCATGGTTGAAACGGTTATTGGATTGACAGAGCCGGAGAAGTTCAGCAGTGCATCTTCAAGCATGGACATCGTTTCCTTTGCATCCCGGAACCGACGCTTAGTAAACTGCAGGGCGTCCTTATGCTTGATATCTACCTCTACTTTGTTCGTCTCAATCTTATTCAGATCACTTGAAACAGATGTACTGACTGGTTCGTTTGACAACTCTATTTCCGGAGAATATGGATTATTAATATAGCGCTTGATTCCGATCATGCGAATAAGAGAACCTTCCGGATGAAATTGCGTATCATAGAAATCAACATACCCTCCGAGTACTATTTTACCGCCTATCTCCAACCAGCGTTTTTTAGCCCAAATGCCGTCCAATGTCCCGGTAAATATGAATGCTTTATCTTCATGTTCATACAGGTATTTTGCTGCTTCCTTGAAAGCTTCCCAGCTCGCACCTGTTTGTGTGCTGTCATTACAGATATAAGCCTTCGGCAATTGCATTCCGAACACTGCGTATGTATCACCAACCTTCGGGCGCCAGACTTCCGGTTCCGGCATTGTTATCCCATCGATTTCTTGCGGAACAATTTCAAATCGACGTGCCTCTTTCTTGTCTTTCGCTTCATGGATATACTTTACTTCGAACTCCTTGCCTGTAAGCATACCAGTCTGGAAAATAACCGTCATTGTTTCTCCAGCTATGAGACAATCTTCGAAATTCAACTCTTCAGGAATGTCTTTATCTACAAAGTCAAAGAAGTTATTCTCCTTGTTCACTTCAATAACAGAACTAACAGTACCAACACGGGAAGGATAAATAGCTGTACAGTCCAGACTCTCTTCCTTTGCTGTTGTAAGTTCTTTATCAACACGCATGACACAAGTCCCGTCCGCATCAGTTTTATACGTCCGTCCTTCGTAAACAAGGGTCTTTGATTTTGGGAGTAACAGATTCTTAGCTCCGTATGTTGAGTAATCAATGTTGCGATCAGAAGTTTCTACCAAAATTATTTCGGGTGGAATATCCCCGGATTCCCGACCAACACCGACCTTAAAGCCGTGACCTTTACCATACGACAGTTTCAAAGGGTTCTCCTTGTTATACTCAACTTTACACAGATGGATAGTCTTAATTTGCTTTCCATTCACAGTTTCTTCGGTAATCTGCCATTCCGTTTCATACGTATCCGCTAGCTGGTTTAAAGCGTCAAGTATATAGGTGTGATTGTAGTTGATTACTTTTTCCGTTCCCTCAATGCAATTACCGACTTTCCACCCGGTACTCCGACGGTTCAGGTTCTCAACAAGTAGACGTAGATGTTCGTGTGCCTTAACTGTATATGAGAATTTAATACTTCTGTCAACGGTATGGCGTACTTTCCACAACATCGTATCAGCCTTCCCAGTTTCCAGAATCAATGTATATTCGAAGTTACGTTCACCGTTTTTCTTGAAATTGCTATCCTTCTTCAAAGAATAACGCTTTCCGTAGAAGTCACACCAAGAGCCAACCGGTATTTCCAAGTATCCCGGATGAGAAAAATACAAAGTGAGTGTATCTTCTCCCATGATAGCTTCATAAGAGTAGCTTTCATCCTTTACTTCGATTTTTATTTCCTTATCACCATTATATAAAATCATATCACCTTTAGAATTATATCCTAAAATATAAACGTCAAATAGAAATGTGTTGAATAATAGGCATAAAAGTAAGGAAATGATAGACGAATCATTGCCAAAATAATATATAACACACAACATCAACGGCATTGTCACGAAATAAATCAAAATGAAAAATATTTAAAAGAAATCACTCAAAATGTAGTTTAATTCACCTAAGTTCTCTCGGAACTAATGCAGTTTTATTAGAAAGTTACAATTTAGGACAAAATGGATATGTCAAATATAGTAATGGCTTATTAATGCAATGGGGAACGAGAGCTGGAGCAACAAATGGTGCTATTAATCTGTATTTCCCTGTTAGCTTCCTTAATACTAATTATAACATTTATTTCACTGGAGCAATAAATAATACAAGTGAATCTTTTATATATGCTCCGGGGTATGACCTTAATGGTAAATATACATCATATTGTAAAGTTCTCACTCGTGGAATAAATTCAACTCCGGCTATCGTTTGGACTGGCTGGAATTTTACTTGGTTTGCGATTGGTCGCTGGAAATAATTTAAAAACAAATATCATGAAGTATTGGAAAAATGGATTCTACGACGAGCCTATAGATGGTTCGGTAGAAATCACAGAAGAGCATTATCAGGAGTTATTGGTAGGACAATCGGCCGGGCTACTCATAGCTGAAAGCCAAAAGGGATATCCGATCTTAGCTATATATGAACCCTCTATTGAAGAGATTAGAGCACAAAAGCTCAATGAATTAAGTCTATATGATTCCTCTGACATGGTGAATCAGTTCTGTATAGATAATACGCGCGGATGGTGGGATAAAGCTACTCGCGTAGGTCTTATGAACTCTATTGCAATTGAAAAGGGAACTGGACGATCTGAAACAAATATCTGGCTGGGTGATACTCTGTTTGTTTTGCCTGTCGAAAAGGCTGTTGATATGTTACAACAGCTAGAATTGTACGCCCTTGCGTGTTTTGACACAACACAAAGGCATACAAAGACTATTCAACAGCTAGCGACAAAAGACGAAATAGAAACATACGACTTCCGTACAAGTTATCCCGGAAAGCTAAGTTTTTCCGGATAACCGATCGTATAATCGTAGTTTTCGATTTCCTCAATAGTCTGCAATGCTCTGACTGCTGCAATGTGCGATTGTGTAACATTGTAGCAGTTTAGTGCATACATCTCGATTTCGTTCAGCATTCTTAAAGCATCCGAAACGGGAATGACATACTTTGTTGCGTCATACCACAATACCGTGTCTGTTTTACCGATTTCTTTTTCAATCGAAATAGAGTTAAATAATCCAACACGTGTGCTTTTATCTAACCACATGCTTTTACCCAATAAATCAAAAGAATTGACACTGTTTGATTTGTCAAATGATTGTATTTCAGAAACTTTCATTTTTCGTACTTCTTCAATGTCGTACTCATATTCTACCAAAATAGGATATCTATTTTTGCTTTCAGCTATTATCAAGCCGGTAGATTGACCAGCTAACAACTCTTGATAATATTCTTCTGTAATTTCTACCGAACCATCTATAGGCTCGTCGTAGAATCCATTTTTCCAATACTTCATGATATTTGTTTTTAAATTATTTCCAGCGACCAATCGCAAACCAGTCCCATGATTCTTGTGATAATCCAGTAGTACCCCCACTTGCATAATTTCTATTCAAATAAAATCTACTAACTGTTTTATTTATCGCCAAGGGAGATGATGAATATACGGCGGAGTCACTACTAGGCTTATATACAGTTGCAAATATTTTATATTCAGTATTATAAAAAGATGTAGGCATAGTCACACTATACGAAGCTGTAGATGAACCTCCAACTCTGCCCCATTGTACAAGTAATCCATTATTAAATTTTGCATAACCGTTCAAGGATAGATTTACGCTTATTGCGTTCGATAGATCAGCTAAAGCATACGTAGTCCCGAGAGAACTTAGTAAAGTTTTCTCTGCATTAGTCATAAATTTTCTTGACGTGCTTTCTTCAATCATTGATGCGGGGTGTGTATCCGGATGAGTGTAGTTATTTGCTCCTACTGCTATACCGCCCAATTTTTCACGTTCAGTATCAGTAAAAAACCTGTGTGTCTCATCTTCATTTATTTCTGACGCTCCGTGCTTATGTGCCGCTGCCGCATAATTACCCTTTGCTTGATATACCGAATCGTGGTTGTGATTTCCTGCCGCCTTACCATTCCAATTTATCTTTTCAGAATCCGTTACAAATCTATGTGTAATATCATCTGTGATGTCAGATGCCGAATGCTTATGTGATAAAGCTGCATAATTCCCCTTTGGTTGATACGTAGAATCATGGTTATGGTTTCCCGCAGCCTTACTGTTCCAAGTCTCTTTTTCCGTATCGGTAACAAAGCGATGAGTACTATCAGGAGTTATATCAGACGCATTATGACCGTGCGATGATGCCGCATAACTACCTGCAGGTTGATATACTCCGGCATGGTTGTGATTAGAAGGAGAAGCGCCAACCTCGCTCGCTGTGTAACTAGGTTTACTAGCAGCCTTCGCCCATGACGGCACATCGCTTGCAGGCATAGAGGTGGGGAAATCACTGATTTCAGATACCTTATGCGTATGCGCTTTCGGTGTACGGGCATCACTTAGCCGAGCATCGTTTCCCTGGCATACGGTCCCTTCTGCACTACCAAAATTCTTATTAAAAGCAGAGTTTTTATTGAATGCAGGTTCGTATGTACCGGTATGATTGTGACCTGATGGAGAGGCACCTACTTCGCTTGCCGTATAGGTTGGTTTGGATGCAGCCTTCGCCCAAGAGTATACGTCACTAGCGGGCATAGAAGAAGGGAAATCACTGATTTCAGATACTTTATGCGTATGCGCTAATGGAGGCCGTGCATTACTCAAACGCGAATCGTTTCCTTCGCACACGGTCCCGGTCGCTGTACCAAAATCCTTATTAAAGGCAGTAAGCTTGGCAATAATCTTCTCGTATCTACTGTCATGGTTATGTGAGTCCAGAGCAGCTTTCAAATCTTTTCCCTGCTCTGCAGAAAGAGCTTTACCAGTTCCCCCACTTGTTAGATTATTAACAATATCGGAAACATTAAGTTTCTTTCCTAGCTCTGTTGCCATAGTGGCAGCAAAATTCGGATCGTTGTTCAGGGCGTTCGCTAACTCAATTAGCGTATCAAGAGCGTCCGGAGCACCGGCTACTAGTTTGTCAATAGCTGCTTGTACTTTTGCATCAACTCCTGATACTGCATTGTTAGCGGCCAATGCTGCTGCGTTGGCATCGTCCGTGGCTTTCTTTGCTAACCCTGTTTGTATTACAGATGCATCCTTGGCCGCATTAGCATCATCTGTTGCTTTTTTAGCCAAAGCGGTTTGGGCTTCCGATGCAGTTTTAGCGGTATTGGCACCTGCCGCAGCTTGTAAAGCAGCTTCTTTCGATTCGTTGACACTACCAGCGGCAGCATCGGCCTTGGCAGCTTTCTCGGCGGCCAAGGTTGCTTTTTGATTTGCGAGTGTTGCTGCAGCATTTGCATTATCAGTAGCCGTCTTTACAAGTCCTAGTTGTGCTGTTGCTTCTTCCGTGGCTTGGTTCATCTCATCTACAATACCGCCATATTCAGCTTTACGAGCTTCTTCCGCTTTAACACGTTCTACCTCCGCCTTAGCCCGGTTAGTCTCATCAACTTTACGAGCTGCTTCGGTAGATTTACGCTCATCTTCATTCTGAACTCTTATATTCTCGGCAGAGGAACGACCTGATTCAGCGGTAGTACGTGAAGTTTCGGCTGTTGCCCGTTTAGTCTCGGCAGATACGCGAACATCCTCGGCGGTCTTGCGTGCATTCTCGGCATTAATACGAGCCGTTTCAGATTGATTACGGGTAGATTCAGCAGAGACACGGGCAGTTTCATTATTGCCTCTTATGGCTTCATCCGCTTTTCTTTTATTTTCCGCAGTAGCACGTTCGGATTCAGCGGTAGAACGACCTGTTTCAGCGGTTTTTCGCTTATCTTCTTCCTTTACACGTTCCGATTCAGCAGAGGAACGGCTTGTTTCGGCAGTCTTACGGGCATCTTCATTACTTTTACGTGTTTGTTCCTCCGAAACACGTTTTGTTTCTGTATCAACACGCCCAGTTTCAGCAGTTACCCGCTTGCCTTCCGCTATAACACGTGCTTCTTCGGTAGATTTGCGTGCATCTTCATTCTGGACTCTTTTCGTTTCAGCAGAGGAACGTCCGGTTTCAGCGGTGGCCCGTGCGGTTTCGGCAGACTTTCTCTTATCTTCCTCGGATGATCGCGTACTTTCAGCAGATTTGCGGGCTGTTTCTGCGATAATACGTTCAGATTCCGCATTGCCTCTCGTTGTTTCAGCATTCTTTCTAGCTTGTTCGTTTGCTTCTCGCGTACCTTCGTCAGTAACACGTTTCTTTTCTGCATTATCCCGTACAGTTTCAGCAGTAGAGCGTCCACTTTCAGCGGTTTTACGTGCATTTTCATTAGTTATACGGACGGATTCGGCAGCTTCCCGTGCCTGTTCTTCACGAGAACGTCCGGTTTCAGCCGTTTGCCTCGACTGCTCGGAAGCATTACGACGGGATTCAGCAGTTTCACGGGCTGATTCATTACCTTCAACAGTAGCTTCTAATTGCCGCATATCGGTAGTAGCGGTTTTGGCATCGCTCGTAGCTTTGAGCATATTATCTAATGCCGTCTGAATCTTCTCTAGCCCGAATTTAAGGCTAGTTTTGACACCGTTTACTATCCGGTAGCCGATGGGAAAGAAACCTTTCATGTCGTTGGCTTCTTCCATTTCTGATATTCTTTTCTTTTTTAATGGCATGGCAAATCAATTTAAATCAATATAAAATTCTCCGTCCTCCGTTATAATGAATTCTCCCGCTTCACTGGCAAGAAGGTAATCGGTTTCTTCCAACCGGAAGCAAGTGAATACGAGAGTAAGCGTAAACTCCCACCATATCCCCCCAAGAGGATTGAAATCATCCGTCTTGCAACTCTTGTAGTAGCAAGGATAGCTTTCAGACCACTCATCACAATAAAATATACGCTCCGCATCGGAATACTCGTAGCCTTCGTCATCGGTCTTCGTAGATAGCTTGGTGAGGTCATGCAAAAGGGCGTCACGGTTACGCCAAAACGTCTCAAAATCCGGTGCACGCATCAAGCATTTGAGGTTCACGTCCTTTGTCTGAAACTTCACATATTCACCGTCGTAGATTGCTCCATTTTGCCTTTTGAAGTTCTGCAATAGGTTTTTCTTGATGGCAGGTGTCTTCAGTATCTCCGTATTCGTTCCTTTGAGGATAAGCACGCCATAGGCGGATAAATCCACACCGTCCAGTTCGTAGCCTTTCGGCAAGGGAATGGTGTTGACCGGCTCCAGATATACATAATCATTCGGACGGGGGAAGTCGTTGGCAAAAGTGAACTTCGAACGCTGGGTACTACTGTATATCTCGAAACTGTTCTGTGAGGAAAGTCGCAGTCTGAACGTTCTTCCAAGGTGTGGAAAGTTGAAGTCATGATAACTACTATCGGATAATAGGGCAACAAAGTCATTGAACTTCCACTCGGAGAAAAAGCCGAACTCAAGAGAGAACTCCCGGCTGTCAAGGGTGATAGAGGACAAGTCAAACTCCTTACCATCTTCTTCTGTCCAGTCGTTGCTATCCGGTGTCTTGGAAGACGGAAAAGCCACTAACTCTCCGTAATTGCCTTGTAAGGTAGCTACACCTAATTCGGTGAATACGTCTTTATTGTCTATGTAGAGTTGCCCTTTCATCGCTTTAATGTTATTCCTTTAGTGTTCAACGTGTCTATTCCTAGCTTTACAGCGTACATGAACTCCCTTATTTCCACAAGGTTAGATGTATAATTGGAGATGTCTGATAAATGGGAAACAATAGTATCATTACACCGAAGCATTTCAGACATGTTCTTATCCATATTTATGAGATATGACAGTTTCTCTGCTATCTTTTCTGTTCCTGAATTAATACTCTTAACTTCCTCATTTATAGAATAGGTATGCGAAGTCATTACAGCAAAGCTTCCATCTAGCTTGTCAGCTGAATCTTGCGACATGGAAGCGAATCCTTTCTTTGAAGCTTCACGTTCATCATCATCTTTGTCCCATTTATATATATCAGACATCGCATCACGTCTCGCTTTCATTTCATCAGCTATCTGTTGACCTTCTGCCTTTAAAGCATTATATTCATCTTCGGTTACCCCATCGTCCATTGCATTATATAGCTTCTCCCTCCACGCTGTTAATCGGTCCATATATTCTTCTTTAAGCATGGAATTGAGAATAGCATTTCGCATATAATCCTCAAAGTTGTCTGCAAAGTCTGCCGAATCGGCATCCATATCGGAAAGTAAGTCCTGAAAGTCTGAACGAAGAGAATCATAATCAATGAGTGTTGTATCAGCTATTTGTTGCTCTAACACTTCTGCAACCTTTCCTACACCATTTGCAATTTGATCGGCATATTTTTGCGTATCAGAATCAAGTTGGGACCAAAATATGCCGGCATCCGATTGCAACTTTAAAAGTTGTTCATCAGTCAAATCAAATAGCCCAGTCATACGACCACCCATTTTCTTTTTAAATTCCTTTTCAGACATGCCTAATGTTTCCGCAGCTTGTTTCCATCCTTCACCGGACATATCATCTACTTCATCATAACCCTTTGAGTGGGACTTTCCAGAAGCACCGGAGTTCAAATACTGCTTGCCCAGCACTTTTGCATTCTCACTTTGTTTCTTTATATTGGCGATGGCTGCTTCATATACGGCATTTGCCGTATCTCCCGTAAGAGTTTCCGCTAGCTCAAGTTGCTTCTCAATTACTCGATCAAGGATATTGATATAGGATTCATACGTTTCTTTCGCTTTCTCGTATTTCTCCGTTGTATCATCCTTACTGAACATATCGAAAATCTTAGTTGCAATCTGGACAGCAGCGCCTATGATGGCAAGAATAACGGAGGCTTTTTCAACGGTTTTAATAGCAGTAGATGTAGTAGTTGACGCTCCTTCAACTCCAGCCATTGCTGTCATGGCAAAGTTTCCAATATCACCTATCAAGTTGATTATTTCTCCTGCCTGTCCACCGATAGCAGAACCTAGACCTTTTAGGGAGTCAGACAATTCTCCTATTACACTTGCAACTTTTCTTTCAGCAGATTGTACTTTAGAGCTTGCTTTTGCTGTCTTATCTTTCGCCTCATTGTAGTTATCTGTTTTTTCCTTTACCTTATCAAGAGCTTGTGCTTCTGATAAATAAGATTTTGTGGAATCTATCTTACCAGTCTTCGCATTGAATTTAGAGGACTTGATGCCATTCTCAATCTTAGTGCCACCTTTGACTGCTTCGGCAGTCTGACGGGCATTCTCTAATTCCATTTGCGCATTAGCTAGCTCTTCCTCTGCTTCTGCTAGTTCTTTCTTCTTATCAGATAATGATTGAAATGGATTGCGGCTATCCAACTCATCCATGATAGATTGAATAGTACTTGTATATTCTCGTAGCTGATCAGGAGATAAAACTTTAGCTACCGCACTCTTCGCATTCTCTAGTTGATTAAGAAGGGAGTTCAATGTTTCAGAAGACGTTTCTTTCAAATTCTCAAATGCGCGAACGTATTCAGGAGATTCTTTCAGCTTATCATAATCCAGGTTCATAAGCTCCATTCCCTTATTCTTTGTTGCTTGAGCAATAGACCGACCAATCTGTTCAACCTGTTCTGTATCTCCATTCTTAACTGCTTGCTTACGTTGTTCCTGCAAGGTGGCAATATCTTCGTTGAATTTTCGTTCAATAGCAAGACGTTGGTTCGTATAGTCTTGATACTGATTCAGCAAATCAGCTAAATCATCCCCACGATTGTACTTTAAATCTGTAGTTTCCTTTTTTTCATTAGCAACTTTATCAAATGCGTCAAACTGTTTCTTTACTGGCTCTAACTTGATATAGGCTGATGAATTGAAGGTTTTCTTTTTGTTTTGAGGATTAGCTTCGAAAGCTGAACGAGCATCCTCAATCACTTTTAACTTCTTATCATCAGCTTCACGCTCGATAGCCTGTAATTCTAGTTTGTGATTCAGCTTCCTTTGTCTAAGGACCTTTTCACTACTTTCTTTGAGCTTGTTGATTTCAAGTTGTTCGAGTTCATTTGCAGAGTCCTCTTTCATGCGCTGCTGCTCTCTACTCTGCTTATCTAGTAGGAGTTTATATTTCTCCTGTTCTTCTCGGAGCTTGTGAGCTTGGTCGTCCTGCTTGGAAGATGAATCATAGACTTTTAATTCTTTTTCAGCCTCCTTTAGCTTCTTGACATTTTCTTTATAAGACTTTACCACAGCAGAATCTATCCCTTTGAACTTTCCAGCATCCATTTGCTTCTTTTGTGCTGAAGCGACTGATTCCAATGCTTTAGTAGCATCTTCTTTTTGCTTTGTCCAAAAGGCTTTATTCTGAATAGCGGCTTTTTTATCTTCTTTATCTTGTTCTTCCTTCGCTTTCTTCTGAATTTCATTTATTTTTTCAACTTCTTCTTTTGCAAGACGAACGGCTTCTGTCGCTTCATTCTTCTTTTTTGCTAACCTGCCTATTTTGATACTTAGTCCAGGATCTTCAACTCCTTCCTTTCTGTTTTTTTCTACTTCGTCGATTGCTTTTTGCCATTCAGCAGTAGCCGCATCCAATTCCTCTTGTTTCATTACAGCTTTAACTTTGATACCCATAACATACTGTTTATATGCTTCTTCATTGAGTAGTCTTTTTGCATCGGTTAGGTCCATAGTTTTAAGCTTCTCTAAATCGAGATTCTTTAAAACGTTTGGCATAATGGATTGAAGTTGTTTATATGCTTCCAATTTCTCGGATTGAGAAGATGTTTCATCTCTAATAACAGAAAGGAATCCTTCTGCCTTACTCTTTAAATCATCCAAGTTCTTTTTTTGAGTCTCCATGGTAGCATTATGTTTTCTCATTGCCCTTTCGGAGTCTGTTTCAGCGGTAGCACATTTGTAAATTGCATATCCAAGTCCAGCAAATGCAGCAGCGGCTAATACATAGGGATTCGTTAGCATAGCTGCAGCATTTTTTAATTGAGCGATGGTTTGTGCTTTTATTGCTTTTGTTAATAAGATGCGAGCAGATGTGTTCTTTGCAATCATTGTAGCCTCAATAGCGTATAGCCCTTTCTTCAGGACTAGATCTGCAGCCTCAATAGCACGCTGTTTGTTGACAATAGCCGTAACTGCTGCATATACTTGTTTAGCTGTACTCACAGCAAGAATGCTTCCTTTATATCCAGCAAGAGCCGTCGTGACGACAACGATCAAAGCTCCTATATTTTTTAATGCTTCTTGAGCGCTTCCATCATTAAAAGCTTCATTCATTGATTGAGCTGCAGAAGATATTTCCTTTAAAATTTCCTTTCCCAGCGGGCGAAGTGCGGCTGTTATATTATTGCCAAGAAGTTTCATCTGATTCTCGGCAGATGAAGACATTTCTTTGAAGGCAGCTTCTGCGGCACCGGATGCATTTTTCATTTGATCCAGATCGGACGCGGCACCTACTGCGTTCTGCCCGGTTATCATTAATGCGGCCTGTAAAGCTTCATCAGTGCCTAATAGTTCTTTCATCTTAGTTGTACTTCCGTTCGCTTCGTTATAGATCAGCTGTAATGCTTCCTGGAAAGAACGTCCGGAAAAGGCTGCATCACCTAGATGGTTAGCCGTTCCCATAATTGCCGCACGTATTTTAGTCATAGCTTCGGCTGTCGGAACACCTTGCTTGGTTATTGATACGACGG
>ENA-ORNB01000437-ORNB01000437.1-human-gut-metagenome-genome-assembly--contig:-NODE-437-length-43965-cov-3.445548_pt1 | contig 43965 bp, 47 predicted proteins | sample MGYA00242112_ERZ509016 | MGnify/ENA primary metagenome ERZ509016 (study PRJEB26280, sample SAMEA2338705) | human gut metagenome | biome: human gut; feature: human-associated habitat; material: faeces...
GGTGGTTTGCTAAAAGATATGTATGCCAGTGATTACAGGTATAGTTTTGCCCGTGAAATAATGCAGCCAGTGTTTGAGCAGGTAACGTCAGAACGTGAAAAAATAATTTTACCGCAGCAGGAAGAAATGTTTAACGGCATGCGTATGCTGCTGGAAAATGCTGAATAAGAAAACACAAAAAACGCATTCTTAAAACTCTAAGGCTTTGAGAATGCGTTTTTTGGTTAAATAAAGTGCCAAATTTTATAATTTTATGCTATTGTATAAGTAACAATGTTAACTGTTTAATTTTGAACAATTTGATAATTTTAGTTTAATAACAGTAATACACGCTTATTCACTTCGCTTAAAAAGCGTGTTTATTACTGTTATTTTTTATTTTATATTGAAATTTTTATATGCAGTTGTCTGGCTGATGCCGGTATTTTTTAGTTGATTCGCCTATTATATAACCCTACGGAAGACGCCGCTGTTATTCAGCTTGCCAAAAACGTCGCTCCCATTTGCGTCCGCATACACGACTGCGTTGCGTGTTTGCGCATGATGGCTACAACAATGATTTAGCCGTCGCGATTTTGGTCTGCGCTTCATACCAGCAGCATTTTCCATAGTGTTTGCTGTTTAGTTAAAGCTAATGATAAATGCAAAATGCAGTAGCTTTTAGCTGTAAAGATAAAAAGTAACTACCACGCACCACCGGCAGTGCGGGTTACCGTAAAATGGCGGCGCCGCGCAAACCTACCGGCAGGGATAAAGTTTCACCAAGACCAGTAAAAGTTAGACTTACTCTAACGGAAATGTCTTGCGGGGGGGGTAAAGGTATGGTACAATTATATTATAAATTTTTAATTTAGATAAAATTAACAGAAAGAACGTGTACCTTTGGCACAAATATTCCGTAAGCTAATCTTAATTTTTGGCGATTTACTTTGTATTCAAATTGCAACTTTTATAGCGATTTATATGCAGAGTGATTCTATGCGCAGCATGCAGATAGATTTCCATATCCGCCTTACTGTGCTGCTCTCTGTATTTTTAATCTTTTTCTTTAATATCTATGGGCTCTTCAGCCTTGTACGTAAAAGATTAAGCGAAATCTTCCTAAACCTCGTTGTTGCCGTAGGTAATATCTTTATAGCTGCTATGGCAGTAACCTTCTTCCTGCGTGACTTTGAATATTCACGCATGGTAATCATCTACTCCGCAGTATTTGGTTTTATGCTTTTGGCACTGTGGCAGTATGTAATGCACCAAATAGAAGTAAAGCACTTGCCCATACCTACTGTATTTGTAGCGGCAGATTCAGAAGAACAGGAAAAACTTAAAACTAAAATCCGTAAAACCTACGGTTTAGAAAAAAGCACTCTTAAATTTATATCAACGGATAATGAAACAGACACCATCAAGCAAATAGAAGCAAGCGACATTGTTCTTATCGGCGAAAGCCTGCAGGTAGAAGTAAAAGAACACATCTTACGACTTGCCAACGAAAAAAAGAAAATGGTAATACTCGTACCTACGCTGTACGAAATATCTTGCAGCAAAATGTACCTGTGGCAGATAGATGACCTGCCAACGCAAAGAGTATCGCGCATGCTGTTAACATTGGAACAGCGCATCTTAAAACGCATGCTGGATATTGTGGTTTCGCTAATAGCATTAATCTTGCTATCGCCAGTAATGCTTGTAACGGCAGTAATAGTAAAATTAGACAGCCCGGGGCCAATAATTTACAGCCAGGTAAGGGTGGGGCGCTTTGGCAAAGAATTTAAAGTACATAAATTTAGAAGCATGAGGCAGGACGCCGAAGCCAAAACAGGGCCTGTCTTAGCAGGAGAAAACGACCCGCGCATTACAAAATTCGGGCACTTTATGCGAGCAACAAGGCTTGACGAACTGCCGCAGCTGATAAACGTATTAAAAGGAGAAATGAGCATTGTAGGCCCAAGGCCGGAGCGACCGTTCTTTGTAGAACAATTCATTAAAGAAAAGCCGGAATACGCCTACCGCCATAACGTAAAGCCTGGCATAACAGGTCTTGCACAGATAGCTGGCAAATACAACACCACAGCTTACGACAAGCTGGTGTATGATTTAATCTACATCCAAAATGTAAGTGTAATGTATGACTTAACATTGATGCTGCAGACATTAAAAGTGCTGATAACCAAAGAAAGCACCGAAGGGGTAAAGTAAGACGTGAATAACTGCGTTGAAAACACAAAAAATATGTCTAATAACAGTATAGATATACACAAACCTAAAAAGGTGCTTTTTACTGCGACAGTAGTAAAAACACACATCAACGTCTTTCATTTGCCTTACTTAAAATGGTTTAAAGAACATGGCTATGAAGTACACGTAGCAGCTAAAAATGATTTTATTAACGAACCATGTATAATACCAAACTGCGATAAACATTATGATATACAATTTGTACGTTTTCCGTTCAGCAAAACAAACATAAAAGCTTATAAACAATTAAAAAAGCTAATACAAGAAAATAACTATGACATAATCCATTGTCATACGCCTGTAGCAGGAGTATTAACAAGGTTAGCAGCAAGAAAGAATAAAAATACAACAGTAATATACACGGCACATGGCTTTCATTTTTTTTTAGGAGCGCCGCTGTTAAACTGGCTTATTTACTATCCGGTAGAGCGGTTTTGCGCAAGGTTTACGGATAAGCTGATAACAATAAATAAAGAAGATTATGAAAGAGCCAAACGGTTTAGTTTACGCAAAAACGGAAAAGTATACTACGTACCGGGAGTTGGCATTAATTTAGAAAAAATAGAAAACTTAAAAGTAGATATAAAGCAAAAGAAAAAAGAACTCGTTATACCGGAAGATATACCGGTACTGTTATCTGTTGGGGAGTTAATTAAACGTAAAAACCATAAAACCGTTCTAAAAGCATTGAGCCAAATAAAAGATAAAAACTTTATTTATCTTATTTGCGGCAGAGGCGTATTAAAGGAATACCTACATAATTTAACAAAACAATTAGGCCTAGAGAGCAAAGTTAAATTTTTAGGGTTTAGAAAAGATATTGCAGAAATTTGTAAGACCGCAGATTTATTTATATTTCCATCATATCAGGAAGGGCTGCCGGTTGCGTTAATGGAAGCGATGGCGTGTGAATTGCCGGTAATAGCAAGTAATGTGCGTGGGAACAGGGATTTGATAGCAAAAGAAAACCTGTTTGAGCCTGAAGATGTAGCAGCATTAACAAATTTAATAAAAAAGCAGCTTGAGTCTATACAGAATAAAGAATTAAAAAAAGTAGCTTATGCAAATTTAGAGCAATATTCGTTGAAAAATGTATTGAAGCAAATGGCGGAAATTTATACGAATAAATGGGAGCATAAAAGTGATACCTAAGAAAATACATTACTGTTGGTTTGGTGGTAATCCTTTGCCGGAAAGTGCAAAAAAATATATAGAAACATGGAAAAAATACTGCCCAGATTATGAAATTATAGAGTGGAACGAAAATAATTTTGATGTAACGCAAAACCAATATTGCAAAGAAGCTTACGAAGCCAAAAAATGGGCTTTTGTAAGTGATTATGCAAGACTAAAAGTGCTTTATGATTTTGGCGGTATTTATATGGACACAGATGTTGAAGTAGTAAGACCATTAGATGATTTGCTTCAGTATAACTGGTTTTCTGGGTTTGAATCTGAAGAGAGGATTCAAACCGGCACTATGGGCGCTGGTTGGAACAGTACAGTAATAAAAATATTCTTGGATGATTATAAAAATAGGCATTTTATAAGAAATGACGGCGGTTTTGATTTAACTACCAATGTAGAAGTAATGACAAAAATTTTAAAAGAAAAATATAAAGTACAGTTAAATAATACACGGCAAATATTTGGCGATAATAATTTATTATTACCATTCGATTACTTGTGTTGTAAAAGTTTGATAAACGGAAAAATATATAGAACAAAAAATACTTATACCATACATCATTTTGAAGGTACATGGGTAAGTAGTTGGGGTAAATTTAAACAAAAAGTTAGATTCTTATTAAGTAATATTTTTGGCAAAGAATTTGTAAAGTGGTTAGTGAGAATAAAGCAAAAGGTTGAGTAACGGTGAATAATTTATTGCATAATTTTTATTTTAAAATTCTAAGTGTTTTAAAGAAACAAGTAATTAGTTTAAAAGTAAGACATAAAAAACTTTATTTTTTTATCTTTTCTATTAGAAAATTAAATGATAAAGAATTTATAGATTTAGTTCTGAATAGAAAAAATATTATCAATCTATGTAATTATGGAAAAGAAAATAAAGATAAACTTATATATTTTATTGATATAAAATCGGATGCAATGGGATTTGGCGCATTTTTTAGATGGGCATTGCATATTTTATATGATGCAGACTGTATTAAAGCAATTCCTGTGATAAGGTTTGGCGAGGGATGTCCATATTTAGAAAAAGAAAAATTTATGAATACTAACAATCCTTATGAATACTATTTTAATCAACCAACAGAATATTCGGTTGATGATATTTATAAAAGTCATAATGTAATAATGTTTAATGGGTGGAGTTTAGTTAGAATTGATGAAAATTTAGGAATTATTAAATCACCTGATGATATGCCAGTTGGTTATCAAAATATTACAAATGAATATTTAGAAACTTTAGGATTAATTATAAAGAAATATATAAAATTAAATAATCATACTGAGAATTTTATAAATAGAAGCATAGAAAAAATATTCCCAAAAGATTGGAAATATAAAAAAATTTTAGCAGTACATGTTCGAGGTACTGATTTTGCATTGCATTGGGATCAACATCCTAACATAGTTCAGGCAGAGGACTTTTTTTATGCTATAGATAAGGCGTTATTAGAGAAAAATTTTCAGTATATTTTTTTAGCTACTGATGACAGTGCAAGATTAGAATTGTTTAAAAGCAGATATAAAGAAAAATTACTGTATTTTAACGATGTGCACAGAAGTTCAGGAAAAGTAAATGTATCTTTCGAAAAAAATGATAGATTACATAATAATTATTTAAATGGGTTAGAAGTTTTGCGTGATATGTATACTATGGCATATTGTAATGGATTTATTGCAGGGTTATCGCAAGTATCAGTATCAACAAGAATTATTAATAGAAGTTTAGATAAGCAATTTGATTATGAAAAAATAATTGATAAAGGAATTTATAAAATATAAAGTTGTGATAAAAGTGAGACAAAATTTAAAAGATAAATTAAAAATAATTTTACCCAAATTTGTAATAAATTTAATACAGTGGTATAGATCTAAAAAAATGCCATTATTAAAGAATGTATTAGATAGTAATTATCTACGCAATGCTTTACTTGTTTATATTACAGAACCATTTATCACAGGTATAAATGATAAACATCAAAATAGTTGGCAAGTTATTGAAATAGCTAAAGCAATAAGCAAGTTTGGTTACAATATTGACGTATGTGATTACAACTACAATAAATCTGATTTTAATAAAAAGTATGATTTGTTGATAGATTTACATCCGCGTGATAACGCTGTTTATAATAAATTTTTGAAATCTAATTGTATTAAAATTGCTTATTTAACAGGGTCAAATACATCTTTTTCTAATATTGCCGAACAAAAAAGAATAAATGACGTTTACAGAAGAAGAAATATAAAACTTATTCCCCGTAGGCAAGCGCTGCTGATATCTAAAAGAATAGAAGATTATGATGCTGCCTTTTTTATAGGTAATGAATATAATTTAAAAACATTTTCTGAATTTAAAATGCCACCTGTTTATTTTATTAAAAATACAGGGTATGATTTTAATTTTTGCAATGAAAGAAGAAAAGCAAATAATTTTATGTTTTTAGGCAGTGCCGGGCAAGTGCATAAAGGATTAGACTTGTTGTTAGAAGTTTTTGCGGAAAAGTGTAAAAACTGTAATTTATATGTATGCAGTAGTTTTGAAAATGAAAGCGATTTTTGCAAAGCATATAAATATGAATTATATAATACTTCTAATATTCATCCTATTGGGTTTGTTGATATAAAAAGTGATAAGTTTAAAGAAATTGCAGAAAAATGTGCATATATGATAATGCCATCGTGTTCAGAAGCTAATGCAGGTTCAGTTTTAACGGCTATGTCGGCTGGTATAATACCGATAGTTAGCCGTGAATGTGGGTTTGAAGATGATGAGGTAATTCATTTAAAAGATTGTAGTAAAGAGTGCCTTGAGGACAGCATAAAGTTTTATGCAAGTAAGGATGACGAATGGATAAAAAGCGAGAGCGAAAAAGCAGTGAAGATTGTTAAAGAAAGATATAGTGAAGAATGTTTTATTGAATTTATTTGTAATGGATTGGAGAATGTGATATCTAATAATTAGTAGTAATAGCCAATAAAGCAAAAAATAAAATAGTACAATAAATAATTTTAATAACTAAAGTTTTAGGTGCAGTAAAACATGGAATATTTTTATGTGATTGGAGAGAACTTATTTGAATATTTTATATGACTATCAAATCTTTTCTGCTCAAAAATATGGTGGGATTTCAAGATACTTTTATGAAATTATAAAGCGTATTGCAATAGATAATAAAGTATATGCTTTTGAGGGGCTGCATATTAACAAATATGGATTAGATAATGAAAAACATATTTATAAAATTTTTAGTAAAGGCTATGTCACAACAAACAGTTGATAAATAGCCATTTTTATAGGGGAGTATCAGAACTCCCCTACAAACTGTTATTTGCAGTTATCTATACTCATTTGGAATTTCGATATGAAGTGTCTCACACAATAACTTCACATCATGTGCATCATTTTCATCAAACTCGTATCCCAGATGGAACATTACTTGACTATATGGTTCAATACAGGAAACCTCTATTTCCTCAATTCTTCCTTTACCCGAAAAAGTTTCTACCGGAAAACAATCCCCATCATAAAGAATTTCACCTTCGTCCGTATATTCAAAACAATGCAAATCAATAATTCTGTTTTTCAAATCTTCCCATACAGTATGGTTCAATGTTGTATATTCCATCTTAATCTCATAAAAGCCATTAGCTTTCATTATTTCTATAAAGTTCTGATAATCGTTCTTTTCTACAAAAATGTCAATATCATTATGGGCTCTTGACTGATATCCAAGAAGAGCATCTACACCCCAGCCACCATCAAGAAAGACTTTAATCTCCGCATCTATTGCAAATTGAAGAATCTGTTTTACATCTGTTATATTGACCATCTTATCATCTCCACAAATTCTAATTAGGCGACCAGAGGAACTGCTGGTCTGTTTGATAAATCTCTGCATTTAGCAGTTTTCAATGTTGCCAAAACGAAAGTTAAGAAGATGTTCCTTTTCTCCATGTCGCTTTCTTTGGCGTAATTTACAAGGTTATTCCACACAAGATAGTTGTTCAGATACTTGGTAGAAACACCGTTAAAGCCACGCATAAACCTCTTTAGCTGGCTATGGTAGCTATTGATATGTTGGATATTATAAATGCCTTTCTTGGCTTTGCCAGTCTTTAACTGCACAAGGTCAATGCCATTGGCATTTGTAAATCTCACATAGGAGTTCATCTTGTCCGTAACAAGAGTGGAATTGGTCTTAATCCTACCATCATAAATATGATGTAAATCTCTTGTAGAAACTCTACCAGTATTCGTAATCTTGGAGATAGACAAGCCATTCCTATTAACCGCACAAGGAACACATACCTTTTCTTGGGACAAGCCTCTGATATGTGTAGAATGACCACGCTTATGAGCCTTGCGTGGCATAGCAAATGTCTTACTCTTGCTATGATTGCCCTTGTACGAGATGGCGAAAAAAGTTTCGTCAGCCTCAATAATGCCGTCAAGGGTAACATCGTCTGCCATATTCTGAAGTGCATCCAAAATCTTGTGTCTCCAAAGGAATGCGGTGTTTCTGTGAATCCCACAAGCAACAGCAGTCTTACGAATGGATAAGCCATTCATCATACAATCAATGTACTGCTCCCACACGGACAAGTCTTTTCTTGTACCAGACACAATGGAGTTCGTAGCAATCACGAAGGACTTGCCACAATCCTTACATACATATCGCTGTGTGCCATCTTTACGATGACCATTGCGAACCACATGGATACAGCCACAAAGAGGGCATACACGACCATTTGCAAAGCGTTCCTTTGCTACGAAATCTTCAATATTCAAAGACTTTACAAAGGCAGGACTTAAAAGCATTGTTTTAAGGCTTTCCTGCTCTGCGACAGTCAACTTACCGATAATATCTAATGCGTCTTTGATAGTAGGCATATCCAATTACCTCCTTCGGTGGTACTGTTTCTTACTATTATTATACGCTATTTCTCGTCAAAAATCAACCATTTGTTGTGACAGAGCCTTATTAAATAACGCACCTAAGTAGAATTTGAGTTCAAGATTTCCATATAAATATAACTAACTTTTTTATTAGAATGATTGTTAGAAATAGAAGAAATTTATAAAGTGTCTATTGTTCTATAAACCACTTGCCGTCTTCATCAAAAATCTTATACTCACGTCCTTTAATCCGGCAGATGTAACGGATGCCTATGCCGCCGCACTTGGTTGCGGCGGCTTTTCTAATATCCAGCACACGGTCGATATCAAAGCGGCGCCCGTCATCCCAAATTATGGTTTTAGGTAAGGCAAGCCCGTCCTTACGGTGTTCAACAATTATATCCAGTTCTATTTTCGGCATCTTCAGCACCTCTTATCTAAAATATGATACCGGGTGTATGGTATGGTCTTCTTTGGGGTTAAAGCCAGTCAGATTCCGGTCTAACAGGCTTGACGCACGCAGTATGGAATCATGCCCAAAGCGTCTGCGCAGGCCATCTATTGTACGGGCTAAATTTTCAGCAGCTAAATTTCTGCTTTCATCTTCAAATAGAGAAAGTTCAATTAACGTATCTGCTGTTACTAAATTAATGCCCCTAAGCGCAACGGCTCTCACCGGATAAAACCAGCGGTAGTTGGCGCTGAAAAGCTGCATGGCTGCTGCTATAATATCGCTGCTTAAAAAAGTAGGCCGGCTTATTTTTTGCTGCCGGGTCATGTAATACAGGTTTTTGTCTCTTATCTGTATTTCAACGCCAGTGCATTTTAAATTATAATCCCTTAGTCTTGCCGCTACTGATTCAGCAAGTACTGTAAAAACAAGCTGTACATCTTCATCAGCAGTTAAATCCCTTGGGCAGGTGATTCCATTACCAACAGACTTTACAGCGGCTTCCTGCCCAAGTAAACGCACAGGAGCAGTATCTAAACCATTGGCGAAAAGCCAAAGTACCTCGCCCCATTTTCCAAGTTTACGGCACAAAACATCTTTAGGGCATTTGGCAATGCCGCCGATAGTTGTAATGCCGATACTTGTTAACTTACGGCTTGTTGCTTTGCCTACATACAATAAGTCTGAAGCTGGAAGTGGCCATACCAAAGACTTAAAATTATCAGGCATAATATCTGTAATAGCGTCAGGCTTCTTATAGTCTGAGCCTAATTTAGCAAAAATCTTATTGAAAGAAACACCGATACTTACGGTAATACCGAGTTCATCTTTTACACGCTTACGTATTAATTCTGCTATATCATGCGCACTACCAAAAATAGATAATGAGCCTGTAACATCTGCCCAGTTTTCATCCAAACCGAACGCTTCAATCTGGTCTGTATAATCATATAGTATGCCTCTGGCAAGACGGGAGAATTTAAGGTACTTGGCAAAATCAGGCGGTACGGTAACAAGCTTTGGCGCTTTCTGCTTGGCTTCCCAGATTGCTTCGCCGGTTTTAACGCCCAACCGCTTGGCAATCATATTTTTAGCAAGGATAATGCCATGTCTGTTAAGCGGGTCGCCTGCAACGGCAACGGGCAAATGCCGTATTTCAGGACGGTACAGGCACTCGACCGAAGCATAAAAGTTATTCATATCTACATGAAGAATAGAGCGCATAATAAGACCTCAATATAGCAGCGAACAAAAAGAGAACTTTCAAACATTAAAACAAACAAACGTTTTAATAAAGTATAGCACTATTTCATTGGCATGACAAGAATGAAAGTTATTGCTTAAAGAAAAAGCCACATCAAAATTGATGTGGCAATAATGTTTAAATTTATATCATATCTTTGTAAGTTATCAGTTTAACTTTATCATTTTCATTTGCAAGTTGCTGGCAGGCAGCAGTAAAGCCGGATTTTGAGAAAATGTAATAATAGCACTCATTAAACCACGGCAGCAGTTTGCGCCTTTCCAGTAATGTTTCCAGTACATCCTTATCTGTTTTTTCATTGCGCCACTTACATTCGCATAAGATTGCTTTATCATTACTTGCGGCAACAATATCAATTTCTTCTTCGCGTTTCATTTTTGGGTTATTGCCCCACCAACGTCCGAGGTTTTGAAATTGTACAGGCAGATTGGTATAATTTTCCAGCAAATAGTCTGCGCAGATGTTTTCAAAAACTTTACCCATATATTCATTGATGTGTGGCTGAATATTTGTCCATGCTGCTTCCGGCATGTTACGCTGAACAAGAATGTTATTTTCGGGTATGAATTTATACCAAAAACGGAACATACCATCCTTGATGCCGTAAATGCTTTTGCGGCTTTTGCCTGCTGTACCTGCCGGAACTTCTTTTTCTATAATGCCAAGCTCAATAAGCTTGTCTACATAGCTTGTGGCGGCAGCATTTTCAATACCTACTTTAGATGCTATTTCGGAAATTCTGGAACTGCCTGTTGCAACAGCCCTGATGATAGCATTATACATGGCCGGTTCCCTTAGTTCCTGATTTAAAAGGTTAAACGGTTCTTCATACATATAGCCGCTGGGCGTAAGGAAGGTATTAATGATATTGTCTTTCAGGCTCAGAGTGTCAGTTATAAAAGACATATACAACGGTATACCGCCAGTTATGCCATAAACAACAGCTAAATCTTCATTACTGAAGTTCTTATAATAAGCAGCGGCTTCATAAAAGGTAAATGGCCTGATATGAAACTGAGCTGTCCTCCGTCCGTATAACGGGCTTTGGTAGCCGAGAACCTGCTTTTCCATAAATGACATGGAAGAACCGCAAAGGATGATAAACAAATTAGCGTTATTTTTGAACTTGGTATCTATCAGTTCCTGTAAAAGTGATGATACAGGACGGTAGGAACGTGCAAGATAAGGGTATTCGTCAATTACAAGAATGATTTTTCTGTTTTGGGCGAGTGCGTCTATATCAATCAACGCACTGCGGAAATCCTTATATACCGGAGCATTATCGGTATTAGCGTTATTTAAGGCAGCAATGCTTCTGCTGAAATTTTCAAGATTATCCTTGGCAGTGCTTTCAATACCGGTAAAATAAACAGCGTCCTTATCTTTGATAAACTCATTAATAAGAGTTGTTTTGCCGACACGTCTGCGGCCATAGATGATAACACATTGGAATTTATCCTGTTTATATAGTGTATTTAATTGTTGTAATTCGGTTTTACGTCCTATGAACATAAAATCACCTCATTTAGTAAATCGTAATTAAGTAAATTATAATATACTAAATTTAATAAAGCAAGCAGTAAGTAAAGGCAGCACATTGAAATGCTGCCTTTACTTATTTTAAAAATGCTTTTGAACGTACATATTCTATTACTGATTCTTTGGGAATCTTCCATCGGCCTTTTAAACGGAAGCATTTAAGTTCACCATTGCGTAATAAATCATAGGCAGCGTTTTTGCCAATTCCCAAGGCTTCCATAAGATCTTCTACTGTTAACATATCACCATATTCGTTAAACATGATTTTAATACCCCTTTCTAGTTTAATAAATATTTAATTATAGCTATGTTTAATGCAGTATAAGTAATTATAAAAGATGAGTTTTAACAGTAGTAGAGCTTAGTTGATACAAGGTGATTTGTAATTACTGGCAGCTGATCTTGCATAAGCATTTATATCGTCAATATGTAAAAGTATTACTTTACCATTTTTAGCATAAGGAAGATTGCCACGGTTAATCAGTTTATATATTTTGCTGGTGCTGCAATTTAACATAGAAGCCGCTTCTGCCACTGTACATAATATTTTCTGCATATTATAACATCTCCTTTCATTTATATTACAGAGATGTTAATACCGAATAAAATCGAATGGTATTTTTGGTATTTAACCGTTATTAAAAAATAAAAGAACATAACATATTAGTAAAGCAAATGCTTATAGGTATTATATATATTCTATTAATAATACTATAGGAGCAGAGAGCAAGAGGCTTAATCAGAGAGAGTTTGTAGCAATGAGTGTCTGCGTGAATGTCAGTGTCAATAAAAAGTGGAGAGGAATTTAATACTAGATATATAAAAAGACGGCAAATACGAATTGGAGGTTTTACAAAATGACGAATAAATGTAACGAATTAGGGTTGCGGCAAATTTATATCAAATTAAATACCGAAGAATCTAAATTACAAAAGAAGTATAAACCACGAAATGAAAAAAATAAGGTACCTAAAAGAACAAAGAAAATGACTATTAGATATTCTGAAGATGAATACAGAAAGTTACAATCCAGAAGTAAAGAAGCAGGGTTAAAACCAACAGCTTTTATTAGGAAATCTTCACTGGAAGATAAAATTAACAAGACAGATCCTGCAATGATAACCCGGATTGTAGAAATGGATGAAAAAATCAATCATATGAAATTGAATGGAAATGATATGGCTCAGACTCTGAGAACAGAATTTAATGATTTAAAAGATAAATTTTTTGATGAATTAGGAGGTTGTTTATAATGGCAACGATAACTCTTTATAATGGAACTAATATGACTTTAACAGGGATGATAGATTATATTGCAAGCAACAAAGAACATAACAATCTTGTTTTAGATTATTACGCAAAAGGTGCAGACCCATTTAGAGCAGCAAGAGATATGCTTAACGTCAAAAAATATTATAATAAAACTGGTGGTAATGAATACATACAAATGGTTTTATCGTTAGAAGAAGCAGAAGTAGATGATGAAGAAGATATTCAGCGCTTTAATATGGTGGTAAGAAACGTTGCAGACATGTTGTTCGATAGATATAAATGTCAAATTGCATATGCCGTGCATGGTAATACAGATAACCTACATGCCCACTATGTTCTTAATTCTGTTAAGTATGTAGACGGATATAAATTACAGATTGGTCCTGATGAATTATGTCAGTTAAAAGATTTGGTCAGTGGGATACTTACACTGTATGGATTTAAGATAATTCGGCGTTTTAAAGAGCATAATGTTAGCCCAAATTATCAATTAGATTTGTAAAAAGTGTTAAATTGAAAAAATCAATTATATATTATAACTATGAATAACTTGCAAGCTTTGTGTCCGTTACAGAAGCCCTTGCAAAGGAATATAGGGAACGTAGAAAGAAGCCGCAGGCAGAAATGTCAGCGGCTTCTTTATTTTGTACTATAACTTCATAAAACTGCTTAAAAATGCGTTGTCTTGCCTATCAGGCAAGTAGTTGCCTAGCAAGCAGCACAAAGTGCTTTATAAAGTAGGATAATAAAGAAAGGAGGATTTGACCATGTTTGCTATGCGTTATAAACAAATAGGCGCTAAAATCGTTTATTACAGAATGCTTAAAAGCATGACACAGGAACAGCTGGCAGAAAAAGCAGGTATATCTGCGTCTTATTTGTCTAAAATCGAGCATGGCAAATATGCAAAGAACCTGCCTTTTACAACGCTTTTGCTTATCGCTCAGGCATTAGATGTAGATGTGTGCGAAATAATAAAAGAATGATTTAAATTAAGAGGAGGCGTTATTATGGAAAAAGAAAAAACTGTTTTGGAAGCAATGGAATCTGACATCATGAATGCTAATATACCGGATGTCGAAAAAAATAAGTTGATGAAAAATTTCTTGAAATTAAAAGAACAAAAAATCAACTTAATGATTACAGGCGCAACTGGCTGTGGTAAAAGTTCTACTATCAACGCATTATTTAACGCAGAAAAGGCAAAGGTCGGCGTTGGCGTAGACCCAGAAACAATGGACATACAAAAGTATGAATTAGAAAATCTAATTCTTTGGGATAGTCCGGGGCTTGGTGATGGAAAAGAAGCGGATAACCGTCATGCTAAAAATATTATAAAAAAACTTAATGAGCGTGACGAAAATGGTAATCTGCTTATAGATTTAGTATTAGTTATTTTGGATGGCAGTTCAAGAGATTTAGGTACGTCTTATGAATTGATTAATAGTGTAATTATTCCTAATCTTGGAGAAGATAAAGAAAATAGGATTCTTGTTGCTATAAATCAGGCAGATGTAGCAATGAAGGGTCATTATTGGAATCATCAAGAAAATAAACCGGAACCACGCTTAGTAGAGTTTCTTGAAGAAAAAGTTACCTCTGTAAAACGGAGAATCAAGGAAGGAACGGGTGTAGATGTAGACCCTATTTATTATTGTGCCGGATTTAAAGAAGAAGGCAAGGAACAAAACAAGCCGTATAATTTGTCAAAACTTTTATATTATATTATTAAATTTACGCCCAAACAAAAAAGGTTGGCGTACATTGAAAACATCAATCAAAACCAAGAAATGTGGAAAGATAATGATGATTTGAAAAATTATAGTGAAGAAATATCTAAATCTATGTGGGAAACAGTTAAAGACTGTGCTGCCGAAGGTGCCGATATTGGTGGAGCAATAGGTTCTGTTTTTGGTGAAAGCGGTAGAAGAATAGGAAAAGTAGTTGGCGGTGTAATTGGTGGTGTAGTTGGATTTGTTAAAGGGCTATTTAGCTAAAAATAATTTTAGTTATAAAGGGAGTAATATGGTGTGATAGATTTTAGCTCATATAGAACTAATGATATTGAAAATAACCTGAGTAAAATGAATATACGTCCATTGGATGTAATGGTTACAGGTGTAACTGGAGCTGGAAAATCTACAACGTTAAATGCTTTTTTTCAAAAAAATGTTGCTAAAGTAGGCGATGGTGTTGACCCGGAAACAATGGAACTGGATTCCTATTCATTAAATGATGCGTTCAGACTTTGGGATACCCCTGGTTTAGGCGATGGCATAGCAAAAGACCAGGTTCATAAAAAGAAGCTGGTTGACCTTCTGTATAAAGTTTATGTAACTAATCCTGACCAACAAAGATATGGTTGGATTGATATGGTATTAGTTATTATTGAAGGTGGAAATAGAGATATGGGAACTACTTATACTTTATTGAATGAGGTCATTGTTCCAAATATTCAACGCGACAGAATATTAGTTGCCATTAACCAGGCAGATTTTGCAATGAAAGGTTATCATTGGAATCATTCTTTCAATGCGCCTGACGCTGAATTATATGCTTTTTTAGAAAATCAAGCATTGTCTATACAAAGGAGGGTACGAGAAGCTACTGGTGTAAATATATTAAAACCTGTTTATTATTCAGCACAGTATAGTTGGAATATCGATAAATTATTTGATTTTATTATTGATAATATGCCTACTTGTAGACGAAGTTTATTTTTTAAATAATAGTATATTTTTGTTCCGGTTCCAGTTCCGGTAATAATAAAACTATTTTTATTATAGTTTTATGGGTATTACAGTAGTAATAAAGACTAAAAAATGTATAAAATAAGTTTTTGCTTTATTGGAACTGGAGTCGGAACAGCTTCTGTTATACTTCAAATTTTCAATGATATATTATAACTATGAATAAACTTGCAAGCTCTGTGTCCGCCACAGAAGCCCTTGCGAAGGAACATAGGGAACATAGAAATGAGCCGCTGATAGCAATGTCAGCGGCTTTTCTATATTCAAAAATCCTAACGGCAGCCTTGCTTTGGACTGCCGTTATTTTTATATATAAGTAAATCTAATAAATAAAACTTAGGAGGAACTAACTATGAAACAGGGAATCAAAACTATTCAAAATCTTTATGGGGAACTGGAACGTCAAAGGGCTGCACGCAAGGATTTAATTGCCGATACCCGCAGTATTACCGTTAATTCGGTAAATGGGTTAAGTATGCTCACCGTTGCAACAGATAGCGATAAGCTAAGCTACCGTATTTCCGAAATCGCCCACAGGCAGATTGCCGACCGCTTGGGTATTCCATACAAGTATTATGAGCGTATGCGCCAGGAAAATCCTGCGCTGCTCGACAGCAATATCAACAGCTGGCTTAATACCACGCCGGAGAAACGTATGCTCCGCACTTTGGACGGTAAGCTGCGTGCCTTTTTAAGCGACCGTTACCGCAGGCTGGATAATCTGGAACTGGTAGACCATGTGCTGCCCGTTATTGCAGCTATGAAAGGCTGTGAGATTGCAAGCTGTGATGTAACGGAAACACATCTCTACTTAAAGATTATTAACAAAACCATGAAAACAGAAATCGTACCCGGTGATATTGTGCAGGCCGGTTTTGTAGTATCCAACAGTGAAATCGGCTTGGGTGCATTGAAAGTTGAGCCTTTGGTATACCGCCTGGTATGCAAAAACGGTTTAATCAGCAAAGACCTTGCCCATAAAAAATACCACACCGGCAGGCAGGTAGAAGATACCGATAATGCTTATGAGCTTTACAGTGACGCCACGCTTGCACAGGACGATAAAGCTTATTTTATGAAAGTGCAGGACATTGTAAGTGCTGCTGTTGATGAAACAAAGTTCATGCTTACGGTAAATAAGCTGCGCATGGCAAAGAACCTTAAAACAGGTGATGACCCGGTACAGACGGTTGAAGTGCTGGGCGACAGGTATGTTTTAAACAAAAACGAGCGGGCATCTATCCTGCGACACTTCATCATGGCAGGAGAATTTACGCAGTATGGTTTGGTAAATGCTGTTACAAGAAGTTCGCAGGATGTAGCGGACTACAACCGTGCAACGGAACTCGAACGTATCGGCGGCACTCTTTTAGATGAGAGCGTGGAAGCAGCAAAAAACAGGAAGATTATTATGCTGCCGCACCCTGCCCAAAGTGCCTGATAGAGATATAGTTATAATGTCCAATGTCCGCGTGTCCAACGGAAAAAAGGTGTGTAAAGGCGCAAAACAGGCTTTTGCACACCCTTTTATTACTGGACATCAGGACATTGGACATCTTTTAGGAGGAATGAAAATTGGCAAATTACTGTTCCAACAGCATAATTTTTTACAGTAAACGAAAAAAGCCGCTGGAAGAAATACGGCAGCTTGTAAGTAAATGCCTTGGCGACCGGAAGCTTAATTCCATTAAGCAGTTTCTAAAATTTTGCGGCTTACCTAAAGTCGCCAATGGCGAATACTGCGATGGCAGGGATTATTTTGCAAACTGTGATGCTAATGTCGAGAAAGATACGGCAGGCTATTATCTGCGCGTTGACACCGAGAGTGCATGGAACCCGAATATGACAGCACTGGAATATATGCTGAAAGAAAAATTTAACGGAACTGTTAAAATGGTGTACCAAAGTGAAGAACCGGGTTGCGAAATTTATATCAATACGGATAAGCTTGGCATTTATTTTACCGTCCACTATATAGTTGATTACAGCTACCAGGGCAACGGCGATACCAATTATTTTACCTGGTGGAAAGAAGCTGTAGAATTTTTAAATACTACTTTTCCAAAAGCTCATCTCGGTTATGAGGAAGATTTGGAAAAGGCCGGTAAGAAAATAACGGAAACCTACAACTTTTCGGAAAAGAACGGCGACTACTTTAGATTTAACAAGTTTGAGGACGACACAAAAATTTTTATGAAGCCCAAAATAGACAAAGAATAATGGAGGCGAGGAACATGGCTAATTACTGTGCCAACAGCATTGTATTCTATGGTGAAGATAAAGACGTGTTAAAAGATTTGTGGGAGAAGATAAACTTTTGTATGGATACGCGGAAGTGCAGTGTTAAAAGCCTTTTAAAATCCTGTGGCTATACAGAAGATGAAGCGGCAGAAAGAGCTGATGGCAGGGATTATTTTACTTATCTTGATGACGCTGTTACAACCGATTACGAAAGATATTATTTCAAAGCTGATACGGACAGTGCCTGGAATCCTAATATAGACAGCTTTAAAATACTTTTACAAGAAAAATATAATGGGAAAATTAAACTGATGTACCAAAGCGAAGAAGCTGGCTGCGGAATTTTTATTACGAATGATATTAACGGCATTTTCTTTAGCGAAAGATACCGCCTTGATTTTGATATGGGTAAGGACTGGATAACCGAGTATTTCAGCGATTACGAAGAACTTGTTAAATTCATAGCTGATGAATTTCCTAAAGCTGGCGTAAAACTTTCAGATGACACGAAAGCCATAGAGTATAAGGTTAAAAAGGCGTACAAATTTAAAGAAGCGTTTGGCCAGCATTTTTGGATTGATACTTTTAGCTATGATATTGAAGAAGGAGGATTAGCAGCATGACAGCAACAGCATTCATCTGCCCGCAGGGCGATAAAGTAAAAATAACGGATTGTTTAAAATCCTGCGTAAAAAAGCAGCGTTGTATGTTCCTGCCGACGCTGAGGGCAATAGCACAGTCTTTGGAAAGGAACATTAAAGAGCCTACGGTAACGGAACTTCTCTGCGGCATAAGGGAAACGTATTTAAAGAAAACAACTGATTATGCCGTTGACCCCATGCAGCAGCTTTACGCTCTGCACGGCAGCGCCGTCCATACCATTAATGAAGGTTTTACAGAAGGCAATATGCTGAGCGAGGAACGCCTTGCTGATGAAGTGACAAGCGGCAAATTTGACCTGTACGGCCAGATTATAGACCTGAGCGACAAAACGCTTGGCGATTACAAAATAACAAGCTCCTACAAGCTTATGCGTGCTTTGGGATATTACAAAGTGGATGTGCCGACAGGCGAAGTATATAAAACAGGCTTAAGAAAAGGCCAGCCCAAGACGAGGAAAGAATGGCGTACTGACGGCGTGCGCCATATCTTAGACTGGGCAATACAGGTTAACTATTACCGCATACTTTTAGAGCAGCGCGGTTTTAAGGTTGAGAGCATGAAGATACAGGCATTTTGCCGAGATTTCAGCCTGCGTATTGCAGAAGAAAGAAATATCCGGCGGCAGGTATATATCATCAACATTAACAAAATATCCGACCGCTGGATTAAGCTATACATGGAAACCAAAGCAAAACGGTTAAAGGAAGCTCTTGAAAAAGGCTATCTGCCGCAGCTTTGCACTCCTAAAGAACGCTGGAATGACAGGAAGTGCAAAGACTACTGCGCAGTTGCCGGTAACTGTCCTTACGGCAGAATGGTAAAAGCCGGTATGAAGCAGGCAGCGTAAAAGCTGCCTGCTATTTTTATGCCTGAAAGGAGAAAGCATTATGAGTTTATTTGATAACGTACAGAGATTTCAAACGCTGGGGATAACAACCGAAACTATCAATAACGGCAAATTTCAAAGAGAAATTTACGAAGCAATGCGCCGATTTAAATCGCTTGACTGGGGCGATGTATCGGAAACCGATACCGAAAGCAATAACGAAGCCGTTAAAACTTTTGGTATGGTTTTAGGGGCATATAATACCTCAAAGGGAAAAATATGGATTATTGCTGAAAGTAGTACCGGCAATGAATATGACAGGCTGACCGTTCTATTCCCGAATGAATATTGATATGTCCACATGTCCTGCGAAAAAAAGGTGTAAAAATGCCTTAAAACAACGGCTAACACACCATTTTACTGCTGGACATCCGGACATTGGACATAAAATCATAAGGAGTTGCATACAATGGAAAACACAAAAATTGCCAAAAAATTGCTTGCTGTTATGGCTGAATGTGCTTATGTGGCCAAAAACGGATTGAACAGCTTTCACAAGTATAAATATGCTACGGCAGAAGATGTGCTGCAAAAGGTTAATGAATCGCTGACGAAAAATAAAATTGCCAGCATAGCCGTGCCGGAACTGATAGAATTTACAGACGTTACCAATCTTAAGGGGAATACCGAGCATCTGGCAACGGTAAGGGTCGAGATAAGCCTTATCGACAGCGACAGCGGGGAAGAAGTAAAAATTTATGGTATAGGCAGCGGTCAGGACGCAGGCGATAAAGCCGTTATGAAAGCACAGACAGCAGCCACCAAGTACGCCTATATGCTCAGCTTTTGCATTGCAACAGGCGATGACCCGGAAGCAGACAGCAAGACTGATGAGAATAATTACGCTGAATCGCAGAGCGCAGTTGCAAAACAAAAAACTGCCGCTAATAAAGCAAAGGTAAAAAATAAACCTGTACCGGCAGGTAATGAAATAACCTGCTCAGCTTGTGGAGAAGTTATCGCCAGCGACAGGGTAATTGAGTATTCTATTGCCAAATTTGGGCATCCGCTTTGCATGAGTTGCCAAAAGCAGGCAAATAAAGCAGCATAGGAAACGGCGATACTATGCAGGAGTTAGTTCAACGGTAACGCATATATTGTAACGCATATATTAATGAAGTAAATAACTGGATAACAGCACTGGTCTTTTCAGAAGGATATATGAAAAGGCCTGTGCTCACCGGTTGCACAGAGCAGAAGCATAAGCTTATAAACATAATAACAGAATATTTAATTTAAAAGCTAAGCGCAGGTTAAAACCTGCGCTTTAATTTTTTGCAAGTAAAAAGGAGAACAGTATATGAAATACGGTTATGTGCGGGTTAGCACTAGAAAGCAGCAACTAAAGGGGAATTCTATTGATGAACAGAGCATGAAGTTGGAAGCTGAAAAATGTGATGAAATTATAGTGGAGCAATTTAGCGGCAAGACTACACACAGGCCGAAGTTATTTGCTTTAATAAATTGTCTAAAAGCCGGTGACACACTGGTTGTTACAAAACTTGACAGGCTGGCAAGAAATGTATCGAAAGGGATTGAGTTAATACAGGCATTATTTACCAAAGGCGTTAATGTGCATATTTTGAACATCGGCCTTTTGGAGAACACCGCAATGGGTAATTTTTTCATTACAGTACTACTGGCCTTTGCTGAATTTGAAAGGACATTAATTTATGAACGTACTTACGAAGGACGTTTGATAGCCAGGACTAAAAACGGTTATAGAGAAGGCCGGCCGCGAATTCCAAGTGATAAAGTCGAACTGGCGTTAGAGCTGAAAAAGACCAGAAGCTATAAAGAGGTTGAGCGTCTGACCGGCATTAGCAAATCTACGCTTATAAGGTATAGAAAGCAATAAATATTAAAAGAACCGCAGGTATTTTATTACCTGCGGTTTCAAAATTCAAGATTTATGATACAAACAATACTCAAACGATAATATCGCTCTATCAAAGTGTCAAAAGTTAGTGGAAAAAGTATAAACTGCTTTTATATATTTTTCCCTATTAATTTTTCAATTTTATCATAAACTTTTTTGAATGTTCTGATTGAATTAAGTTCTTCATTTTTTTCAAATATATTAAATAATTGCTTAATTATTTTCTGATCAGTTTTATTAATATCTTCTGGCAATCCTTTTAAGCTCTTTCCATACTTTTTCTTTAATAACAAAATTTCGCTTTTATCGATTAGCACAAATAATTTGTCATGATAATATATTTTTCTAAAACCATCCCGATTAACAAATCCTGAAGATATGAAAAAACTTTCAGGAATACCTGTTTTCGAAACTAGTTCATCCAAATTATCTTCTGAAATTTTAATACTTTTTCCCAAAATATATTTTTTCATAGTCGATTCTGAAATTTCTGAACCTAAAAGATATATAAGGTCTTTTAAAGTTAAATTAATACCCTTAAGTTCATAGTCAGATAGCCAAGCATTTCTTGAGTTAAAAAATTCACATAATCTGTCAGGCGAAAGTTTCTTACATTTGGGTCCGTTTGGAAGCTCTTTATTATCATACCTATACGGACATTCATCGATTAATTTATCAAAACATTTTATCGGTAAATTCGGATCATCCAAATAATAACAATCAAAAATTACGTATCCATGTTTCAAACATTGCAATTTTTTAGCAAGAATAAATTTATCATAGTGTGGCACTGCTGTATTACGGTGTGGTAAAGGTTTCAATAATGGTTCTAAGGCCGTTATATTAAAACCATTATTTAAATTTATAAACTCTTTAAAAATATCATAAGAAAGTCTTAAATGCGCTTTATTTAATATTTCCATATTTCCATTACAATAATTAAGCGAAGCAACTAATGTGCAAGACCAAATAAAAGCATTTATTCTATCTAACCTATATTTTTGTTCCTTAGCATCTGACCTTTTTTCAGGATTGATGCAATCATAAAAATTACTGTTAATAATTTCTTTTGTGTTTACAATATATGAAAATAGTATTGGTGTAAACATTGATATGCCTGTTGAACCTAATTCAAAATTAGGCTGATTTTCTAAATTTTTTATTGTTTTCTCTGTACTTTCATCAAGAAAAGAAAAATAATACAATTTATCATGTTTTTTAATAAATTTAACAAACTCATTGTTAATGTTTTTATACTTTGGTTCGTCATATTTGGTGCGTAATAATTCTATTTCTTTATCAATTAACGCAAAAGCCTCTTGATGGGCAACATCTTTTGGCAAATTATACTTTTTTTGTTTAATTATAATTTCACTTCTTAAATAGGTTAAACATAAAATGCTTGCCTTTTTTATATCCCTGTAATCGCCTATTAATACTGCTATAAAAATTTTTAAAAAGTCATCAGAAACATTTGCTTCCACAGATAAAAAGAATTTTGTAATTTCACAATAATTAAGCTGATTAAAAAGTTTTTCGTAACTTTTAATATATTCTAAAGGCTCATTAAAGTAATATTTTAAATTATTACCGTTTGCTTTATTTATCATTTTAAAAATCTCCTTAACAGTACCAACTTTGCAGAGTGAATTATAATTTCGCACTTTTATGTTAAATTATAAGCAGAACACAACGGTTGTTCTGCTTATTTACAATTATAGCAGCGATTGTAAATTTTGCATAGAATGTGCTACTAGTAAAAAGGAAAGTGAGACTTATATGTTCATTCAGAAAAAACTTACAGAAAAAACTTAATAAAAGGAGATGTTTAATTATGCTAAAACTAAGCGAACCAAAGTACATAATGTGTACGAGGACATCGCTATCTCCAGAGGAAGCCGCTGCCAACAAAGCTGCTTTACTACAGCTTAGAGAAAACGTAGTTCTGTCGGAACAAGCATCAGGCCATTTTGACCAGTATGCACAGCAACTTTTAATTGCTGCTCCGCTCAAGCGTAATGCTGAAACTGTTGTAACTTATCCAGTACCAACTAATCATCAGTTCTCTAATTTGCCTATTCCCGCGCCGCATAAAACGGTAGCGTTGAATGATGAATTTGCTCAAAGCAAGTTTATATGGCAAAATGGGTTCTTATTAGTTCCTAACAAGAATGGAACTTATGAGGAAGTTGCTACTTATTTTATTAACTTTACCAAAAAGTTCCAAGAAATTGATGCCTTAGGTAGTGTTGATAAATATGAGTTAATAGTAACTACATCGGCAGAAAGCTTTACTTACGTTATTGAACGTGAAAACCTGTACAAGCTTGAAAAAAATCTTGCTAAAGAAAATTCTCTGTGCTTTATTTTTCACGGGAAGGATGAGGTTTTTAAAACTTACATCTACGAACAGGTAAAAACATTCAGCAGTACTCAACCAAAAGATATTTATAAAATTTATCATCAAATTGGCTGGGTGGTAATTGATGGCAAATTTAACTTTCTTCATGCTGGCCACAAAGACTGCAACCACGAAGTACGGAACAATTTAAAATTGTGTCCAGACTATCGTAAAGCAGACGAGTTCTACAATATCTTTTGCAGAACCGCTCCAGCAGAGATTGTTTTACCGCTTTTAATGTATGCACTTTATGCGTACATGGCTGGTCTCTATGAGAACGCTTGCCATGACGGCGGTTGCCGGTCAATACTCTACATAGCTGGCGAAACAGGCTCTGGTAAGACTAGTTTGACAAAAGTCTTAATAAGCTGGCTATCCATAATGGGGTTTAACGTCGATATGCGCTTTGATGATACAACAGCAATTATTGAAGAAAAAATCGCCAACAACAGCGACCTGCTAACACTTGTGGACGATTTTTATCCCAAGCCTGGGCAATCGGATTTTCAAAAAAAAGCAGATGAAATTGCCAGAATAATCGGCGATGGGCGCATTAAAGATAAATGTGGACCTGACCGTAAGCCGTTGCCCAAAAGAACATTCAGGGGTGGAATAATAGCGACTGGTGAGTATTTTAACCTATGCACCCTTTCAAGTTATCTCCGTTCTTTGGTTCTTAACGTAAGCAAGGGGACGATTAATTTCGGATACATTACCGAATTACAAAAAAGCCCTGATTTGGTTCAAGCGTTCTTTTCTTCCTGGATTGACTGGTTAGAAAGAAACCAGGATTGTATTTTGCGTAACCTACCACAAATACAGGAAGTTAACACGGCAACAGTCCGCACGAACATTAAGCTGGAATACGAACGACTTACCATCAGCATAGCTGCACTGTTAAGCGTTGCAGACATATTTAATAGTTTTGCGGATTCTGTAAACATCGCTTTCGATTCAGTCGCAGCCAGAGAAGCTATTCTCAGATTAGGACGCGAGATGAAATTTGTTGCAGCCACAATGGCGCCTGAGCAAGTTGCCATTGACGCAATAACTGAAGGAATCGAAAACGGCGGATTTAGTATAGCGGCTTCAAGGTCTGCTTTCATAACCAGCAAAGACGCAGATGGTTATAATGAAGAAAGCGGAAACTATTGGATTATCACTACTATGGTTAATAACCTTGTTGAAAGTTATGCAGCTCGCAAAAATTACAGCATTAAATTCGGTTCTGAACTGCGTAAAAAACTAGTAAGTATGGGATTTATGCAGGAAGCAGAAGGAAAAAGATTTACGCAGGACAGACAGGTATCACCAAGACGTCCGCGCGGATATTTAATAACATTAAGGAGGTATTCTTATGAAAGAGAATATGATTGAAGAAAAAGCGTATTTATTCATTGATAACCACGAAATCGGTGTAACTAATGATCCTTTGGATGTTGCTAAAAAACTTAAAACTTTGCCTTTCGGCGCTAGCGTAAAGGTTGAATGCGGTTCCAAAGAATTAATGTTAGAAAAACAAGCTGTTATTTTGGGTCGGGACACCATCGTGAATGTTTGGTGCGAAGGCGATGTAAGGATTCCCGCAGTGCAGCCTGACTATAATATTTCAAAACGCAACCGCGACCCAGAAAAACTTCGCAAGTTTTACAGCTTTGTTGGACCTGAACAGAACGTTGAGGAACCCGGACTCTTTGGTAATCTGATTGAAGGAGGTGATAAACATGTTAAATAATGACTTAATGACAAGCAAAATGGTTCTCAAAGAAATTTTTGAGGGCATGATAAAGTATTCAACCCTGCTTCAATATGTACGAAGTGGAAAGATACCGGCCAAGAAGATTGGCAGGAAATATGTATTTAGCCGAAAAGCACTGATAGCTTGGCGGGAAAGAAATTTTAATCGCCCGGCTTTCGCCAAGATGATTTAATAAAAAATGATAAAGCGCCGGGGTAAAACCGGCGCTTTATTATTTAATATCGATAGGAGAAAGCAATATGCCTGGAAGTATAGTTGAACTCGGTAATAATAAGTATAAATTAGTAGTATCATGCGGTTACAAGAATGGTCCGCAAGTCCGCCGTTGTAAAACAGTTGAAGCGCGAACAAAAGCCGCTGTTAACAAAAAACTTGCAGTATTTTACGCTCAGGTACAGGCTGAAATGCAAAAGAAGCAGAGACAAAATGTTAGACCTGCTGTACGCACAAAGATGACAGTCACTGATTTGATTGATGTATGGACGGAAAAATATGGCAGCACGTTAAGCCCGACAACAGCACAAAGCGATAAAATCAATATCAAAAACAATATCCTGCCGTATATAGGTAAACGCCAGGCAGACGCTATTAAAGCAGATGATGTTTTATGGCTTATTGCCGAACTGCGCAATCGTCCTAAAATGCGTGACCCGACCAAAAAACTATCTGAAACAACGGTACATTCCGTATATAAACTGCTGCGCTCAATTTATAACCGCTGTATTGAATGGGGGCTGGTTGATAAGAATCCATGTGAAGAAATACCGGTTTATCAGCGTCCCAAGCCAGCTGAGAGTAAGACTCCGTTTTATCAGTATGATGAATTTAAACGCTTTATGCAGGCTGTGCGGGAATTAAAAGATACGCCAACCAACGTGAAGCAAAAGTTGCTGTTGTTTTTGGCGTTTCAGGATGTTTGCAGGCGCGGAGAAATGTACGCATTGACATGGGACAGAGTCGATTTTGAGCAAAGCGTTTTTAAAATTGAAGAAAGCAGTTACTATGTGCCGGGACAGGGAATAAATACCAAAGACCCAAAAACGAAATCTTCAAAACGGGAATTGGCTTTTGGTGCACGAATAAAGGAACTATTTCTCAAACATAAAGAAAATCAGGAAGCACATTTAAAGAGCAGGAATCTCAAGAATCCGCAAAACTGGATTTTTGTCAGAACACGAGGCATAAAATCTGGTGAAAACGTGAAAATTTTAGACTTGTCATCATTTTATAATTGGTTGCAGGATTTCATTGCCAGAAACAACTTTAACCATATGACCGTACATGGCTGGAGGCATATGGGGGCAACTTATTCATTAGCAAGGGGCGTTGACCTTGGCACGGTAAAAGATAATATGGGTCACAGCGATTTGAAAACAACGTCAAGATATTTACACCCAATAACGGTCGCAAAAAAAGGTGCCGCTAAAGAAATGGATAATTTAATTGATGAGACCATTACTGCCAATGATGAAATTAATAGCCAGTGCTAAATTTAGCACTGGCTATAATTTCTTTACTTTAATAATTATTTGAGATAATTTTTAATCATTTCAGATGCCTGATGATGATTTGCGTACAAATAAGCACCTGAATAAGCACCTGTATTAAAAAAGCCTGTTTCGGCAAGTCCCGAAACAGGCATAAATACTGGGGTTGCGAGATATGTAAAAATTCTTAGCACATAGCTTGGGAAGCTATTGTTCTACCACTGAACTACACCCGCATGTGTAAATTGTATTAATAATTATATCACAGCCTTTCCGGCTTGGCAATATTCTAAAACCTGGCCGGCCTCCCTGCTGCCGCCTGTTCAAAAATTTTATGCCCTATCTTTACAAAGTTTAAAGATTATGGTAAAATCTCGTCTTGCCGTCACTTTTAAAGGCGGTAAAATTTGATGATAGGAGGAATATGATGGTTTATATTAAGCCGTCTACACGCCTGCGTACCGATTACAGCCAAATTGCCGAACTGGCACGCAGAACAGGCGATGCAATTTACATTACCAAAAACGGGGAAAAGGATTTAGTGGTGATGTGCGCCCGGGCGTTTGAACTGCGCGACTTAGTATTAAAACTCAGCAATGTAGTTTTGGAAAGCGAAAACACAAGATTAAACGGAGCAGCCGCTTGCCCTCTGGAAGAATTTGAAGCAAGCCTGAAGCAAAAAAGCCATGGTTGAAGCGTCAATAAGGCTTCTGCCGCGCGCGGTTGACGACCTGAAAAATATCGGTGCTTACTGGCGGCGCAACATTACGCCGGACGAAGCAGACAGAATAACCGGCAAAATACTGCGCGATTTAAAAGAACTGAAGCTCTTTTATCCGGCGGCCGACAGCATTAAATACGAGCCGCTGAAAAGCAGGAATTTTAAAATTTTAAAAAGCCAGAACTATATCTGTATCTGTAAAAAGGTAGAGCACATTATTTATGTTTACCATATTGCCCACCTGCCTACGGAATATCCCGATATTTTTTAACTTATAACAATAACAGCACACCAAAGCAGCTTTACAATGCTTTTTAGTGTGCTGTTTATTTATTTTCTGCCTTTAACCTTTAGCTCCATCTGCCGTTTGGAACGCCGGTACTGCAGCATAAAGCGGCGCACCTTCAGCACGCGGAACAAACTGGAAACCAGCATTACGCCAATGGCAATGGCAACAGAGTCCGTCATTGCCGTAAGCAAAATGGAAGTTCCGTTGTTATATTCATTATTAATAATGGCAAACATGCCCTGATAAATGCCCAGCCCCGGCACCAGAGGAACTATGCCCGGTATAACAAACACCGTTACCGGCTGCTTGAAAATGCGGGAACTTAGCTCGCTTGCCAGTGCCAGCGAAATAGTGGCGCAAAAATTGGAAACAAACGATGTATAGCCAAGCTCATGCCGCAGGTATATAAAAACTACCCAGCCGATAGCGCCGATAACGCCGTCGATAAGCACAATCTTTTTCGGCGCCTGAAACAATACCGCAAACGCCATAGTGGCAATGCAGGCAAACCCGAAGGCGGTTATAATTTCCATAAATCCCACCCCCAGATAAACCAGGCACGCAGCACAAACGCAATGCCGATAGCAATGGACGAAGCAAACAGCAAGGCTTCTGCGATACGCGAATTGCCGCTCATCAAATTGCCTGCCATATAATCACGCAGGCCGTTGCAGAAAGCCACGCCGGGCACAAAGGGCATCAGCGCGCCTACAATAATTTTTTCCATTGTACACTGCACGCTCATGGCGCAGCAGATAAGCGCAACGGTTGCAATAACAACACCGGCCACGGCGTTTTCCCAAAAAGCGCTAGGATGGTAGCCTGCAATCTGCTTTAAGGCAACCATGGCAGCGCCGCCCGTAATAAAGGCCGCAATAAAGTCATGGCTGTTGCCGCCCAGCATCGCCGCAAAGGCTGCCGAACCAATGCCGGAGGCAAGGCAGACCATCCATTTACCGTAAGGCGCAGGCTGCCGCCATTTTTTGTCCAGCCATTTGCAGGTATCTTCGTAGCCCATATCCCACTTGGCAAAATTGTAGGACATGCTGTTCATTTCGCTGATAAGGCTTAAATTGGTGCTGCGGTAGCCAATTCTGCTTACGCGGATAAAGCTGTCGGTATCTTCGTTGCCCAAAATTATAACGGTAGGCGTTACAAAAGGGTCAACCTCATAACCGTGCGCCAGGCAGCAGCGCGAAATGGTATCTTCCACACGGTAGGTTTCTGCGCCGCTTTTCAGCAGAATTTTGCCCATTTTTACAGCTATATTGATTGTCTGGTCACGTGTAAAATCTGTTTTAGCCATTATTTTTCACCGCCCTGTGCGGCAAAAAGCTCTGCCACAGCTTTTTTAAAAGCGTTGGCACCGCCCATGGAAGGATGCGGCACACACTCGCAGGCAACGCCGTATTTGCCGAGCGTCTGCTGCGATTTGCGCCCGATTGCCACAACCTTCATACCGGGAATAAGCTGCATTAAAAGCCGCGCGTACTCAATGCCAACATCCAGCTCCTCGCCTGTCGGCGTACGGTTGCTTAAAATATTACCGTCTTTATACGGATGGAACGGAAAAATATTCCACAAAACCGTATCATAAGGAGATAACCCGTGCCGCGCAATGGCATTCCACATAACCGTCGCCGTAGGTTCGTTAAAGCCGTACAGTTTTTGCGTGCGGTTCAGGCGCGGGCTGTCCGGATTGCTGGGGAGCCTGTCATCCCACTCACCCAGAACTGCCTGCGGCTCAACATCCGGATGATTGCCGAGCAAAATGCGCTCACTGGTCATGGCCATGCCGCTGAAATGCCCGCCCTGGTAGCCGAGCCCTTCGGCAATGAACAGAAAATGGGCATTTTGGCGCAGCTTTAAATAGCGCAGAAAGTTTGCCGCACGTATTACAGGCGCCTGCGGGCCAATGTCACATTCAGTGTCGTAATCTGCCCACGGGTTAAAAACCTGCGGGCTGCTGTATTGTTGTAGTTTTTCAATAAATTCTTCTGCCGTCACAACTGTTACCGCCATTAAAGTTTTACATCAATCTGTGCCGATACGCCTACGCCCTGTACACGGTTAACATCGGTAATATCAACTTTGTCAATCGGTATCAGCGCTTTGGCGCGGAAACTGCCGAAAAACGATGCTTCTATCAAAAGCGCAGCCTTGCATTTTTCCACCTGCGCATGCGGTCCGCTTACCTGCGCCGCACCAGCGTAGCTGCCGTCGCCAACGGTAATTACAGGCACAACCTTGGTTGCGTAATCACTGCTTACGGCATATTTGCCGGTTAAAGTGTTAATGGCGCTGTTAAGCTGGTCATCAAACTGGCTTACAAGCACGCCGATGGCGCCACCTTTTAAAACAGTGCCCAAAATTCCGGCCTGCGCCGGAGCAGTGCTGCTGCCAAGTATGAATCCGCATACCAGAGCAGCCGCTATATATTTTTTACCCTGCATAGTAAAACCTCCTGTTAAAAATTTTACAATATAATTATCTTCGCCGTTTTTTTATAAACGCCTGCCCAATGTAAAACTTTTTTCTTCATATTTACATCATCCTTCTTTTGGCGTACCATTAATATATAAGTTTTATAAAGGAGCTGAACCATATGGAATTCTTTCAATATTTAGCACCGACCAAAGTAATTTTCGGGCGCGGCACCGAAGCACGCACCGGCGCACTGTGCAAAGAAGCCGGAGCAACAAAGGTACTCATTCACTACGGCGGGCACAGCGCCAAAAAGTCCGGCCTGATTGACAGAATCTGCGCTTCGCTTCAGGCGGAAGGCATCAGCTATACAGAACTGGGCGGCGTTGTGCCTAACCCGCGCCTCAGCAAAGTTTATGAAGGCATTGAACTCGGCCGCAAAGAAAAAATAGATTTTATACTGGCAGTAGGCGGCGGCAGCGTTATCGACAGCGCCAAAGCCATCGGCTACGGCCTTACCAACGAAGGCGACGTATGGGACTATTACACCGGCAAAGCACCTCAGGCCTGCATGCCTATAGGCGCAGTGCTGACCATTGCCGCCGCAGGCAGCGAAATGAGCAACGCCAGCATTATCACCAACGAAAACGGCTGGTTAAAACGCGGCGCTTATTCGCCTTACGCTTACTGCAAATTTGCCGTTATGAACCCGGAGCTTACCTATCCCCTGCCCGCTTACCAAACCGCAAGCGGCTGTACGGATATTATTGTGCACAGCCTGGAACGCTTTTTTACCAAACCGGATGTTAAACAGCTTAATTTAACGGACGGCATTGCCGAAACGCTGATAAAAAACGTAATGCGCAACGTAAAAGCCGCCCTTAAAAAGCCGGACGACTATGACGCACGCGCCGAAATTATGTGGAGCGGCACCCTTTCACATAACGATATTACAGGCGACCGCACTTTGGGCGACTGGGCCTGCCATCAGCTGGAGCACGAACTCGGCGGCATGTTTGATATCGCCCACGGCGCAGGGCTGGCAGCAGTTTGGGGCAGCTGGGCGCGTTACGTAATGCCGGTTAACCCCGCACGCTTTGCGCAGCTTGCCGTTAATGTTTTCGGCATTCCCTATACTGCCGGTGCGGAAGAAAAAATTGCCCTTGAAGGCATTGAAGCCATGGAAGCATTCTTTAAGAGCATTGGTATGCCGACGAAAATCAGCGATATGGATATTCACCTTACCGATGAACAGATTAAAGAGCTGGCCTATAAATGCAGTTTTAACAACACACGCACCATCGGCGGCTTTAAAGCACTGAACATTGACGATATGGAAAAGATTTACCAGATGGCCAAATAAACCCTGCCGGAATATGATGAAAAAACTTTTACTGACAGGTTTTGACCCTTTTGCACATTATAACATTAACCCCTCGTGGGAAGCAGTTAAGGCCCTGCCGGAAGTAATCGGCAGCTTCAGCGTGCATAAAATGCTGCTGCCTAATATTTACGGTACGGCCGGGCGGCTGCTGCTTGAAGAAGCGGAGCGCCTTAAACCGGACGTTATTTTAATGACGGGCATGGACAGCGGCAGCACGCGCCTGCACCTTGACGCTGTTGCCGTAAACCTGCGCGACGCACTTTTAGAGGACAACAAAGGCGCAGCGCCCTGGGGCAAACCCGTTGTGCCGGGCGCACCGGCAGCGTATTTTGCCACCATACCAACGCACGCCCTTGTAAAACGCCTGCAAAAGCAGGGCTGCCCGGTTCACCTTGGTTACTGCACCGGCGGTTATGTCTGCAACGACATTTTTTACACCGCACTGCACCGCTTTAACGGCACGCCAGTAAAAACCGGCTTTGTACATGTGCCGCTGCTCCCACAGATGGTATGGGACGAAAGAAAAGCCCTGCCGCTTGAAGAAACCGTAAAAACCCTGCGGCAGATTATTGAAAATCTGTCGGAAATACTGACGGAGGAAGAGCATGCTTGACGCAATCGCCGCGAAGCGCAGCAGCCGCTTTTGCCCGAAAGCGCGCAGTATATAGCCGGTGCGTGGAACACGCTTGCCATTATGCGGCAGGCACCCGTAATTATTTTTGTAGTCAATCCGCTGGAGCTTGATTTACTGACCCCGCAGAATGCCGAAAACCGTGTGTTTGAAATCTGCAACGCACAATCAATAGGCGCAGCCGTGGAAAACATGTCGCTGGCGGCAGTTGAAAACGGTTTGGGCAGCCTGTGGATTTGCGATATTTATTTTGCTTACCGCGAACTGTGCGCGTGGCTTAACTGCGGCAGTGAACTTGCAGCAGCCTTTGCGCTTGGCTATGCCGGTGAAGCGCCAATGCCGCGCCCCCGCAAAAATTTTGATGATATTGTTGAATGGCGCAACTGAAAATACCGTCAGCCGTATTATGCGGCTGGCGTTTTTTATTGCCATTTTAAGGCTACTGTAAACCATAAAAACTTATTGACGCAGTCTTAACTCCAACGATATGATAAAAATTAACAAGGAGGGATTTATATGCAGAACAAAAAACTTGCCTTTGGCATGATGCGTCTGCCGCAGCTTGACGACAACCCCGAACATGTTGATTTGGAAAAAACCTGTGAAATGGTAGATGCGTTTTTGCAAAAAGGCTATACCTATTTTGATACCAGTTATGTTTACCACAACGGAAAAAGCGAGGAATTTACCCGCAAGGCGCTGGTAGAACGCCACCCGCGCGAAAGCTTTACGCTTGCCACCAAACTGCCAACCTGGGCAATTAAAAGCGAAGAAGATGTTAAACGTATTTTTGCAGAGCAGCTGCAAAACTGCGTCGTAGATTATTTTGATTATTACCTTGTCCACAATCTGAACAGCGGTTTTTATGACAACATCGTTACGCCGTACCATATTTTTGAAATTCTTTCGGAATACAAAAAAGAAGGCAAAATTAAGCACCTTGGGTTTTCCGTTCACGATGCGCCGGAATTTTTGGAACGCATCCTGAACGAACATCCCGAAGTTGAATTTGTGCAGATTGCCTTTAACTATTATGATTATTCCGCAGCGTGGGTACAATCGAAAAAATGCTACGATATTATCCGCCGCCACGGCAAACTGGTTAACATTATGGAACCGGTTAAAGGCGGCATGCTTACCTATCCGCCCAAAGCACTGTTTGAACAGATGCAGGCCAAACGCCCCGGCATGACACCTACCGCATGGGCGCTGCGTTTTGCCGCTGACTAGGAAGGCGTGCAGGCAATTCTTTCCGGCATGTCTACCGTAGAGCAGGTTTTGGAAAACACCGCCGTTATGGAAAACCCGGAACCGCTGACTGACGAAGAAAAACAAATGCTGATTGACAGCGCACCGCTGTACAGGGAAATGGGGCCGTTCCACATTAAAGATTTCAGCGTATATGACGGGCTTGTTGATAACGGCCTGCCTTTGGCAGCACTGCTTGAAAGCTACAACGCCTGGCTGATTCAGAAAGAACACGGCGCTCCGATATGCGCAGAGTTCAGCTACTATGCCGGCCCGTATTTCAGAAGCGGCGTTAAAGGCAGCTGGGTAGAAGGCACAATTACCGACAAAGACGGCAAAGACATTACCGAAACCGTTAAAGAAGCAGAAGCCTACTTTAAAACCTTTATCGACTGGGTAAATTAAAATTATATGTAAAAGCAAACTGGCAGCTGATGTAAAAATCGACTGCCGGTTTTGCTGTTTATTATGGATTTTTATTTCTTCTCTGCCGCCAGTGCATGGCGTTCCCCTGCGGCATAGGCTAAAATGTTTTATATAATTGCTAATGTTATAAATTTATACTATACTTAAAATAGTAACTGTATCAAAATATGCGCAAAGGAGGGAAATATATGAGTTCCCTTTTATCCAAAAAGAACATGACAGAAGAAGATATCAAGCTGCGCTACATTACGCCTGCCATAACAGCCAAATGGAATGTTGAAAACATAACCATGGAAACACAGATAACGGACGGACAATATAATTTGCGAGGAAACATCGCCAGCCGCGGACCTGCCAAGCGTGCGGATTATCTTTTATACATCAATGCCAATAATCCTATTGCCGTTGTAGAAGCTAAAGATAATAACCACAGCATTTCTCACGGTTTGCAGCAGGCGATGGCATATGCCCAAATGCTCGATTTGCCTTTTGCATACAGTTCTAACGGAGATGGCTTTGCCGAGCACGATTTTTTAACCGGCAAAGAGCGCATATTACAATTAAACGAATTTCCCAGTCAGGCAGAATTAATTGCCCGCTATAAACAGGAAGCAAATATAAATACTGAACAGGAAACACTTATAGAGCAGCCCTATTACAGCAGTCAAACAACTTATCCACCGCGCTATTACCAGCGTATTGCCATAAACAGAACTCTTGACGCTATTGCCAAAGGGCAAAACCGCATTTTGCTTGTTATGGCAACCGGCACCGGCAAAACCTATACAGCGTTCCAAATTGTTTATCGTCTGCTGCAAAGCGAAATAAAACATAAAATTTTATATCTTGCCGACCGAAACATCCTTGTTGACCAGTCTATTCAGCAGGATTTTGCTCCGCTCGAAAAAGTAATTCATAAAATTAATGTTGCTAAAGACAACAAAACAACAATAACCTCTCATCAGGTATACTTTTCACTTTATCAGCAATTAATTGGCGATAACGACGAAGAACATTTCAGCAAACTTTTTAAGCCCAATTTTTTCGATTTAATAATTGTTGACGAATGCCACCGCGGCTCTGCTAAGGACGATAGCCGCTGGCGCAGAATTTTGGAATATTTTAACTCTGCCACGCAGATTGGCATGACAGCTACGCCGAAAGAAACCAAATACATTTCTAACCTTAACTATTTTGGCGAGCCGGTTTATACTTACAGCCTTAAAGAAGGCATAGAAGACGGATTTTTAGCGCCGTTTAAAGTTATCAACATAACAACCAACATCGGTGACGGCTGGCGGCCCTATAAAGGGCAAAAGGATATTTTCGGCAATGAAATTGAAGACCGCATTTACAATAACAGCGATTATGATTACAACATCATTATCGAAGACCGTATTGTACAAGTTGCTGCCGAAATTACCAATTACCTAAAAGCCACAGACCGCATGGCTAAAACCATTGTTTTTTGCCCAACGGAAGACGCTGCGGAACGTATGCGTCAGGCGCTTGTAAACTTAAACAACGATATTGTAAAAGAACACCCCGATTACATTGTGCGCATTACCGGAAGCGATGAATACGGCAAAAGCAAACTGGATTATTTTATATCCGTCAGCGCCAAATACCCGGTAATTGCCACCACCTCTAAGCTGCTTTCTACAGGTGCGGACTGTAAAATGACAAAGCTTATCGTGCTTGATGAAATGATAGGCAGCATGACGGAGTTTAAACAGATTATTGGCCGCGGCACGCGTTTACGCCCCAAAGAAGGTAAAACGCATTTTGTAGTTATGGATTTTCGTAACGTAACGCGCCTGTTTGCCGACCCCGATTGGGACGGGCCAATTGAAATTGATGATGAATACACACCTAAAAAGCCCTGCGCTTACCCGGAAGGCGGCAAAAATACCGGCGGCATTGCCGAACCGCCGCCTGAACCGTATATACCCAAACCAATCATCAATAAAGAAGGCTGTAAAGTAGAAGTAATTTACAAAACTGTATCCGTTTACGATGTTAACGGCAAACTACTGCGGCAGGAAAGCATTGTCGATTACACCAAAAAGAACATTCTTGACGAATATGCTTCACTTGATAACTTTATCAGGCAATGGACTGCGCAGCAGAAGAAAGAAAAAATCCGCGAAATGCTGCTTAACGAAGGCATTGACCTTGAAAAATTAAAAGCAGAACAAAATATGGCAGAAGTAGACGATTTTGATTTTATCTGCCATATTGCCTTTGATAAAAAGCCGCTGACACGCAAGGAACGCGCCAACAACGTTAAAAAGCGCGACTTTTTAAGCAAATACAGCGGCATGGCACGCGAAATTTTAAATGCCCTGCTTGATAAATACATGAACACCGGCATTTATGAAATTGAAAAAACAGATATTTTAAAACTTGACCCGTTTATAAAATACGGCAAACCCAGCAAAATTGCCAGTTATTTTGGCAGCAGGGACGCTTATTTAAAAGCTGTGCAGGAACTGGAAAACGAAATTTACACAGACGAGGTAGGATAATAAATGAGCAATTTAACCGGATTTGTTAAAAGGCTGCGTGATATTATGCGCAATGACGCAGGTATTAACGGCGACGCCCAACGCATAGAACAAATTACCTGGCTTTTATTTTTAAAGGTGTATGACGCCAAAGAGCAGGACTGGGAATTTGACGACAGCGATTATAAATCCATCATTCCCGAAAACTGCCGCTGGGCAAACTGGGCAATTGATGATAAATCCGGCAAAGCCATGACGGGCGACACTTTGCTTAACTTTGTCAACAACACTTTATTCCCCACGCTGAAAAAACTTCCCATAGATAAAGATACGCCTATAAAAAAAGCCATTGTGCAAACTACCTTTGCCGATGCTAATAACTACATGAAAGACGGCGTGCTTTTAAGGCAAGTTATAAACGTAATTGACGAGCTTGATTTAAGCGATTATGACGAAATACACGCCTTTGGCGAAATTTACGAAAATATTTTAAAAGAACTGCAAAGCGCTGGTTCTGCCGGTGAATTTTACACCCCGCGCGCCGTTACCGATTTTATGGCAAAAATGATAAACCCGCAGATTGGCGAGCAAATGGCAGACTTTGCCTGCGGCACCGGCGGCTTTTTAACAAGCTGGCTGAAAGAATTGCAGCCGCAGATTAAAACCACTGCCGACCGCGAAGCCTTCAGCACATCCATTTACGGTATCGAAAAGAAACAATTTCCTTATATGCTTTGCATAACCAATCTGCTTTTGCATGATGTCGATACGCCGCGCGTTTACCACGATAATAGCCTGCTGCGTAAAGTGCTTGACTACACTGATAACGACCGTTTTAATGTTGTATTAATGAATCCGCCCTATGGCGGCAGCGAAAAAAATGAAGTTAAAAGCAACTTCCCGGCTGACCTTGCCAGCAGCGAAACAGCAGATTTATTTATGTCCGTAATTATGTACCGTTTAAAGCAAAACGGCAGGGCAGCAGTAATATTACCGGACGGTTTTTTGTTTGGCACAGATAATGCCAAAATAAATTACTGGGCGAATTTAACCTGCATACCGTAATCCGTATGCCGGGCAGTGTTTTTGCGCCCTATACAAGCATTACCACCAACATTTTATTTTTCGATAACACACATCCTACCGAAGAAACATGGTTTTACAGAATTGATATGCCCGAAGGCTACAAACACTTTAGCAAAACCAAACCCATGAAGCTGGAGCATTTTGCATCGGTTATTGATTGGTGGAATAACCGCACCGAAATTAACTTTGACGGCTTTGACAAAGCCAAAAAATATACTGCAAAACAGCTTATAGAAGATTTTAATTATAATCTTGATCTATGCGGCTACCCGCACGAAGAAGAAGAAATACTTGACCCTATGGATTTAATTCAGCGCTATCAGGAAGAACGCGCATCACTTAACGCTGAAATAGACCGCGTCCTGGCAGACATTACCAAACTTTTACGGGGTGAAAACCAATGACGCCGCAGGAACTTAAAAACAGCATTTTGCAGCTTGCTATCCAAGGCAAACTTGTACCACAACGCCCAGAAGAAGGCAATGCCGAAGAGCTATACAAACAAATACAAGCCGAAAAGCAAAAACTCATCAAAGAAGGCAAAATAAAAAAAGAAAAGCCTTTACCACCTATTACTGATAATGAAAAGCCATTTGAAATACCGGAAAGCTGGAAATGGGTAAGGATAAGCGATATTGCTTATTTAAATAGTGGAAATCAATACGAAGAAAATTCAAATGGTTTTTTCTATTTAAAAGTTGCTGACATGAACATAATTGATAATAAAATAGAAATAGTAACTTCTTCCAGAAAAGCTAATATACCTGAAACGGAGTTAATTCCAATCAATAGTATAATTTTTCCGAAAAGAGGAGGGGCTATTTCAACTAATAAGAAAAGATTAGTATTAAAATTTCCTATTGGTATTGATTCAAATACTATGGCAATGTCAATAATTGAACCTAAAATAATGCCATATATTATAAAATGGTTTTTAAATATTGATTTAGGTAAGTTAGCATCAGGCACATCAGTGCCACAAATTAACAATAAAGATATTTATCCTTTAATAGTTCCATTACCTCCACTTGCCGAACAAAAACGCATCATTGCTAAAATAGAAAAACTGCTGCCATACGTCGAACGCTACGAAAAAGCTTATAACGAATTGCAGCAGCTTAATAAACGCTTCCCCGGTGATTTGCAAAAATCTGTTTTACAGCTTGCCATTCAGGGCAGGCTTGTTCCCCAATGCCCGGAGGAAGGCAATGCCGAAGATCTTTATAAACAAATACAAGCCGAAAAACAAAAACTCATTAAAGAAGGCAAAATAAAAAAAGAAAAGCCCTTGCCGCCAATCACCGATGACGAAAAGCCTTTTGAAATACCGGAAAGTTGGAAATGGGTAAGGCTTAATGAATTATGTAAGAGTATTTCTGATGGTGACCACCAACCGCCTCCTCAAGTTAGTAATGGTTATCCATTTTTAGTAATTTCTAATATTTCTTCCGGTAAGATAGATTTCAGTAATACTAGATATGTTTCAGAAAGTTATTTTAATTCCTTACCTAATGAGCGAGTTGCAAAAAAAGGAGATATTTTATTTACAGTAACTGGTTCTTTAGGCATTCCTATAAAAGTAGAAGATGATAAAGAATTTTGTTTTCAACGACACATTGCACTATTAAAAGTATTAATTAAAATTGATTGTCTAAATTATTTTTTAAGAACTCCAATGGTACAATTACAGTGTAATAAAGTCGCAACTGGTACTGCACAAAAAACGATAGGATTAAAATCTTTAAGAAATTTACTTATTCCACTACCACCACTTGCCGAACAAAAACGTATTGTTGCTAAAATTGAAGAACTTTTACCATTTTGTGATAAGTTGAAATGAGGTGAAATAAATGGGTAATAAATTTGGCTCCGTTTGGAATAAATGGGATTTTCATGTGCATACACCGTATTCTATACTTAATAACAAATATGGGTTTGAGCCTTTTGAACTTAATGAAGACGAAATTGAAAAACATTTTGATGAATATGTTAAAAAACTCTTTACTAAAGCCATTGAAAATAAAATTGTTGCCATCGGAATTACTGATTATTTTATGATTGACGGATATAAACGTATTGTCACTAAATATCTTCAAAATCCTGATAAAATGAAAGAGCTTTTTCCTGATGATAACATTAGAAATCAAATAAATGATATTTTCGTATTTCCTAATATCGAATTACGCCTTGAAACTTTTGTCGGGAGCAAAGAACATTCAATAAATTATCACGTTATTTTTTCTAACACCATATCTATTCAAGAAATAGAAGATAATTTTTTAGGTATGCTGGAATTTCAAACAGATATAAATAGACAGTTATCACTAAAAAAAGAAAATCTTATACGGTATGGTAAAAACACCAAAGAAACTAAGGGTGAAAAAGGTAGTGATTTATTAGTAGGACTAAAAAATGTAACGGTAGATTATAAAAAAGTTAAAGAATTATTGAAAAATGAAATTTTTAAAGACAAATATATCATAGCAATTCCTGTCAATGAAGATTTGCCTAATATAAAATGGAACGGAAGAGATTATACAACAAAGAAAATATTATATCAACATGCCGCATGTTATATGACTTCTAATCCACAAACTATTTTATGGGCACTTGCAGAAGGAGAAGAAGAAGAGCGTATTAAAGAAATTGGTTCAATAAAGCCCTGTATTTGGGGTTCAGATGCCCATTCGTATGAAAGAATGTTTTCGCCTGATGAAAATAGATTTTGTTGGATTAAAGCTGAGCCTTCTTTTGAAGGACTTATGCAAATTATATATGAACCAAAAGAAAGAGTTACTATTCAAAGCGATAATCCTAACAATAAAAATATTCATCAAATAATTGAATCAATACAATTTGTTGACGAAAAATTTCAAACAGAACCAATTGTTTTTAATGATTACTTAACTTGTATTATTGGCGGTAAGTCAACTGGTAAATCTCTGTTGCTTCAGCAGTTGGCAAGAGCAATTGATGATAAATATGCCCATAAGCAAGAAGCATTAGCTTCACTTAACCGTAAGCCTTTATTTGTCAATAACTCTGTTGTTACATGGAAAGATGGTACTACTGATAGCAGAAAAATAGTTTATATACCACAAACTTTTTTAAACAGAACGATAGATAACCCAGAAAAAGAAACCGCTATTAACCATATAATTGCAGATGTTTTAAAACAAGAACCAGTAATTTCTAAAGCATTTTCTGACTTAGAAGAAAATTTAAGAATAATAAAGAAACGTACAGAATTAAATATCTCTGAATACTGCGAAAAACTGCAAATTTTAAGTAAACTTATAGAAACGATAAAAGAAAACGCTTCGCCTGAAAGTTTTGAAAAGACTTTAGAAAGCTTAGAAGCAGAACGTTCTGCTTTGGCGAAAGAAAAAGATATAAAAGACAAAGATATTGTACGATATGCTGAGTTAGAAAAACAGATAAAAGAACTGGAAAGTAAACAAACCAGCTATGAACAAGAATTAGAAAATTATAAGAGTTTAAATAATCCAGTTGTAATTATTCCAGGATATTTTTCTAGTATTGATAATTTAAGTATTCAGCATTTATTTGAATGGGACTTTCCATATACAAGTACGAAATTGGAAACAGCAGTTAATGAAATGTCTGAAAATCTTGTTCAAAAATGGAAAGATATTACTAATGGTTTAATTGCGGATTTAAAAAAATTATCAGATTCTAATATGAAGGCAATAGAAAATTTAAAGAATGAATATACTTCTTTAAAACCTAAAATTGAACAAAACGAAAAAATACAAAAACTATCTGCACAAATTTCATCAGAACAAGAAAAGTTAAAACATGCTAAAGAAAATCAAGATAATAAAAAAGAAATTGAAAAGCAACTTATGGATTTACAAAATAATATTTTGATGTCCCAAGAAAAGTTTTTAAATGTCTATAATGATTATTGTAAAATAGTTGAAGATACCGGAACCGGCAAGGACACAGATTTAACTTTTAAAGCGCAGCCCGTATGGAAACAAGAAGATTTTCAAAATAGTTTAAGTAATATTTTTGATAATAGAAATTATTCTTCTTTCAGCAATACTTACAACTATAATCTTGCCAACCTTAATACATCAGATTATGGACAAGATTTATTAAACAATATCTGGAAGGCAATGATTAATGATGGCGTTAACGGAAGTTTAACAATTAAATCTGGATACACTTTAGAAAACGCATTACAGCAGATTTTTAAAGATTGGTATAATATACACTATATTGTAAAAAGCGGAAATGATGCTATTGATGAAATGTCCCCAGGTAAAAAAGCCTTAGTATTATTAGAACTTTTAATCAATTTAGAAGATAGTAAATGCCCTATTTTAATTGACCAACCAGAAGATGATTTGGATAATCGTTCTATTTATAACGATTTAGTTCAGTATATCAAAAAGAAAAAGAAAGAACGTCAAATTATTGTTGTAACGCATAATGCTAATGTTGTACTAGGAGCTGATGCAGAAGAAGTAATTATTGCAAACCAAGACAGTAAAAATAGCCCAAATCATTCTAAACGTTTTGAATATCGTAGTGGTGCTATTGAAAATGATGAAAAACTAACTGATGAAAATGGTAATATAATTTCCGGCATTTTAAATCAATCGGGGCTTCAAACACAAATATGTGATATTTTAGAGGGTGGCAAATTAGCTTTTGAACTACGCAAAAATAAATATAATTCATCGACTTTACTACACAAATAAATTTTTATAATAAATATTATCAAAATTTAAAGTAAAACACCTGCAATGCGATTAAACATATTGCAGGTGTTTTTATTAGTTTTTAATTATATTATAAGCTTATCTAACATCAATTCTTCTTCGCCATCAGCGCACTGTGCTCCCCTGCGGCGTAAGCTAAAATGTTAGCAACATATTGGTTTAAACTCAGTCCTTCGCGTTTTGATTGTTCACTTATAATTCTGTGCAGCGTTTTTGGTATTCTAACCATAAATTTACCGCTGTAAGTTGTTTTTGCGGCAGGTTCCGGTATCGGCAAATTATTTTCCAGCATATAACTAAGCCATTCTTTTTTTGCTTCTTCTAAATTATTATAAGCTTCTTCAACGGTTTCGCCATCGCTCATGCAGCCTTTTAACATTGGTACTTCAATCAAAAAGCCGCCGCCATCTGTTTCGTCAATTTTTGTTATTTGATACGGATAATTTAATTCAAGGTAATACTTTAAATCTTTAGAAGCGTTTTTCATATCACTCACTCCTTGCCGCTTAAATCAATAAACTCACTTAAATACTCTGCAATTTTATTGGCATAAACTTTTTTAATTCTGCCATTGTGTACCGGTATAATTAACGGTGCTTTACCATGCATAAAAACTTTAAAATGGCTGCCGTTGTTTGGTGGCTGTACCTTTGCTCCATAATATTCCAACAATGTCACTACTTTATTCCACGGTAAATCTTTGCCCTCAGATAACGCTCTTAATCTCTTTTCTATTTGCCCCACAGGCTAACCACCTTTCAACGATAATACTATATTTAGTATCTTTATAGTATCATATATAATATCAAAAATCAAATTCATTTCTTATATACAAGCCAAACAAACCCTAATCGCCGGCGGTTGAATATTATACTAATCACTTTCAACAAAAAATGTTAAAATAGTATAAAATAACATCATCAACCGAGGCTCACTATGTTTACATTTACAAGCGACAACAAAAAAATAACGGTCTATCCCGCTTTGGCGGAAAACAGGCCGGTAATTTATTTAACAACCTACAATGACGACGGCGGCGAAGTTTATGCGCAGGTTCAAAAAGGCGGCTGCCCGGATTTTACACTGGTAACTGTCAGCGGCTTGAACTGGGAAGCAGAGCTTTCGCCATGGGCGGCAGGCAATTTATTTAAGTACAGCGAGATGTTTACCGGCGGTGCGGACGCCTACCTGCAATTTTTAACGCAGCAGGTTTTACCGCAGGCAGAAGCAGGCTTGAACGGAATTTTGTGGCGCGGGCTTGCCGGATATTCGCTGGCCGGTTTGTTTACCATATACGCACTGTATAAAACGGATTTATTCAGCCGCGCGGCGAGTATGAGCGGTTCACTGTGGTACCCCGGCTTTAAGGATTTTGCCCTGCAAAGCGTGCTTTGTAAAACTCCGCAGCATTTGTATTTTTCGCTTGGCGATAAAGAAGCACGCGCACGCAACCAGTACCTTAAAACCGTGCAGCAGTGTACGGAAGAACTGGCAGCGCATTACCGCAGCCTTGGCATTAACACTTGTTATGAACTTAACCCCGGCGGCCATTACCGCAATATTATCAAGCGCAGCGCCACCGG
>ENA-ORNB01000439-ORNB01000439.1-human-gut-metagenome-genome-assembly--contig:-NODE-439-length-43838-cov-25.158098_pt1 | contig 43838 bp, 31 predicted proteins | sample MGYA00242112_ERZ509016 | MGnify/ENA primary metagenome ERZ509016 (study PRJEB26280, sample SAMEA2338705) | human gut metagenome | biome: human gut; feature: human-associated habitat; material: faeces...
ATACCATCCGCAACGACTTCATAACCGTAGCGAAGGTTTCTCTGCCCCGTACCGCTTTCCTCCCATGGAGTTCCGTCGGGATTGGCGATCGTGATCAAGGTCGCCCCGGACGGAGCCGTCCGAGTCGTGGTTCGCTGCGCTTCATTGTATGCCCATGTCGTCACCCGGCCCAAGGCATCCGTGGAGGAAATCATTCTCCCCACCCGGTCATAGGATTTCAAGATCTGTGTCGTCATCGCTCCGACATCCCGGCGTTCCGTCAGGATACGTCCGGCGCCGTCGCGCGTGTAGGACACAATCGTTTCCGGCGTCGTCTCAGTGGCCGCCCGAATCGTTTCCACCAATTGGCGAGCGGTATTGTAGCCATAGGAAGTCAGGATGCCGTCCTCGTCCGTTTTCCGCAAGGGGCCGCAACACATCCATTCGGCGGTCGATATACGGCCATTGCCGAACGTCGTCTTCGTCACATTGTGCTCGAAATCATATTCGTAATCAGCTGTCGCGGCAAGCTTCCAGCCCGTCCCTGCATGTACGTAGTTTTCCTCCCGCGTGACATCGCCATTGGCTGCAATATACCGGACACGGCGCTCGCTGCGTCCGGAAACAACCTGTCCGTTCATGGCAGTTTCCATTGTACGCATCCAGACGGCTCCGTATTGAGCTGTCCGCTCGTATGTATAACACTTTTGAAGTCCATTGACATCCTCCTCCAGCTTCACGCGTCCGCAAGCATAGGAACAAGCCGCCAATTCTCCATAGGTTTCCCGAATCGAGATGCGGGGTCCCGTCACCCCCAGCCCCGTTTGAGTCACCGTCGTGCGGTTCACCTGAGCAGAATCGCTGTAACTGTACGACGTGCGGGACAATTCCGTCTCCGTGCCATTTCCCTTCAGAATTGATTCAATTTTCAACAACGGACGGCAATCATTGAAGCGCAAATTCGCATACGTCGTCCGGACAAGCTTCTCGTCCGAACCGGCCCCCCACGGGGAAGCTTCCAAAACAACCCGGCCCTGGGCATCGTACTCGTAACGCGTATAGCCTCCATCGGGTTTGATTTCCAACGAAGGGCGGAACTGGTCGTTGTACACCCAGGTCGTCGTCCTGGGAGAGGAGGAGCCGTAGCCTTCCGTCCGGCTGATCGTCAGCCAGCCGCCAGCCGTACTCTTTTTCACGGTGCGGACACAGGACGTTGTATCGGAACCGGCACGCACGGATCGAATTTCTTCCCACATGCCGCCGGGCAGGTAGTTTCGGACGAATGTTTTGACGATACGATCATCTCCCGTACCTGTCGTCACCTTCACCTGCACGTCATCGACTTCCCGGAGGATCTCCGTAGCCGGCTGCCCCGTGCGCTGATTGATGATCTTCATCATTTTGGCGGAACCTTCCTGCCAGCACTCGTAGGAGTATGTCTTCAGCGGCAGCCCGGAGGCCGTACGTCCAGTGCGTGCATCGCTAACAACCTGATCACCGGAATATTGTTTGATGACAAGTTTGTTGAAACTCCGTTCCATCAGGAACAACCCCTGCGTGGAACTCCAGATGGAAGTAACTTCCCCGGCCGCGTCGCGGGTCACCTGAAGACGTTTGGCATATTCATCTGCGGTGGTGACAGCCCCGGAGCGCGTCGTCGTGGAGACCACCTTGCCGGTTTCCGTGGAAAAGCGGCGCTTGGAACCATCGGCCATCACCTGGCACAGGAAGGCAGGCCGATCATGCGTACAGGGAGTCAGATCGCTGTTGAGGAGCTGGACGAGCGAAGTATCTCTGCGGGAAATACCCTGGCGTTCCGCCCGGTCGGAATGGGGAGCGGCCTTGTAATACAGGCAACGGCCGGAGGATTTGGTAATAACGACCTGCCGGGAAGAAGCATCAAACGATGCCGTCCATTCCATCTGGCTGTCGAAACGGAAGGGAATGGCGGGGATATCAAGTTCCACTCCGCGCATGGACCGGGAGGAAGCAGGAGGCTGGGGATTAGGCGTTCCACCCACCTTGCCGGAGCTTTCGCAATGGTCCGGCTCGTCACCGTCTTCAATGGGGAGAGTCTGTCCCGTATCGCCGTCGCCATCTTCACAATCCTCGTCATCGCACTCACAGGACTGGCAATCGTCGTCATCCGTAGGCGGGTCACTCGAGGAAGAAGAATCACTGCCGCTCGACGAAGCGGAAGATTCGGAGCCGGATGATTCACTAGACATGGAGGAAGAGCTGCTACTGCTTGAGGAAGAACTCGACTCGCTACTGCTTGCCGACGAGCTGGAGCCGCTACTTGCCGAGGAAGACGCCGATGACGATGTTGCCGAGCTTGACCCACTGCTGCTTGCCGACGAGCTAGAGCCGCTACTCGCCGAAGAAGATGCCGACGACGATGCGGACGAACTCGATCCACTACTACTCTCCGATGCACTGGAACTGCTGCCGGACGACGAAGACTCACTGCTGCTTGATGACGAACCGGAGTTGCTACTTGAGGAGGAACTTGAACTACTGCTTGATGAGGAGGAGCTACTGCTCCCGGGATCATCTCCGGACGAGCTGGAACTACTGCTACTACTGCTCGAGGAAGATCCATCCTGAAGAATATAACAACGCCCCTTCACGGCGCGATCTGTATTAAAATCCTCCTCACGATCAAAAGCCTGGATAAGCCATGATCCGGATCGGGCCATTCCCTCATTCAGTCCACAAATCACAGGAATCCTGCCCCCCGGGCATTCTTCACTGGTATAATATTTCGGAAAAGCCCATGGGAACGTTTCCACATCCTCTTGTGCAATGCGAAAATAAAGTGCGTTGGTAGAAACCTGGAAAGAATGGCTGTGATCCCCCTCCTTGGGGAAGATGTGGTAAGTCGGTTCAATAGTAATGAACAAAGGCTCTTTCGACGATAAAGAACCGGCAGGAGGAATACGGTGGGTATCCATATGCGAAACGATGGTAAGACTTTATAGAAAAACGGAAGGGGAAAAAACTCTTTCAGTACTATTCTTTAGATTCGTATCTTTACAAACAAAGTCAAGATGGAAAACCAAGTTTCGCAATAAAAAAGAAAACCAACCGTTTCCGGCCACAAACTTCTTCCAGGCCCTCCCGGCCCCGCCTCCACTCATTCTCCCTGCCATTCCGGCCGCGGTTCATCCGGTTTCCGGGCTTCCAGACAGACAATCCCCAGTAACTCAAAGGGCTGGTCCGGCGAGGGGGAAGTCCGTTCCAATCCGGAAAGTTCCGATAGAGACGATTCTCCCGGAGTATGAAACGAAACTTCAAATCCATACAACCGCAGGCAGGCAGAGAGAGATTCACGAGACCAAAACGATTGCCATTTTTCAGCAAGCAACAAAGCATCCAGCTTCCAGGAAGGAGTCCGCGGAACGTTGAACTGCAATTTCAATAATTGATCATACGCCATAGGAGACGCATCTACCAGGCGGGCAACATCCTTCATCGCCACCCTCATCACCCCGCCCGGGCAAAGTCCCCTCCAAATTTCCTTCAAAAACAAAATCCATTCCTGTTGAGCCATCGATTCCACAATATGCTCCAAAAAGAAGAACCTGACTGTCCCGTCCTTCCACAGGAACGATATCTGTTCACTACCGGGAAGAAGAGTCTGGTTGAACCAACCTTGCAAAAAACGGGATTCACGGCTCACGTGAACAAGCTCCATTGAGGAGATTTCCGTATGCGAAGGAGCTTCCCCCGCGACGGAGTCGGACGGCAGAGGAAGGAGTTCCCATAAGGAAGGAAGATGATCCAGTTTTTTCAGTCCCAAAGAACCGTTGGAGAACGAGTCCTCCTTCCAGACCAGTTGTTCGACCGCCCAGAGTTTCCAGCGCAAAGTCAGGACACCATCGGGAGTCAATGACCACCAACCGAAACAATCCGAACGGCGCCGGCGGAAAACCCCGCCAGGAAAGAAGAGCAACTCATCCGTCCAATGGGGATGAACACCGCAATAGGCAGTGAGGGCCCGTGAATGCCGGAGTATCTCCAGCGCATGCAAGGTTTCCGGATCACACCAATGGGAGGATACCGTATCATTATGAGGAGCAGGATAACGATTGACTGCCAAAAACAAACGGGGAGTTGCCAAGGGAACGGCCCCGACCTCAAGAGCAATCTTCCCGAAGATCAAATCCTCCGCTCCGGTCAGGGGAATATGCTTCCTCTCCACAATTTTTTCGACAATCCGCCGGGAAAGCATGTAGCCGGCCCCTCCACTGGGAGCCTGGCGTTCCTCCAACAGCAGATCGCCAATAATTCCGTACCGGTCATCGGAAAGATCCCCCAGGCGGGAAAGATCCAGATACGTATCGTCATCGCATTTGAATAACCAGTCAAAATCGTAATGTTCCAGCGCATAACGGAAAAATGCCAGCACTTTGAGAGGAAGGGCCCCGTACGTATCGGGCACATCGAGTCCGATCGTATCAGCCCGTTCCTGTTCCGGAACAGCTCCTCCCAGGAAAAACAGGCATTCCACTCCAGGCGCGGGATGGGAGAGCCATGTGGAACGCACGGCATTCCTTCGTTCGGCGTAATTTTGCCCCGAACAAATACCGACGAGAATTCTCGTTTTTCCTTTCTTGTCCATGCGAGGAGAAAATATGCTGCAGGCGATTCAACGATAAAACTTCAAACAGGGAGCCGGGACATGGCCTCGAAAACTTCCTCCCAACTGGCCCGGGAAGCCTCCATGCCGCCCAATTCCAAGCCACGTAAACGGGCAGCCTCCGCCATGTCTTCCCGGAGGTGGGGTTCGTACGCCATCTTGGAAGCATAATAAATAAAATCCCGTTCATGGTCGCAGAGCCATCCCGTTCTGCCGTGTTCCACCATTTGCCTCCATCCTCCCCGATTATCCACAATCAGGACACTGCCGCTCGCCATTGATTCAAAGCCGATACGCGGCCAGTTCTCTGTCGTATCCGTCGGCTGGAGGATGATCTTGCAATGTTTGTAAAAATCCTGCTGGGAAACTTCATTCTGGTCGCGCGCCGTACGGATCCAGTCGTAGGGACGACCGATCTTGGCCTCGCTACGGTGGTCAAATCCCAGGAAAAGTCCGCGTTTGAAAACGGGAGCGACAAAATACTCGTAGATGTGCAAGGTATTTCTGGCAAATTTATCGGAGTCCTGCCTTGAGATACGTCCGCAACCGAAATACTCGTCCGTTCTTTCCGTAACAAACGGGAAGGAATCATTGTGGAAATAGGGTTTGAAGGTCAGGAACACAATGGATGGATCATTATTCAAGGCCTTGAGGAGGGGCATGTTCTTTTGACGCACCTCCTCATTCTGATACAGAAACATACCGATCATCCCCTCCCGCATGCGTTCCTTTTCCTTATCGAAAAGCCAAGTCATGCAATTGACGAACACGGTGCGTTTCGTATGTTCCCGTATAGCCGGAAGGTTATCCAGGAATTCCGCATTGCAAAACCCTATAATGGCATCGTCCGGTTGAAGGACAGTCCAGTCATTGGGGGCATGGATATGGACACCGTGACGAACCATGTCGAGGTACAGACTCTCATTCTGCGCCCCGCCGTTTGTCGGGATGAGGTTCACATCCATCCCCATCTCCAGCCAAAGGATGATCTGGTGATGAAGTTCCGTACCCGCACCGCCATAACGGCTGGGGAATCCATTGACAAAAATACGTTTCAGAGGCGCTGTCATAACAAAAAAGGCAATAATCCAGTTAAGAACCAATTCTATCCATAACATTCCAAGACATGCTCTGCAACTCAATTCAACGGAGAAGCAGGTTGTTTGCACAAACATCCCTTTGACCTTGTTCATATCAAAAAATTCCGCATCAGGGAAATAAGACGAGTCACATTAGAAAAAACCTGACAGGAAGAAACCATACTTTCCCCTACGTCGCAGCTTGCCGCATACATCCCAGGAGGAACTCAAACACGCATCTCACAAAACCCGGCCTTGACTCGAAGTTCTTCCGAGAGTAGAAAGAAAGAAGTCCCTTCTTTCCGGCAAAAAGCCGGGGCTGGGTATTTGGAATTGAGATTTCGCAAATGAACACCTTCTTCGCCAAGGCTCTTCTTTTGCTACTTCTCGGACGCTGAGTCCGAGAAGATCATCCCCTATGCGCCGGTGTCCTGCCGTTCCGGCGCCCCTTGAATAAAACGGCATTTGATTCATTTGACACCATGTCCCTCTTCGCCCTTCCGGATGGATCCGGGAAGGCCCCACCTCTACCCCTTTACATTCATGATCCCTCAAAATCATATAGATATTTTCGACACCACGCTGCGCGACGGAGAACAATGCCCGGGAGCCAGCATGACCATGGAACAAAAAGTCCGGATCGCCCATCAGTTGGAACACCTGGGCGTTAATATCATCGAAGCCGGCTTTCCCGTCATCTCCCCGGGAGATTTCAACTCCGTAGAAACGATTGCCCGGGAAACTTCCGCCAGCCGGATTGCCGGATTGGCCAGATGCGTCACCAAGGATATCGATGCTGCAGCCCGAGCGTTGGCCCCTGCCGGAGAACGAGCCAGAATCCACCTGGTTCTGGCCACCTCGCCCATTCACCGCCAATACAAGCTCAACAAAAACCGCAATGAAGTGCTTGCCATGGCACGTAGCGCCGTCTCCATGGCCTCAGATCTGGCTGGCGAGGTTCAATTCTCGGCAGAGGATGCCTCCCGGACAGAACCGGATTTTCTTGCCGAAGTCACGGAAACCGTTATTGATGCAGGAGCACGCATCGTCAATATCCCCGATACCGTCGGCTATGCCATGCCGGACGAATACGGCCACTTGATCAGCCACCTGGTCCGCAATGTTTCCAACATTGACCGAGCCGTCCTCTCCGTCCACTGCCACGACGACCTGGGAATGGCCGTCGCCAATTCTCTGGCAGCCATCCGCGCCGGGGCGCGCCAGGTAGAAGGCACCATCAACGGCATTGGTGAACGGGCCGGCAATACTGCGCTGGAGGAAGTCATCATGGCTCTGCGCACGCGTTCCGCATTCTTCAACAATGCCGTCACCAGCATCAATACTCCGGAACTTCTGCACACTAGCAAAATCGTCGCCCGGGAAAGCGGCATGCCAGTGCCCCGCTCCAAGGCCATTGTCGGAGCCAACGCCTTTGCTCACGGTTCCGGCATTCATCAGGATGGCATGTTGAAAAACAAGACCACCTACGAAGTCATGCGCCCGGAAGATGTCGGATGGTCGGAAACGGAATACCCCCTGACCAAACACTCCGGGAGGCACGCCGTCCGCATCAAACTGGAAAGATTGGGGATCTCTCCCACCGATCACGAGATGAATGCATTTTTTCCTATTTTCAAAAAAGCCGGCGATCAATGTAAATTCATCGACGATCAGGAGCTGATCCATTTGTTCCATCATGGGGTTATCATCTCCCCTGTATCATAAAAAAATGTCATCTTTTTCTGGCCTTCCAGCATGAAATACTCTAATAATTATCACTGATTCCATAACATAATCCATCTCCGGAACCATGGCACATCCGCTTCTTGCGTCTCAGCGGGCCATGATTCCGGAGATGTTTTTAACTTATAGCTTGTTATGGAACTTAACCCGCCCCGGACCAGGCGTTTAAAGAATCAGTCCCCTATATTTTTCCATGAGGGAACGGGCAGTCTCCGTCGCATCCGGAGATTCCCGCCGAACGGGAAGTTCGTCTTGTTCCACCCATTCCTGTTCGAGATCCAAGATTTTTTGCAAACAAGACTTCTCATCAAATTTCCGGTCCTGCTCGACAGCCAGACAGACCTGGTCGATGAAATAGTTCCACCGCTTGCCGTAATAACTCTCCATCATGCCGGCAAGAGACCGGTTGGCATAGTCGTTCAAACTCTGCCCCCGCTCACCCCATGTGGAAATCAGGCACCGTGCATTCTGGCGGAAATAGGCCTGCTCCCCGGCATCCGAACTGATTCTGGAGGCATCGGAAAGCCAGCGATCCAGGGAAAACACAGGATGGCATGATAGCAGCAGGTTCATGTCGCGGAGAATACCGCTCATTATTTCCCCGTTTTTACGCAACGCCTCTTTATCCTTCTTCGAATACGCCTCTGCAAAACGATCCCGGACAGTGAGGAAGTAATTGCCCAGCACCTGCCTGCCAATATTCACCACGTCAAAGCCATAGGCATCCCTCCCGGTTCCTTCCGCACTCAACATGGTCTCCCAAATGCGGAAAAGATCCTCATTTTTGTACGATATCCCCGGATTGGTCGTCCAGTTGCCGTGCCCTTTCAGGCAAGGACGAGCATTAGTCAACGTACCTTGCCCCAGTTGGGCCGTTTTCACATAGATCCTGTCCAGCAGATCCGCCCAAGCCTTGCGAACCCGGGGATCCGCCTTGCCGGCGCGGCGATCGGCCCACGCCCGGATCCATTCGTCATCGCTCACGGGGCGGTTCCAGGCCTTCTCGAACACATATTCGTACATGAACGGGTTGACATCGAGCCCCTCGAGCGTCGAACCGAGACCGTTCATATTGGCACCGCCGCGGGCAAAGGCATTTTCGATCCTTTTGCCCGTCTCCCGGAGATTGCCAGCCAGCATCGTATTACCGCCGAAGTTACCCAGGTAGCACCACAAAAAGGGTTGTCCGAAATAACTTTCCGTCATCTTCCATACCTCCGTGTTCTCGGCAAAATAATCCAGAAGAATCATCCTGCCCTTCGGGACGGCGTTGACAAAAGCGTCAATGCGGGGATTCGTCCAATCCTTGCGGTCAAAATAGAACAGCCACGTCATCTGCAACCATGTCGCCTTAGGATCGCACTGCGTCATCGTTCCATAAATCTGGCGGGCAACCCGGGCCAGATATTCGGGTTCCCAGCTCGGCGGTGTGATTTCATTGAACGGATCTACTCCGTAGATATGATCCGTACCGTACAGCCGTTCCTGCTCTTTCAGGAAGGCAGACTGGATTTTGGAGAAAAGGGGATCCAGCGGATCCAGGAAATAACTGCGGAATTCATCTCGGAAACCTCCCCAAGAACTCATCCTGGAAATTTTGGCATCCTTGTACAGCCTCTTCAATTCCGGCGGAACATGCCCGGCAAAAGCAGGCAGGACAGGAGTCATATTCAGAGCCCGTTCCCGGGCGACAATCTTCTTCTGCAATTCTGCCTGGTGATCCAGCCAGGAATGCGGCAAAGGCCCCCCCAACGATCGAAATTCGTCATGCGATGCCACGGAAGATGAGCCGGTCCCGTAAAATAATTGCGGATTTCCCGATCCTCCAGTCCCATCTCCCGCCACACTTTATACCACACAGCCTCCTGGCCCGTAATAGCCAACGGCATATTAACCCCATTCATGGCCATCCAGTCAATGAACCTTTCCCACTCATCCCACTGCCACCAAGGCATGGAATAGCCGAATGTACAATAATTCAGGAAAAAACGCTTGTCCGTCCGGGCGACAATCCGTTCCTTTTCCGGTACGGGCGGCAAACGGTCGGGCAGTTCCACCGGGTCGTCCAGATACCAGGACACCGAGGTCTTGCAATAATATTTCAGGTAATGATTCAACCCCACAGCCATGGAATTGGAGGAATTGCCGCGGATGAAAATCTTATCTCCCTGCGACTCCAACTCATACACATCCCTGCCTTGTTCCGCCGGGATCATTTCAAAAGAAAATCGTCCGGCCTCCCGGGGTACCACGCGCGCCGCCAAAGCACGTGCTTCGATAACATCGTCCACAGCCCCACATGCTATCTGGGCCCAAAAGCATGCGATACCGAAGAACAACGGAATGAAAAACCTGTTTATTCTATTTCTATTCATTGTATTAACCATGAAATACGTTATCCGAAGGTTGGAAAATTCATTTTTGATGTTTTTTCTAATTCCGCTTTGATTCACAAGTCTAATCCATATCGAGAGCCCCGTCAATACATCCAGTATCCCGCGGCTCCGGTCAGCAACATCAACAGAATGGGGTTCAAGCGCCACTTTCTGAGCATATACAACGACACCACGAAGAGGACAACGCTCGGCATATCCACAGAATCTACTGCATACCAGTTGAAAGTATTGCAAAATGTCAGCATCAGGATCGTACCGCCTGCCGACATAATCAGCCCAACGGAAGCCGCCTTCAATCCTTCCAGCACGCCGGATACACAGGCAGAATGACGGTGACGCTGAAAAAAAAGATATAACAACAGGGCAATCGCAACACCGGGGATGACGCATCCCATCGTCGCCGCAACCGCTCCGGGAAGCCCGGCTATTTGCAGTCCAACGAAGGTAGATGTATTGAGAGCCAGCGGCCCGGGCGTCATCTGAGACAGCGTAATAATGTCGGTGAACATCCTCTGGGATATCCATCCCTGCTGGATAACCACCTGGTCACGAATCATCGGGATAACAGCATACCCTCCTCCGATACTGAACATGCCGATCTGCAAAAAGACCGAAAAAAGCTGCCATACTCCCTGCATCATTCCGCCCCCCCTTCCCGCTTCCGCAACTCCACACGAACACGCCACAAGCTCAACACACAACAAACGGCCAGAATGAGGGCAATGTTCACCTGAAATACAAAACTCGCCAGAAAAGTTCCCGGCACCATCACACTCAACCACCAAGACTTTTTCCGAAGAATCATCCGCCACATATCGACCACAATATCCACAATCAACGCCGCTACTCCGGCCTGCATCCCTCGCAATACCGCTTCCACCGAAGGATTCGCACAAAAAGCCTCATACCAAACCGCCACAACCGACAGAATCACCAGCGGAGGCAAAATCGCCCCCAGACAACTCACCAGCACCCCCCATAAACCTGCTGCACGGAACCCGGCAAGAGCAGACAAATTGACGGCAATCGCCCCAGGTGCGGACTGTGCTACCGCCGCCATCCCCAACAGTTCTTCCTTGGAAAACAACTGCTTCCCCCGGACGTAGTACTTCTGGATCATCGGCACCACAATGTAGCCTCCCCCAAAGGTGAAAGCCCCAATGAACAAGTTGATCCAGAACAGCCAAAGGCACGTTTTTACTTTTTCTCCCAACATAGACTACAACAAAACCATTTACGCGGGAGAATACCCCGTCCCCAATCATCGAAGACAGCCCCGGAAATCGGAAACTTGCGACACGTCAACAATACCTCATTCTTCAATAAAAAGCTACATGATTACGCAAAAAAAGCTGCAGCAACAGATTGTCGGAAGAAACGATCCAGACAGGGAAATCCCCCATGCTGTCCCGCCCCACACTTCAGTTCCCTCAATTATTTAGTATACGATTATGACTAACCAAGTAACATTGAGATACGATTTCATCTTCTTGATAATTACAAAATAAACATATTTTACTCACGAATTTCAGGACATCAATTGATGATGTCTCATTCGAGAGTGTTCTACAAATATGAAATCAATCAAAATTATAGTTCTTACACATCTAAATGCAATACGATCAATCACACCTTAGTCCGTCTCAAATACGTTTGGCAAAATTTTGCGAATAGAGAAATTACCATATTAGAAATTTGAATTGGATGAAATATTATCTACGTATGCAGAGATCACTAGATAAACAGAAATTCAAAGAGCAAACAATATCTTCCTGAATTTGTGAGCAAATATATCACCATATTACCGGGATTACTGATGACATTAAATATCGCACCAGATCCTTTCATGGCGCTAACCAGTTCGTTCATAAAGAATACTCAGTTCATGTATCAACATGAAAGAATTGGAGACTATTTTAATAAATCTACGAAATTCTCCACTCAAACAGACATGGCTTGATTAACATTTCCAAATTAAATTCCATGTTTCCGATTGGTAGCTTTATAAAGAAATTCCGTTCCACCAGTGCATCCAACCGTTCTATCAATCAAAGAAGGGATATCATCCGCCAAATACCCGGCCTCTTGTAAATATTTCTTTATTACACTAGCTTTGTTTGGATAAAAACGAATCAACAATGATACATAATCAGTTTCCAGGCGACTCCATAAAGATTTTAAATCATTTTTCCGCCTTTCCTGATACACAAAGGCATTCCTTATTTGTAGGGCTTTATACCATGCTTCAGAACTCACCTCATTATTTTTCTTCACGTTATCCCATACTGCTTTTTGTATTTTTCCATTTAATCTTTCATCAATGAGATCCCCCGGATTTCTTTTCTCAAAATATCGTTTTCCTTCATCCGTCAAAATATCTGATATTTCCGGAACATCGGCCTTATCCATAGCATCTTTACGATATTTTCGATAGGAATCAACCATTTTTTTCTCCATTGTTTCACGATCATCTATAGGCTGTTTGTTTTTCGACATGGTAATAAACTGATTCATAATAAATGTCGCCCATGAAGCTTTCATATCTTTTACTTTATTGCTATCCGGGAAAAATTTATCGAACCCGGGACTTGATAAGATTTCCAATAGATCTGCTTTAGCTTCAATATCCAATCCATTCTCCCACGCCATATTTTCTACGGTATCGTTTTCCTTCTCGCTCATCAACATCGGAGCTGACGCAATGTAATAAAAGAGCCACATTGCATTTTCTTGCTCATTTTTTGAAATTATTTTCTTGTTTTTTCTTAAATCATTAATAGACAGCAACATTACTCTGGTTTCACTGAACAATTTATCATAATCTCCGATTTTAATCAGTGTCCTTAATTTCGTGACATTCTTATCAGTATCCTTTGAATCGGAAAAATTCACAGGCTCAATCAAAGCGATTGAATTTGCTTCGGATTTTTGAGACGGGAACAAAACAATCGCAACAATAAAACAAATAATATAATATATTTTTTTCATTTTATTATTTAAAGTCATACGACTCTGAAAACTCAATGGTAAATCTACATATCTAAAAACAACAATACTAGAATTATTGATAATATTTTTTGGAATAACGCAAATCAAAAACATTTTTAATCAACCATAAAAGCCAATACGGCATCAATGATGCGCTGCATGTCTTCTTCGGTATAACGCTGGTCGATGGGAAGAGGCAGAAGGTTAAGGGCCAGGCGGTGTTCCAAACCAGTGGAAGGAGCCGAGTCGAGGATTTCCGGCCACAGGGTGGGGATAAGAATGCGTCTGTCGATCAACTCATTGCGCAAATCAGGCATACTACTCCACAAAGGATAACAGGAGGGTACGGATACTGAGGATTCGTCGATTTTCAGACGGTTAAGTCCTCTCAGACGTTCATGAAGGAAACGGAAATTGGCAAGCCTGCGTTGTCGGGCATGATCGTAATCGATCCCTCGCATCAGTTTTTCCGTCAAGAGGGACATGGCAAGCATACCGGTATTGTGCAAGCGTTCTTCGCTGGCTTCGCAAAGAGCGGAGGCGGCTTCGGCTCCCAACTCCGCGCTCACGAAGAGAAAAGAAGCCCACGTTGCGGACTCATCGCGGATTGGCCGGGGAACCATCGGAGCATCCAGCACCGCAATGCCTCCGTCCGGCAATCCGGAAAACTTCCTCGGGCTGTAGAAGGCGGGAACGCCCGTACGCAATGGAGAATACAGTGCCAGAGATTGATCCAAAATCAAACGATCCGGACGGAAGGAACACAGGGAATCGACCGTTTTCTCTTTGATCCCAAAGTAATTGGTATACAACAGCCAATCATCCTCCGCCAGCCCGGACAAAAAACTTTCTGCCGGTTCCAAATGCTCATCAACCGTGTAAAATGCATACGGAATGCCCAGGCGTACGAGCGGTTCCAGCACTGTGGGACACGTATAGTACGGTACCCATATGCAGTCAATATCTTCCCGGGAACGCAAAATATACTCGAAGGCGGAACGCCCGGAGTTCAACAAAATGCCCGTACCGCCGCATCCCTGGGGACAGTTGTCGTACTCCGGCATCTCAAGTCCGAAGAATCCACCGATATCCCTGTCCCGGCTATTCGGTTCCGGCATCATCACCCTTTCCGTCCGGACAGGTTCTTCCGGTACGCCATCAAGTACACTCCGGAAACCAAAACAGCACCTCCGACGATATTGCCCAGCGTCACGGGGAGGAGATTCCCCGCAAAGAAAGCATCCCAGGATGCCGTCAACGCCGGAGACTTGCCGGAACCTACATACGCCAGATACCGTTCGTCCGTACCCGTCCAAATCCCGAGGGGAATGAAAAACATGTTAGCAATACAGTGTTCCATTCCTAAAGCGACAAAGGCCATCGTCGGGAACCAGAGGGCGGCAATCTTCCCCATTACATCCTCGGCGGCAAGCGCCGCGTACACTGCCAGGCACACCAGCCAGTTACAACCGACGCCACGCCAGAAGGCCTCCGCAAATCCCAGATGGCACTTGGCGTTGGCGAGATTCACAACCGACTCGGCATAAGGCATCGTTTTCGCCTGTCCCACGACAGCCGTATCAAAGATCAACCCGGTCGCATATGCCATGAACCAGGCAACGAACAAGGCTCCTACGAAATTGCCGCACCACGACACCGCACCACACCGCACGCCCTGCACCAGGGATATCCGGCGACAGGAACAGGCACTCGCCAGCAACATGCAATTTCCCGTAAACAAATCCGCTCCGCAAACCACCACCAGCATCAGTCCCAGCGGGAACACCGATGCAAACGCCAGCTTCCCGGCATTCCCCCATAAATCGGACGGAAAAAAGGCCCCTGCCCTCACGGCCAAAAAACCGCCCAGTGCAATATAGGCTCCGGCCAGGAACGTCAATCCCATGGCGGTCAACGACCCGCTCGCACATTTCGCACTGCCGCCCAGTGCGGTCTCTTCAAAAAGTTCAAACGATTTTTTATTAGCCATACCCTGACATGCCACCATAAAGGATTCCATCCGGGAAGGAAGCAAAAAATCGTATCGTACTTTCATAGGGATTGCCTCTCTTTATACGACCGCCTATAGTCCCGCAACTATGGCTCGATCAGGCAATATACGCGCACTGGAGGAGGAACCGATCTTTCGCCTCCTCATCAAATATTCCCTTCCCGCCATCGCCGGCATGGTCGTCATGTCCCTGTACAACATTGTAGACAGTATCTTCATCGGACACGGCATCGGAGACCTCGCCCTGTCGGGCATGGCCATCACCTTCCCGATCATGAATCTGTCCATCGCCATCAGCACTTTGATCGGCCTCGGCGGAGCCACCGTCTCTTCCCTGAAACTGGGCGCCCAAAAAACGCGCTCCGCCCAGAAAGTGCTGGGGAACGTCATCATGCTGGGTTTCATCACCGGCCTCCTGATCGGTCCGGTGACTGTCTTTTTCCTGAAGGATATCCTGCTTCTCTTCGGCGCCAGCGAACAGACGCTGCCCTACGCCTACGACTTCATGAGGATCATTCTTCTGGGCATGCCCATCACCCATTCCTTTTTCAACCTCAACAACGTCATGCGCTCGACGGGATACCCCCAGAAGGCGATGTACTCCATGATGTTGACGGTTGTCATCAACTTCATTCTGGCCCCGCTCTTCATCTTTGTCTTCCAATGGGGAATGACAGGTGCAGCCTCCGCCACCCTCATTTCGCAAATCGTCGGTTTGGCATGGGTTATCCTCCACTTCTGCAAGCCAAACAGCACCGTCCACTTCCGGGCCGGAATCTACCGTCTGCGATGGAGCATCATTCTGCCCATCCTCTCCATCGGCATGGCGCCCTTCCTGGTAAACGCTTGTGCCTGCGCCGTCGCCATCATTGTCAACCGCAGCCTCCTGAGTACCGGAGGCGACCTTGCCGTGGGCGCGTTCGGTATCATCAACCGCGTCCTGATCCTTTTCATCATGCTCACTATCGGCATCACCCAAGGCATGCAGCCCATCGTCGGCTACAACTATGGAGCCCGTCACTTCGATCGCGTCCGGCAAGCCCTCAAATACGCCATTCTGGGAGGTACCGTCTTCACCACGGCCGGCTTCCTGGTCAGCCAGATCTTCCCCCACTTGATTGCCTCCCTGTTCAACGCCAAGGGAGAACTGGCCATTTTCACCATCACGGGACTCCATCTGACCACTCTGGCCTATCCTCTTGTAGGAGGACAGATCGTTATCGGCAACTTTTTCCAGGCCATCGGCAAGGCCCGCATTTCCGTTTTTCTCTCCACGACGCGCCAATTGATCTTCCTCATCCCCGCCCTGTTCATCCTGCCGAAGTACTGGGGCTATTCGGGAGTCTGGTACAGCTTCCCCACGGCGGATGTCCTCTCCGTCCTCGTCACGATCGCCGTTTTCATCCGGTTTTCGCAGCGTAACAAATGGATCAGGAAGCTACCTCAATCATGACACGAGAGGAAGTTTTCCCCTATTTCCTTCCTGATCCGAATCAGGCAGAATATTGTTCCCGAAAAATCAACTCCCCCCATCGGCATGGACATTACGTACAAGGATCATAAAAAATTCAACCGTGCGGAACTGGAAGAACTTTTCCTCTCCGTCAACTGGTCCTCCGGTCACTACCCTGACTTGCTTGTCGAAGCGCTGAGAAACTACGGTTCCGTCTTTTCCGCTTGGGACGGCGACAAACTCGTCGGACTGGCTGCTTCCATGGACGACAAAACCATGACCGCCTACATCCACTACATGCTTGTCCATTCCTCCTATCAAAACCGGGGAATCGGACAGAAACTCCTGGAAATGGCGAAGGACCACTACAAGGACTACCTCCGCGTCGTCCTCATCACGTACACGCCCGGCAAAACCTTCTACGAACGTAATGGCTTCGTCCCGGACGAAGGCCTATACGCCATGAACCTGACCACGCTGTACGATTAAAGCAAAGGGCAAATCCTCCATCAGGACACGGGGAAAAGGCATCTGCCTCCCACCGTAACAGATTACCCTTTCCCAGCCCGCACACGGAAACCTCCGTACCGGAGAGGAAAGTTTCCATTCCAACAATCACAATAGACGGAAGGCTCCACCCCATCTCCTATAAGATGAGGCGGAGCCTAGCTTTATCCCAGTCAGAGAAGAGGAAGAAATCGTTACTTGGCTTTTTTCTTATCCTTGGAAACCTTCGCGGCCTTGGCCGGTTTTTTTGGAGCTTCGTTGACGGCTCCCCAGGCCCAATCCCAGGAATCCATGCCGACGAGAGCGGCAGCGAGCAAGTCCGAGCAGGCATCGACGTCTTCCTTGTTCGCCATTTCAATCACCTGGTGCATATTGCGCAGGGGAATGGAAAGAGCCCCGGTAATGGAGCCGCTGGCCGTGAACTTCTGCATGGCACCGGCATCCGTGCCGCCGGCAGGCAGCATTTCGTACTGGAACTTGATCTTCTTCGATTCGGCAGTTGCCGTCAGGTAGTCTACCATGCGACGGTCGCAGATCACCGAACCGTCGTACAGCTTGATCGCGGCTCCATCGCCCAGCTTGGAGACATATTCCACTTCCGAAGCGCCGGGAGTATCGAACGCAATCGTCACGTCCAGGGCAATGGAGAAATCCGGCTGGATTTCCAGCGTGCTGGCCTGGGCTCCGCGGAGGCCCACTTCTTCCTGAACCGTAAAGACAGCCGCCACATTGAAAGCGGGTTTCTTTTTACCCTTGCTGATCTGGCGAAGGGCTTCCAGCAGGACGAAACATCCGGCGCGATTGTCCATGGACTTGGAATTGACGCAATCGCCCATTTCGATCAGATCGCGTTCACGCGTTACACAATCGCCCACTTTCACGTACTTCTTCACCTCGTCCTTGCTCATGCCAAGGTCGATATAGTAATCGCCGAGTTCGGGCATCTTCGCGCGTTCGGCGGCCGTCATCACATGGATAGGCTTCACACCCATAACGCCGACGAGATCCTTCTTGCCATGTACAATCACCCGCTGGGCGGTCAGCGTCTTCGGATCGAAGCCACCCAGAGGCAGGAACTTGATGAAGCCCCTGTCGTCAATGTGGCGCACCATAAAACCGATTTCGTCCATGTGGGCGGCCACCATTACCGTCTTAGTCGTGTCCTTACCTTCGACATAGGCAATGACATTGCCGATATTGTCTACCCGAATGGAATCAACGAGAGGTTCCACTTCATCAATCAGCAAATCACGGATGGCATGTTCAAATCCCGGTGCTCCCGGAGCCTCGCATACGCGGCGCAACAAATCTACGTTCATAATGTCATGACCAGTACATCACGCAAGCCTGCGTGGCGAGTCCATAATCCATTCAGGACACAAATTTCACCAGCTTGCGATATCTTTTTCAAAAGATATAGGCAAAATATGAAAAGGATTGTCCTCCCTCCATGACTCTGGAATAGAGACAAACTTTCTTTCAGAGACAGTTACCCCCGATTGGGCAATCAGTCCAGACTCGCAACAAAACCAAATCAAATGTCCGCAGGCAGTTCCGTCTGCGTCTCTTCGTCGGTAAGGTAGCACCCGGGATCCGAACCGTACCAATGCCCATTGGCAAAGGCGGCACGCGTGCGGAAACCGCCGCCGCAGAGGGCAAAGTGACGGCAGGTATGGCAACGTCCCTGGATATTTTTCTGGCGTTCCAACGGATCATCCGAAGCCCGCAATTCGGGCAAGATGTCCACAGCGGCTCCGGCACGGGCTTCCCATATATCGGAGAATTTGTCGTTTTTAACGCACCCGAGGGTCACGGACTGCCAGAATTGGTCGGGATGGACGAGGCCCTGAGTGTCGATGTTGGCAATGCCGCGGCCGGAACTATTGGAACCACCGCCATTCCAACGCAAAAGCCGAAGTGTTTCGGCAGCACGAGGAGAACCTTCCCTGAGCTGGCGCAAGAGCAGATAAATACCGTCGGCAGGCTGGGTCACCGTAAGCACTTCGCGCGTTTTGCCTTCCGACTTCCATTGTTCGACACGACGAATCAGGGAATCCATGGCATCGCGAGCTTCATCGGGATGGAGGGTCTGTACTTCCACACCGCGTCCGGTCGGAACGAGGTGATAGAAGCAGACACGCTGGATATCCTGCTCGTCGATAAAGTCCAGGATTTGTTCCATGCACTGGACATTGTTGCGCGTCAGAGTCAGACGCAGGCCGGTCTTCTGCCCGGCTTCGCTACACAGGCGGAACCCGCGGACAGCTTGTTCGAAGCTACCCTTCACGCCGCGAAACTGGTCATGCACTTCGCCGATGCCGTCCAGGGAAATGCCAACATAGGCGGTATTGAGCTCCTTGAGGCGGGCAGCGATTTCAGGAGTAATTCTCGTACCATTCGTCGAAATGGTCACTTTGAGTCCCTTGCCGGTGGCACGCTCGACAAGGTCGAGGAAACGGGGATGAACCATCGGCTCACCGCCGGAGAACAACAGGGCATTGACCTGGTACTCGGCCAGGTCGTCAATGACGGAACAACATTGATCCCAGTCCAGTTCACCGTCAAACTTGTTAGCGGAGGCATCGGCATAGCAATGGACGCAACGGAGGTTACAGGTGCGGGTGACGTTCCAGACGACAATCGGTTTGCGGCTCCGGGAGGATGTGGGCGAACACCCTTCCGCCGCACCTCCTGCGGCGCGGCCGGCACCGTGACCGGAACCGTATCTCAAATGGTCCGCAGGCTGTTCGGAGCCTGTCCAAAGTCGTGTAATATTAATCATGGGAAGAAGTTTTTTTGACGGGTTGGTAACAGCAAAGATTATCCTCGGCAAAGGCATCCCCAAACACAGCGTAGGCACGGGAACGCGAACCACCGCAAACCGTCCTGTACTCACAACGCCCGCATTTGCCGGTCAGGGCATTGTCGTCGCGCAGTTTCCGAAAAAGCGGGTGGTTGCGGTACACGTCTGCCACATTGTCGGAACGCACGTTCCCGGTCGTTACCGGCAAAAAGCCGGAGGGCTGGATCTCACCCGTGTGGGAAATAAACAGAATCCCTTTGCCATCGCGGGTAGGCACGGCACGGCGGGCCGGTTTTTCACCATGCGCCCGGGCTTCCTGCAGGGCAACACGACGAAAGTGATGGCCTTCCGTCGTCTTGACACCGAACGGTACTTCCTTGCTGACCTGCGCCAGCCTGTGCCACACTTCCTCGACCTGTTCGGCCGTCGGCATCTGGTCAAGAATCGCACGGCCCGTCGGTACCAAAAGAAACACGCTCCACATGTCGGGCCGTATTTCCTTCATCAGCTCGACAAAGGCATCGAACTCCGCCAGCGTACTCCTGGTAATCGTCGTGTTAACTTGAAGATGGATCCCTGCCTCACGAGCGCGGCGAGCCGCTTCCAGAGTCCGTTCAAAGGTATGGGGAATTCCCCGGAAGGCATCATGCGTCGCCTCAGTAGCTCCGTCCAGACTCAGAGACATACTCTTCACGCCGGATTCCTTCAGGGCGGCAAAGTCCTCATGCAGCAGGCGGGCCGTAGCCGCCGGACTCAAGGCCACATGCAGCCCCTTCCCGGCTGCCGCCCGGATGATGTCGTGGATGTCGCGGCGCATCACCGGATCTCCGCCGGTAAGAACCAGCATCGCGGGATTGAGCCCTACCAGGTCATCGACCAGTTTCAGAGCTTCCGCACTGTTCAACTCATCGGGGTGTGCATGCGGCTGGGCCGTCGCCCGGCAATGCTTGCAAGCAAGGGCGCAGGCACGGGTCACCTCCCAGAACACGAGGAGGGGGCGTTCATGCAAATTGATTTCATGAAGATTAGGACGCATGACAGTGTGGCGCGATGCTAGGACGAAATCATGACTCCGGCGAGCAAAAAGGGCGACCTATTGAATATTTTTTTAATCATTCCATTTTCCGAATTCCCGGATTCCTCCGGTACATCAGCGGCGAAAACGTTCCAACTCGCCCAATCCCAGGATTTCATCAACTGCCATAGCACCGGCTCCGATCAGCCCTGCCTCGGAGCCGAACCTTGCAGGGAGCAAGACAAGTTCCTGCTTGTGCAGGAAGAAAAGTTGTTCTTCCAGAGATCGCCGCAGCGGAGCAAAGAGCAGATCCCCTGCCTTGGCAACACCTCCCCCGATAATAAAAGCTTCCGGAACAAAAGCGTACATCATATTCATGATCAGACAGGCCAGCTTATCCGCACAATCCTCCCAGATACCCAGGGCAATGGGGCAGCCCTCCCGGGCGGAACGCTCCAATTCACGCGGCGTACAATCTGCCGGGAGTTTAAAAATACCCGCCTCGGCATACCGGGCAACAGCATCCGCAGCCAATTCGTTATTACCAATGTATTCCTCAATGGCCCCTTTGTTACCAAACGGTCCCCGGCGCCCCTGATAGTCGATACTCGTCTGCCCCAATTCCGCGGCAGACACCCTTCTGCCTCTCACCATGCGGTCAAACATGACCATACCGCCGCCAATCCCCGTCCCCATCGTCAGGCAGACCAGGCTCTGCAAGCCCTTGCCCGCACCCATCTTCCACTCCGCGTAAGCCATGCAATTGGCATCGTTATCCAGCACGGCAGGGAGCTTCAGAGCCTCCTCCATCATCTGAAGAACGGGAACTTCGTGATCCCACACCGGAACATTCGTCAACTGGTAGAGGATACCACGATGGTAATCGCACCAGCCCGGCATCCCCATGCCGATAGCGGCTACATCCGGACAATTATTCCTCAACTCCCGCGCCGTTGCAATCATCGCCTCAATAATTGCCTGAGGGCTGCCGAACGCCCCTGTCGGAATAGGAGGGGCAACGGTTACCAATTCTTCACCGCGGGTCACTCCCATCTTGATGGAAGTTCCTCCGAAATCGATCGCAATCGCGCTGGGCTTGTCATTCGTCATGCCGGGACATCATGCCCAATCGCCGCATACTGAAAAGTAAAAACTGCTGCTTGATCCCGGAATGATGAATCCGCATGATAGGTGCACATGAGTTTTTCCATCGAACTTCCCGGCTCCGACGAATGGTTCATGCGCCAGGCCATGCGCGAATCCCGAAAAGCCCTGGCCAAAGGCGAGGTTCCCATCGGTGCCGTCATCGTCAAGGACGGACACGTCATCGCCCGCGGATGGAACCAGGTAGAAACGCTTAAGGATGCTACAGCCCACGCGGAAATGATCGCCCTGACAGCCGCCCAGGAAGCCATCGGCGACTGGAGGCTTGACGGCTGCACGCTTTACGTCACCAAGGAACCCTGCCCAATGTGCGCCGGAGCCATCGTCCACTGCCGTCCGTCACGGGTTGTTTTCGGATGTCCCGATGCGAAGGCGGGAGCCGCCGGAGGATGGATCAACCTCCTTGATGCCAACCCTCCGCTCAACCACAAATGCGAAGTTATTCCCGGTGTCCTCGGACAAGAATGCCTGGACGACATCCAGCAATTTTTCCGGGCAGCCCGGCGCACGGCCAAAGAACGAAAGTTAGCCGCCCGCGAAACGTCCGAAGAAAACGACGACGAATAATATTCACCCTGTCTGCCCACACGCCAAAATCGAAGATATGCCATACATATCGGCGAGATTCGCTGCTATTTGCATTTGCATTACCGGCGCACTCAAGGCAATCTAATCCCCGCTATGGGATGCCACTCACACCACGACGAAGATTCGGCCATGGAACGCAAGCCCTCCTGGATCAAGGTCAAATTACCCAGTGGCCAAGAGTTCTGGGATGTCAAACACCTGATTGAAGGTAAAAAGCTCTTCACCGTCTGTGAAGAAGCCCACTGCCCGAACCGGTACGAATGCTGGAGCCAGAAAACAGCTACTTTCATGATCGCCGGAGATCGTTGTACACGCGCCTGCGGCTTCTGTGCTACCAAAACAGCCAAGCCCCTGCCCCTGGATCCCGAAGAACCCTCCCATGTCGCCGATGCCATCGTCCATATGCAGCTTAAGCACGCCGTGATCACTATGGTCACGCGCGACGATTTGCCCGATGGAGCCGCAACCCACTTCGCCAATGTCGTCCGAGCCATCCGCAAAGCCAGCCCATCGACGGTCATCGAAGTGCTCACCTCCGATTTCAACGAAAAGGAATCTTCCCTGCGCACCATGATGGATTCCCGTCCGCACATCTTCGGGCACAACCTGGAAACCGTCGAACGCCTCTCTCCCCTCGTCCGCTTCCGTGCCCAGTATCGCCGTTCCCTGCGCGTCCTGCAACGAGCCAAGGAAATGGTTGACGGCAAAGTCTCCACCAAAAGCGGCATCATGCTCGGTCTCGGAGAAACCGAAGACGAAATTTTCAAAACCATGGACGATCTTCTCACTCACGGCGTCACCGTCCTCACCATGGGACAATATCTCCGCCCGACGAAAAATCACTTGCCTGTCGTCCGATTCGTCCACCCGGATGATTTCGCCCGTTACGAACAAATCGCCCGAGACAAAGGATTCCGGCACGTCGCCTCCGGCCCTCTCGTCAGAAGCTCCTATCACGCCGCCAGCTTCCACCCCGAAGCCGACGTCATGGATGCCATCAATGAAGATCTCAAAAAAGCGGGAGAAATTTAAAAACGTTCTTGATTTTACCATGATCAGTCCTAGGTTAAACCTACACCGCAACCCTTACCCTACCGAATGATGAACAAGCTTTGCAGCCTCTCTAAATCAGTATTGATCGCCGGAGGAACCTTCGTTGTATCCGCAGCCTTGTCTCCCCTGCTGATTCCGGGATCGCCCTCTCCCCAAAAACTGTCTCCCGCCCAGGCCAAGGCTCTCGTGGAAGCCACATTGAAGAACAAATGTTCGGAATGCCATGTTCCCGGTTATACCAAACTGGGGCTCCTCAACACGCTTTCCGGCGGATTGCAGGCACGCCACATCCGCAATGGCATCCGTGCTTTCGACATGTCACAGCCCATGACGGAAGTAACATGGGCCAAGTTGGAACACGCCATTTCCTCCGGTTCCATGCCGCCACCTTCCTTTACGGCTGTCCATTGGGGTTCTACCTTGAAGCCACAGGAAAAAGACGCCATCCTGAACTGGATTCGCGACACCCGCGTTTCCAAATACGCAGGAAGCCCGGTGGCTCCCCAATTCAAGACGGAACCGATCCAACCCATCCCGGACGCTCTCCCTGTCGATGCCAGGAAAGTAGCTCTCGGAGAGAAACTCTTCCACGACAAACGCCTCTCCATTGACAATACGGTTGCCTGTTCCACCTGCCACGTCCTCGACAAGGCCGGTACAGACAATCTCCCCGTCTCCGAAGGCGTCAAAGGACAAAAAGGCGGCATCAATGCCCCGACCGTTTTCAATGCAGCCTTCCACTTCATCCAGTTCTGGGACGGACGTGCCAAAAATCTGGAAGAACAAGCTGGCGGCCCCCCCCTCAATCCTGTCGAAATGGGTTATGCCCATCCTGAAGACTGGAATGCCATCGCCAATAAACTGAAGCAGGACGAGCCTCTGACCAAAGAATTCCTCGCCGTCTATCCTGAAGGCTACAGTGCCAAGACGATCACTAATGCCATCGCCGAATACGAGAAGACCCTCATCACCCCCAACAGTCCCTTCGACCGTTACCTCAAGGGAGATGAAAACGCCATCAGTAAGGAAGCCAAGGAAGGTTATGCCCTCTTTAAGAAGAACGGCTGCCAAGTCTGCCATGTCGGCGTTGCCATGGGGGGACAATCCTTCGAATTTGCCGATCTCAAAGGTAATTTCTTCGGTAATCGTCCGCTGACCCAGGATGACAATGGGCGCATGAACTTCACCAAGTCCCAAAGCGACATCCACAAATTCCGTGTTCCTACCCTGCGTAACGTTGCACTAACTTGGCCGTACATGCACGACGCCTCCGCCAAAACTCTGGCAGAAGCCGTTGATAAAATGTTCAATTACCAGATTGGTCAGCCCAAGCCCACCAAGGAAGAAGTCAGCAAGATCGTAGCCTTCCTCAATACATTGACCGGAGAATACAACGGCAAGCCCCTCCGGGGACAACCTGCCATGGATGTTCAGTAAAAAGCATCTCTCCTTCCCGATCTTATAAGAAAGGGCTGCCCGCCAAGCTTCAAAATCACAGCGGGCAGCCTTTTCGTTTTTTATCTTCTTCAGGAAATACGCCCGTCACGCATTTTTTTCAGCGGCAAGACAGGCATCTTCGACACCTCGGATCAGTGCGTAAAATAGGGCTCTCAGTTCCTGCTCGTTAATGCACAGGGGAGGCATGACAACGATAGTATCCACAATCGGACGAGTCAGGAGGCCATAGGGTCTCATGGCAAGACAAGCATTCATCCCCATTCCCCATTCCTTGGGATAAGGGGAACCGTCCGGACGGGAAACATCAATACCCATCACCATGCCGGCTTGGCGAAAACCACTCAAAAAAACAGACTTTTGGCAGGCATCCTCTGCCAGTTCTCGCATCAAGGCGATCTTGGGGGGCAAGGACTCCAGCACTGCTTCATCCCGGAACACGTCCAGACTGGCCATAGCCGTCGCACATCCCAATTGGTGGGCTGTGAAAGTATGACCATAGAAAAAAGCTCTGCGTTCTTCTCCCAGGAAAGCATTGTAGATTTCCTCCCGGGTTAGCGTTGCTGCCATAGGAGTATAGCCGGACGTCAGTCCTTTGGCCGTACAAAGGAAATCCGGTACGACACCTTCCTTGAGACAGGCAAACATATGGCCCGTACGTCCATATCCGGTCATCACCTCATCAAGAATCAGGTGTATCCCGTTCTCCTCCGTCCAGGCACGAAGTTCGCGCAACATCCCTTCCGGCCATATGTTAATCCTGTTGACTCCTTGTACGACAGGCTCGATCACCACTGCTGCCGTACCGGTAATTACAGAAGCCGGGAGGCTACGCAATTCCTCCATGCAGCGAACATGCCTCACATCAAACCCCGCTGCACGAAAACGGTCGAAGTACAAGCTTACTCCCCCGAGGGCGGCGGCCCCCATCGTATCCCCATGGTAACAGTTATCGAAAGCGATAAATCCCTGGCGTCCTTCCTGCCCCGTTTGGATGCGGTACTGACGTTCCATTTTGATGGCAGACTCCAATGCCGTCGATCCATCATCAGAGTAAAATACGCGAGACAACGTCCCTTCAGGAAAAAACGCACACAGACGTTCCGCCAACTCCGATGCCAGGGGATGGGCGAATCCGAGGTAGGATGTCTGGCACACCTTATCCAACTGAGCTTTCATCGCCGCAATGATGGACGGATGCCCATGACCATGGATATTGCACCAAATAGAGCTGTTGCCATCGATATAACGGCGTCCTTCGCTATCTTCCAGCCAAACGCCCTGACCGGAGACCAGCATCAAGGGTTCAAAGTCCGGGTCACACCATTGCGATTGCGCCGTAAAAGGGTGCCAGCAGTGTTTCTTGTCCTGTTCAATCCAGCGTCGGGTATCCGTATTCACGGAGCGGATTATGCCCACCGCCGAACAGGGAAACAAGTGGAATCAGGACAGCGATCCTTATTCTTCGGGATCATGTTCGTCGCGTTCCCGGGTGGTAAACCGCATCAATTCCGCTTCGAAATGCAATGGGACATCTCCCGTAGCACCGTTACGGTTCTTTGCCAAATACAAATTGGCACGCCCGCCGAATTTCTGCCGATCTTCTTCATCCTCAGCATAATAAGCAGACCGATACAAAAGCCCGATCATATCGGCATCCTGTTCGATAGCACCGGATTCACGCAAGTCCGACATTTGGGGCACACCCTTGCTTTTACCCGTGCGGTTTTCCGGACCACGGTTCAACTGGGCCAACACGATGACTGGCACATTCAACTCTTTGGCAAGTGATTTGAGACCGGCGGAAATTTCAGCAATTTCACGTTCGCGGCTATTCTGAGCCTGCTTGGAGTGGGATCTCATCAACTGCAGATAGTCGATTCCAATCACATCCAGTCCATCCAAATCGCGCATCACACGGCGAGCTTTGGCTCTCAATTCGTTAATGGAAATAGCCGCTGTGTCGTCGATCACAAAGCTGGACTCCTTCAACTCTTTGACCACCAATTGGAAGCGTTGCATTTGACCACGACTGAAGCCTTTACCCGACTTCAAATCATAACGTTTGACTCCGGAGCGTGCAAACAACAAGCGCTCCACAATTTGAACAGAAGGCATTTCACAAGAAAACATCAAGGTTTTCTGCTTCTTGTCCAATGCCATATGCTCGATAATATTCAGCAAAAACGATGTTTTACCCATCGACGGACGGGCTGCCACAACAAACATGTCACCGCCTTTCAGACCATTGCTCATGCCATCCAAAACATCGAAACCGGTACTCAACCCTGTGATTTCACCCTTGCTAGCCAGCATAACCTCCAATCGATCCACTGCATCGTCAATCACTTTTACCAAAGACTTCTCGTCTTCCTTGCCCAAGCGTTCCCGGATTCTGAAAATGGATGATTCGACGGAATCAAGTAACTTGGGAACATCCTCTTCATGCCAGGAATAGGCCGCTTCGATAGAATCGGTTGATACGGCTATAATCGAACGAAGAACGTATTTGTCGCGTAAGATCCCGATATGATATTGGAAAAACGCTCCTGTCGTCGTAAACGAGTAAATTTCGGCCAATCCCGGGATGCCGCCGACAGATTCCAATTCGTTCTTATCCTGCAGCCGCTGTGTGACGGAAATAATATCGACCGGCTCGTTTTTCGTATATCGTTCGCTGAAAATCTTCCATAGGAGCTGGTGTGCAGGCAAATAAAAATACTCCTCGGTAACCCCCATCGTAATACAGCTGCCGATATAAGTTGCAGGATCCGTAGCCATTAATGCCAAAACACTTTTTTCTACGTCGATGGCTTTAGGAACGCTCCGGATTTCCTTGTCGTAATTTCGTTCCGGCGAAGCAGTCAGCTTCACATTTTTTGCCGAGTCCTGATCCTGTTCTTTCGCTTCACCCATGTTGGACGATTTTTTCTAATGATACACACAATGGCGCCGTGTCGGTAGAACCAGACACAATCTCGATTGCAATCCACGTGCCTGTGAAGGCACGGCTCAGTTTACTTGAGTTTTTCAGAGTAGCAAGAACGTTTCAATTGAAGTGTCTGTGAACGTGTCGACTCATGAGCCGCTACGAAGCCTCATCTTCAACCGATCAAAACCTTGACAAAAGCGCCATTTCCGTGTTTTCTCACCCTTGCCGTCGGGAACCAGCAGAGGTACGACTAGCAAACCCCGCCAGGACCGAGAGGTAGCAACGGTAGCTTGTTCGTGTCTGCTGCTCCAGTTCCCGGCGGTATTTTTTCACCCACCGGAAATTTTGGAATCAGGGAGGGGGTCATAACTTTCCGTAGACTTCGATTTCCGAAACCTTAAGACCGTCTCCCGAAGGAAGATCTGAAAAGGAAACTTTAAGAAACCGTCCGGTTTCTGTACCGGAAGCTTGGACACGCAATTGATCGGTCTCCGGAATAATTTCCTTCCAGGTAGTACCGTCTTCGGAAATTGCAACGGAATAGGTGACGGAATCACGGTCAACGAGTTTTAGCACGACTTCCCTGACGGTAATGAGGCGTTCCAGATCAATTTTGATCCAATCGGCATTTTGTTGACCGGATGGCTGCCAGTAGGTTGCTTCCATGCCGTCATTGACCATACGGGCCGTGTGTCCTGGACGTTCACTGCTGGCATTGGTCGGGCCAAGTTTGGCACGATTGATCAGGGAAAAATCGGCATTGTCCCTGCTCTTTTCAAAACGGACATAAGGTCTATTCTTCGTTTCGACACTTTTTCCGGGCACGTAGGCGGGACCACTGCTAAACTCCAGGCTCAAGGAGGCATCTTTCAAACCCGGAGACGTAGCACGGACGCTGGCTCTTCCAGAGTAGTAGGAACGCAGTTCGATGGCAGCCTTTCCATCTCGAATGACGATGTCTGAGTTCTGAGATCCGGATGGAGGAGTAAACACAATACTCTTTCCGGTTGGAAATTCCCCGGGACCGGATTCCACCGACAAAGTCACAGGCACATTATTGCTCAGCGGCGTTCCGGCAGCATCCACAACCTGCACGGTCAGGTGAACATCATCCGTGCCATCAGAAAGGATAGGACCGATCTTATCAGCCTGAATCTTCAACCCCGCCGGACAGCCTTCCTGCGGCCATTCGGGAGGGGCAATACCCCGGTAGGCATTCCTGTACCAATACCACTGCCGCTTGGGAATACGGAAGTAATCCACGACGCCCATGCAGCCGAAATGTCCGCCAAGACTACCATGATCAAAACCGCACCAAATAGCTTCTCCACTGCGCCACGGATACCTCCACGGGTAGGTTTTCTGAGTATCCTGCTCTTTTCCCTCCGGTAAATTGCCCCAGCCGGGAACATACGGCCCAGGCCTATCCGCAATTGTCGAACCATATTCAGAGACGACACTGGGGACGCCCGGCTCCATGAACAGGCGCGCACCATCGCCATTGTACCCGGCAATATCACCCAAATGATCGATATCGCCGCGCTGGCAGCCACCAATGGCAATCGGACGATCAGGATCCAGACGATGGGCAAGGGACACGCATTCCTTCAACAGGTTGCGGACAGACTCCATGGTGGATGAGTGAGTAAAGAAGCTTTCATTGCCCGTACTCCAGGCAATAATGGAAGGATGGTTGCGATGGATACGGATCATTTCCGCCAGTGTCTTTTTCACGCTTTCTTCAAATCCCCTGGCATATTTTTCTTCCGGAGGATAGGCACTTCCACCCCAGGGGCTGTCGAACGGTCCTGTTCCCCAGAAGCAGTTCTCCGACCAGAAGAGCATTCCCTGTTCATCACAGGCCTTGGAAAAAGCCGGAGAGTGCGGATAGTGCGAACCGCGGATCATATTGAACCCGGCATCCTTCATCATGCGTACATCACGAGCGGAACCGGTATCCGTCACGGCATCCCCCCATCCGGCATGATCCTGATGCACATTAGCACCGGTAAAATACAAGTGCTTCCCATTCAGGAAGAATCCCTGGTCGGCCGTCCATTTAAACCAGCGAAATCCAAAATCCGTTTCAAAGCGATCCACCAGCTTGCCGTCCTTGTAGAGCAAAGAGACGGCCTTGTACATGTTCGGGTGTTCGTTGGACCATAGTTCGGGATCCTTCACGGGAGGAGTCGTCTGATCGAATTCCACCTTGCTCCGGGCACCCACTTCCTTCGTCGACCTGATATGAGCCACCACCTTTCCCCCGGCATTTACAATATCTGTCTGCAATTCCAAAGAAACCGGCCGGCTTTTGCTGTTAACCACTTCCGTCCGGACGCGCACAGGAGATGATTTGCCTGCGCTGGCTTCCAATCCCGGCGTCGTCACCCATGTACCATACCAGGCGATATGAACCGGAGCCTTCATAACCAAACGGACATTGCGGTAAATCCCTCCGCTAAACACATGTTCCCCGGCTCGGGGGGCCACATCCGGACGCCATTCATTGTTGACTCGGACGGCAATGGAGTTGTTCCCCTCTTTCACGAATGGCGTTATGTCCACGGAAAAGCCCGTATAGCCGCCGATATGGCCTCCAGCCTTACTGCCGTTGACAAAAATCTCGGCCTCCTGAAAGACGCCGTCAAACTCCAGAGAAACAACTTTCTCTCCTCTTCCCTTATCCAATGTGAAATCCTTGCGGTACCACCCGTAGCCTACATAAAACTCCTTGGACAGGAAGTAGGGCAAGCTGAATGAATGGGGGATGCCGACATCCTCCCAGGCGGAGACATCGAATCCGATGCGTTCGGCACCGGGAATATCCCCCTGTCGGTACTTCCAAGCGCGGTTCAGAAGAACTGTTTCACGAGGAGCGGAAAAGGCAACTTCCGTCCCAAAGAACAAAAAGACAAAAGCACTCAGCAAAAATAAAATCGGGCGAAACATCGCCCGATTTATTGAATGAAATCTTGCCTCAGGGCAAGGATAGAATGCGAATTAAGCTTTATTTTTAGCCGCACGCTGCCGTTCATTAGCGTCCAAAATACGCTTACGAAGACGAATAAAGTGAGGGGTAGCCTCCACCAATTCGTCCGCTTCGATATATTCAATGGCACGTTCCAAAGAGAACCTGATAGGCGGAGAAAGCTGGATGCCATCCCCCTTCGTCGCCGAACGGATATTATTCAAATGTTTTTCCTTGCACGGATTGACGGGTAAATCCATCGCACGGGGATTTTCCCCAACGATCTGTCCGGCATAAATATCTTCCTGGGCACCGACAAACAAACGGCCACGATCTTCCAATGCAGCCAAGGCAAAGGGAGTAGACACACCCGTTTCCATCGAAACCAAGGTTCCGGTCTGGCGCGTCGTAATTTCTCCTGCATACAAGTCGTATTGGCGGAACAAATGGGAGAAAATACCATGACCGGACGTCAAGTTCACCAATTCGAATTCAAAGCCGATAATGCCGCGAGTCGGAATATAGGCCTGAATGTAGGTGTGGCCCGTTCCATCTTTGCTCTGCATTTCTTCCAACTGCCCTTTGCGAGACGTAAGAATGCGGACAACACCATTGGAAAATTCATCCGGTACTTCCACAAAAATCGTTTCATAGGGCTCCGTCACACGGTCTTTTTCATCACGCTTGGTAATAACGGTCGGACGGGAAACGCACACTTCGTAGTTCTCACGGCGCATCGTTTCCACCAAAACGGCAATCTGCATGGCTCCCCGGGCAGCTACGCGGAATACGCCGGCCTTGTCCGTATCTTCCACCTGGATGGAGATGTTCGTCCGGGTTTCCCGCATCAAACGATCACGAATCACACGCGACGTTACGTTCTTGCCATCCCGTCCACCGAAAGGTCCATTATTGATGGAGAATTCCATCGAAATCGTGGGGGGATCAATCGCGACAAAAGGAAGAGCATCCAACTCAGCCGTACCATTAAGAGTTTCACCGATATTGACATCTTCAAACCCGGCAAGCCCGATGATGTTGCCGGCTTCGCCGACAGCGGAATCCTGAGATCCCAGGCCGGAATACTCAAACATACGCGTCACTTTGCCCGCAACACGCATCCCGTCTTCACGCACGCGGTAGACGGTATCTCCCTTTTTGACGCTACCCGACGTGATGCGTCCGACAGCTACACGCCCCACGTAATCGTCCCAGTCGATATTGGACACCAGCATCTGGAAATCTCCTTCGGGATTGGCATCCGGAGAAGGAATATACTCAATGATCTTGTTGAGCAACGGCGTACAATCCACCGGAGGCTCCCCTTCCAAGGCATCCATGAAATAACCGTCACGGGCGGAACCGTACACAAAAGGAGCATTGAACTGCTCATCTGTCGCCCCCAATTCCAGGAAAAGTTCCAACACCTTTTCGCGCACCGCTTCGGCGTCGGCGTGGGGGCGGTCGATCTTGTTAATGACAACGATGGGCATCAGATTCTCCTGCAAAGCCTTGCGCAACACAAAGCGCGTCTGTGCCTGCGGCCCCTCAAAAGCGTCCACAACAAGGAGGACTCCATCCACCATCTTCATGACGCGTTCCACTTCACCGCCAAAATCGGCGTGACCGGGAGTATCAACGATATTGACCGTATAACCATTCCAATGGATTGACGTATTCTTGGCTTTGATCGTAATGCCTTTTTCACGTTCGAGATCCATCGAATCCATCGCCCGCTCCTGGACAGCCTGGTTGGCCCGGTAGGTACCTCCTGCTTGAAGCAATTGGTCCACGAGGGTCGTCTTTCCGTGGTCAACATGAGCAATAATGGCGAGGTTGCGAAAATGCGACGGATCTGTCATAAGGGGGCGAGCTAATAACGTGGCGGCCCTCAAGTCAAGCCTGAGGAATATTTTTTTGTGTCGTTCCCCTCTTCAATTCATTCAATCTGCCACTCTTCCACGAGATTGGAAGGCCATTCATCGAGGAACCGGGAGGGCATTTGGGAGTATGCTCCGCCATAGACCTTTGAGTTCCAGCGAGGGTAAGTTAGATACAGCTGGTCCTTCGCCCTCGTGATGCCAACGTAAAAAAGACGGCGTTCTTCCTCCAACGCATTGAGATTTCCTTCCTCCAGAGAGCGTTGATGGGGAAACATGCCGTCACACAATCCAATCAGAAACACAACGCGCCATTCCAGCCCCTTGGCCTGATGGATCGTGGATAAAGTCACCGAACCAGACCTCCCGGCTTCATCCGCAGCCTGATCCGTATTACCCAGAAGGGACATTTGCGCCAGGAATTCGTCCGTCGATTCAAACCGGTCTGCAAAAGAAGAAAGCTGGTTGAGATCCTGGCACCGTTGGTCATAGTTGTCGAACGAGGCTTGCATATACTCATCGTACATAGCCTCCACAACAGAAAAAATCATGGATGAAGGCTTAACAACTAAGCCCTCGGGAGTCAGTTCATCCAGCGTCAAGCCAAGCTGATCCCATGCTTTTCGCGCCTTGGACGGTACGGTAAACCCTGCAAGAATTCCGGATATCCTTTCGTAATCCCCGTCAGTAACAGGCTCTTCCAAATGAGCGACCCATTGTTTCCACAATCTATTGCAAGAAGCCGGCCCTATCCCCGGCAATAGAGAAACCATCCTCTTAAACGACAATTCATCACGTCCATTGACGGCAAAACGCAAAAAAGACAGAACATCCTTCACATGCGCCTGTTCGAAAAAGCGCAATCCGCTCGTAATGAGAAACGGCACATGCCGGCGCGTCAGTTCCATTTGCACATCCATGCTGTGGAAGTGAGCCCGGTACAATACGGCAATTTCCGAAGCCTCCACGCCGGATTCCATCAATTCCCCAATTCGTTGGACAACGAACATCGCCTCCATCCGAGTATCATTCAGAGCAACCAAAGCCGGAGGCATACTGCTCGCCGGACGAACGGAACGCAATTCCTTCTCGATCCGGTTCTCATTGGCGGCAATCGCCGCATTGGAAAGGTTCAGAATCTCAGGCACGCTTCGGTAATTCGTCTCGATCTTGTATGTCCTGGCCGTCGGATGCTTGATCGTAAAATTCAAAATATGCCTCATATCCGCACCGCGCCAGGAATAGATGCTCTGGGCATCGTCTCCCACCACCATCATGTTGCCATCCCCATCGGCCAGCAAATCAATCATTCTATCCTGAAGGGCATTCGTATCCTGAAACTCGTCCACAAGGATATGGCGAAACTTGTTCCTATACAAATCGCGGATAAAGGAGTCCTTCTCCAACAACTCCACGGCATGGAGCAGCAAATCGTCGAAGTCCATGGAATTCGCCTCGCGTTTTCTTCGGTCGTATTCCTCTCGGATATTTAAAATTGCCTCTAAATATGGGGAATGATACGGATAATCGCATTCGACAATGTGCTTGATCCCCTCGCCCGTATTGTCCGCAAGACTGAAAATCGAGGCAATCACCTCAGCCTTTGGAAAGCGTTTATCCTTATCGCCCAAATCCAAGGATTTAATCACGGCTTTCAGCATGGATTTGCGATCATCCGAATCCATGATCGAAAAAGAACGAGTAAACCCGATTTTGTCGGCATGACGACGCAACAGACGGTTCGCAATAGAGTGGAACGTCCCTCCCCACAACGCGCTTAGATCAACGGGGACAAGTTCGCGGACACGTTCCAGCATCTCCCGCGACGCCTTGTTCGTAAACGTTAACAGAAGAATCTGACCGGGGTCAATCCCATGGTCGATCAACCATGCCACACGATACGTCAGCGTCCGCGTCTTACCGGCGCCAGCCCCTGCTATCACAAGGGCGGGCCCCGGAGGAGCCATCACGGCAGCAAGCTGCTGTTCATTGAGTTCGGAGGCATAATCAATGCCGGATATTGAGTGGGAACCATCCCCTTCCCCATTCAGCACATAACGTCTTACCATGTCAGCCTAGTCCCTCTATCCCAGCTTAAAAGTCGAGGTACATTTCAGCTCTCCTGTTTTCACTGCGCACCTCGTCGATTGTCCGGATATCCGTCCCAGGGGAATATGTCCTCCGGGGATGAGACTTCCCGAAGCCTTTAGTGGAAATCTTGTCCGGCGACACGCCGCGCTCCACAAGAATCTTCTTCACCGCCAGCGCACGCCGCTCGGATAGAGAATTGTTATAGGCATCACTGCCGACATCATCGGTGTGACCGCTGATCTCCAATTTCTTGTTCCCTTCCATCATAATCACTTCCGCCACAATTTCCAACTGCCGCACGGAGCGCGGCGTCAATGTGTCCTCGTTAAACCCGAAAAACAGAGCGATGGAATCACCACCCTTGGGATTCTTGACCAATGGAAAGTACACGGAGTCCCCATCGGAAAACCTCTTGGCATAATCATCCAGAAGACTATCCAACGCCACTTCCGTTACCATCCACTTTCCGGAAGAATTCTTTTGCATCGTCAATCCCATGTTGCCGGAGGCATCCCCTTGCGGATTGGCCAGATAGACAAGAAATCCGGCATTCGAAGTATTCGAGAACATTCCACGGATTGGCATCTTCTGACGCAGGTGGTAATTCCCGTCTTCAAACAGGATGCAAAGCCCCGCAATCGTTGCGTCGCTCACCTTCTCCGGATCGGAGAGTTTTCTGACCATTCTGTAATCCGCTTTGAGAGAAGCACGAACAAAGTCATAAGCAACTCCCAGAGGATCGGACAACGCAATTCCCCCTCCCTTGCCATCCTGTAATTCTTCGGCAGACGGCAGATTCACATCCGAAACCACCCACTTGCCGTCTTTCCCCTGAACTAAGTCTACAATTCCTTTCGCTCCATTACGGAAGTTGAGCAGATAACGCACCTTGCCATTATCGCTACCGATTTCCGTCACCGGGGTTCCCGGATTAAGAGGCACATGCCCTTTGGATAAAGCCTTGTTAAACTCGGCGGCAGCTTCTTCACTCATGATGGAGTGCGCCACGAAATCCTCCGTCGTCATCGCCTCGCCTCCTTCGAGGACGCGCATCAGAGCATGAATCAGGTTGGACGAACTCTTCTGGATGCGGGCACTTTCAAAACGGGGGGCATTGACTTTGCCATCGTCCTGTTTGGAAGGGTTATCCACATCGACTACCGGCTGGGGCAAGACACGTGGAGGCTCTTCATTTTCAACAGGTTGAGATGTAGGAATCGGTATATATCCTTTTGGTTCCGCCCGTTTCCAAGTAAACAAGGCGACCAGGCTTCCTACAACGATAAAGCTGATAACAAATGCGATAATGGTAGATTTTTGGTTCACGGCAGAACTCCCCTTTAATGGAATACTATGATCTTATGATCTCTCTTTCAACGATTGAAGAATTTTTTCATGAATACCCTCAAATCCGCCGTTACTCATGACAAGTACGACGTCACCCGTTTGGGCTTTTTCCTTCACAAAATTGACAATGGCATCAGCCTTCGCTCCCACATAGGAGATTTTTCCAGTAGCAGCCAAATCGGCGGCGAGCATCTCTTCATCCAGTCTTTCCTCCTTAGCCACCTTTTCAGGATGGTCTACTGCCGCCACGACCGGCACGTCCGCACAAGCCATAGCTTCGGCCAGTTCCTTCTGGAAGATATTCCTGCGAGACGTATTGGAGCGCGGTTCGAACAACGCCCAAATACGGGACTGAGGATAGCGCTGGCGCAATGCCTCAATGGACTTCCGTATGGCCGTCGGATGATGGGCAAAGTCGTCAATGACGGCAATTCCGTCCACTACGCCACGTTCCTCCTGCCTCCGGGCCACGCCTAAAAACTGTTTCATTCCTTCCCGGAGCACACTCGGTTCAAGACCGGCAAACCGCGCAGCTGTCAGAGCCATGGCTGCATTATACACATTGCATTCCCCAACCATCGGCACAAAATACCTTTCTCCATCCAGAGTGAAAAACGAGCCTTCTTTCCTGCAATCGACATCTTCAATCCTCATATCGGACTGCTCGGAAAAACCAAGCGTCTTGACAGGACACGGAGGATGATCCCTCACAACTTCCATGCAATTCTTGTCATCGGCATTCACAATGGCCAGCCCATTGCGGGGAACAACACGAAGAAGACGCTTAAAACTCGTCATGATCTCCTTCTCGCTCTCATAGATATCCGCATGATCGAACTCAATGTTGTTCATGATCACCAACTCGGGCAAATAATGCAGAAACTTCGACCGCTTGTCGAAAAATGCCGTATCGTATTCATCCCCTTCCAAAACGCAAAATTCGGATTCGGTAAAGCGTCCTCCCCTCTTGAGGTTGCGGGAAATCCCCCCGATCATGAATCCCGGATTCAGACCGGCATACTCCATCAGCCAGGCCAGCATTGAAGTCGTCGTCGTCTTGCCGTGCGTTCCTGTTACCACATAGTTCCTTTTACCGCGCAGGAAATATTCCTTCATCGTCTCCGGCAGGGAGAGATAGCGTCTTCTGCTCTCCAGAACGGCTTCCACTTCATCATTGCCACGGCTCATTGCATTGCCAATCACGATCACATCCGCAGAATCCGGGACATTGTCCCCCTTGTAGCCTTCAAAAATCGTAATTCCTTCCGATTCCAGAAACGTTGACATAGGAGGATAGACCTTTTCATCCGTGCCCGTTACTTTATACCCCTTCCTGGCCATCGCTGCCGCAACCGCCCCCATGGCCGTACCACATATCCCTAAAAAGTGAAAATGCTGATTCATATATCTATAAAAAATTAACTCACTGAATTGTTAAAATTGAATGGAAGTTCCCCGGGCATCCTCCTGTTCCCGGGTTCGACGGCGCACGATACCGTCGGCTATATCGGATACGAGAGCGCCCAAAATACGGCTCAAATGGCTATCCGGACGATAATCCGCAGGAGCCATAAAATTAACCCGGTCTGATGAAGAACTCAGATTGTAACACTTGCGGAAGCTCAATCCGGACTCGTCATCGGGATTGTATACGGCTATTGCATGCCCGCCGTTATGGCGCATCACCGTAAAACACGGTACGTCCGTCGGCCCGTCTCCCACGTAAATCATATTGCGGAACGGCACAGGGCGCATGTCCTCCGCCATATGGTCGTTGACGTCCTGGCTGTAATCGAGAAGCCCCTTGTTGATACGGAAAAGGAATTGCGTCTTCGTCGTATGGGAAATAACACGCTTGGGAAAATCGATCGCTCCGTTGCTCTCGCTGAATTCGCATCCGAATACCGCCTTGAAATACGGACGAATCGCTGCGCCGTCAATCAAGGCTTTCAATCCGGACGATATGATATAATACTCCAGTTTAATTCCCATCTCCCGGTGCTTTTCCGTCAAGGCCACTTCTGGAAGCCATTTGAAAAAATCCGGCAATCCCGGATAAAATGTCAGGCGTTGGCCCAAGTTCTCCAGCATGGCGTTACTGACTTGGTCCAGGCTCAATGCATCAAGCAACGCCTTCAGATATCCGAGTTCTCCATCCCATTGTTCGCGGGAAACGAATTCGTTGCAATTCTTCCAGAATTCACGAGCACTGATACCGAATTCAGGAAAGATCGCTTCGTCCTGCATGTAATGAGGACTCAACGTCTGGTCGTAGTCGAAAACGAGAGCAATGGTATTCTGGGGAACCGACATGGAGGGAGTAGAAAACATGGGATTTACATCCGGAATTGTTCGCCAAGATACTGTTTACGGGCTATCGGGTCATTGGCGATTTCCGAAGACGTCCCGTGCTTGATCACCCTGCCTTCAAACAGAATGTACGCCCGGTCGACAATATGAAGAGTCTCCCGGACATTGTGATCGGTGATCAGGATGGACAATCCGTCCTTCTCCCTCAATTCCATGACGATTTTCTGGATGTCCGACACGGCAATCGGATCTACGCCACTGAAAGGTTCGTCCAGCATCAACAGACAAGGATTGCTCGCCAAGGCACGCGCTATGGTCAATCGGCGCTTTTCACCACCGGACAACTGGATAGCCATTGATTCGCGGATCTTGGTAATCCCGAAACGGTCCATTAATTCATCAGCCCGCAACTTACGCTGGGCAGGAGTTAAATCCTTACGCGTCTCCAAAATAGCCATCAGATTGTCCTCCACGGACAATTTGCGGAAAATCGACTCTTCCTGCGGCAAATATCCCATCCCACGCCTGGCCCGCAGATGCATCGGAAGCATGGTGATGTCTTCCCCTTGGAAGACAACCTTGCCTTCATCCGGCCTCACTAATCCCGCCACCATATAAAACGACGTCGTCTTGCCGGCACCGTTGGGACCAAGCAATCCGACAATTTCTCCCGGACCGACCGTCAAACAAACATTGTCGACAACTTTGCGGGTCTTGTACGTTTTGCACAAACCGGATGCTTCGAGGAGATAATCGGGAGAATCGCTGTTCACAGAGTTATTTCCGGTTTGGTTTGTGATCTGACGAACCGAATCCGGATTTCTGATCCCGGATATTGCGTAATTTCGTCGTCCATTTACCGACGAACACCACGGCTCCGTTTTCCGTTACGCGTATGTAGGCATTGGGATCATTCGTTACCGAGTTATGCGTCATGTACTGTACCATCATCGGCAACCCCGTCATCAGGATTTCACCGGTCAGGGCATTATAGGTAGCTCGTTGTGCACGCGCCCAATAAACCTCTCCTTTGTCATCCTTGCTGTTCATGACCACATTGCCTTCCGCCGTCATCTTTTTAATCCCGTCAAAATTGACATTCAACGTATCCGCCGGAGTTTTGGGAGACAAATGCTTGCTCTCTTGACCCTTCTCCGTTCCGTCTCGGGATTCGTCTTCCTTTTTGGGTTCACCGCCTTTTTTCTCTTGAGGGGGACCTTCATGAAGGTAAACCTTAAGCTGCCGGTCGCAATCCAGATTGAGACGCGGATCACGGACTTTGACATTACCTATGTAAACAACCAATCCCTGCGACGAGTCGAAATAGATCCCTTTGTCGCAGTCAATCAACATATCCTCTGCCGAATTGATTGGCTTATCTTCCACAGCAATTGCCGGACGAGCATGCACGGCCAGAGAAATTTCAATTCCTTGCTCCTTGCAAAAATCCAGAACATCTTTGTCGATGCGGGCCGCTTCTTGTTTCAGGGATTCGTCAAGCCGTACGGTATCGTCGACAAGTTTTCCAAATGGCTTGGCATCAAATCCGGTTTCCTTTTCCAGAGCAGCTCGTTCGCCAGCCGTCAACACCCGAATATCGGAGGCCGGATAATCAACTTTTCCCGGTTCCTCCAGTTCCGTCTTGGTCGGCGCGTTCTTTTCCAGTTCCACCAAATAATCCGGGTCACCTGCAGCAAAGGACGACAGGCACATCCCGATCAAACAGGTCGTCGTTAAACTCTTTTTCATCATTGGGAATCCTTCTTCATTTTGCCCATTCGTATCCGCGATTTCACCGGTCCTTTAAGGAACCCGACATTGCGTCCGGAATGGAATCTCAATCCCGTGCCTTCCGCACGGAACCGTTCATCGTCAATAATTGTCTTTTGATCCGATACAAGGCATTCCGTATCGAAAAAATAGGAAGCGTTCAGCGTAAACATCCGGGTCATCTCATGACCGTCATCGGCAAACAGGTAGACATTCACCTTGTCTCCCGATAATTCCGTCTCGCTGATCACCTTCATCAACACCGAAGTAATTAAAGCCGTCTTACGGCGGTTCTCATACTGCGGTATACTCACGTTCGTCAACTCGCTACCCGGGGGCAGAAGATCCAATGCCGGAAATTTTTTGTCCACCGGCACCAAAGGACTGTTGTCCATAAATGGAGACGGCGTATCATTCGACAGGGAAATTCCCCCGGCGGCAACGAGCATGATAACAGTTCTGGCAACACTCTTTACCATGGTCGCGCAGCTTTGCGGATAGCTTCCAATCGAACAAGCACCCCCTCCAAAAGACGCAGGGGAATTTGGTTCGGTCCATCGGACAAGGCATGTTCAGGATCTTTGTGCACTTCCATGAACACACCGTCAATTCCCACTGCCATCGCAGCAGAAGCCAGAACGGGAGCAAGTTCACTGTCTCCTCCCGTCGTCCCGCCAAGTCCGCCGGGTCTCTGTACGGAATGCGTTGCATCAAACACGACAGGAAAACCTTCCTGGCGCATCCAGTACAATCCGCGCATATCCACAACCAAATTATTATAACCGAACGTCGTACCGCGTTCGCATATCATGAATTGCTCACACCCGAAAGCGCGCATCTTGCCGGCAATATTCACCGTATCCCACGGAGCCAGGAACTGTCCCTTCTTGATATTTACGGCCCGGCCTGTCTTGGCGCACGCTTCCAGCAAATCCGTCTGGCGGCAGAGAAAAGCCGGGACTTGGAGCATATCGACATATTCTGCGGCAATTTCCGCCTCACGGGAAGTATGAACATCCGTCACGACGGGAATATTGAGTTCTTTCCCGATTTCACTCAGGATCCGACACCCCTCATGCACACCGGGACCCCGGAATGACGATACGGACGTCCGGTTGGCCTTATCGTAAGAAGCTTTAAATACAAGCGGGATATCCACACGGTCGGAGATTTCCTTGATGGCACGGGCCATCTCCCAAACGAACGGTTCGGATTCGAGAGAGCAAGGGCCAAGAATGTAAAAGGGACGTTCTCCGCCTATTTCGACGGATTGAATGGAAAAGGGATTCATGCAGACAATAAATCTTCTTTCCATATCATGCCGAGATATCCCCCCCCGGTCAAGCAGAGATGCCGTCCCGTGGCTGATTCCACGAAACGGCATCCCCGGCTTTAATTTGTTCCCGACTGCGTTAGAAGTTGTAACGATAGCCGATGCTGCCGCTCGCCGACGTCATACGGCTGCGGATATCAGCCGTAGCATCCACGAATATCGTCCCGTTTTCGCCGGACGGCAGGCTCAACCCGGCTCCGAACTGAAGCCCCGTCGTCCCCGCCTTGCTTCCCTTCACCTGCCGGCTGAACCCGGGATTGGACAGGAATCCTACGTTGCCTTCGCTGCGCGTGTCGCCCAGGTCCTGAGCCACCTGCACCCGGAGTTCCCCAAGCGATTCGCGGCCGAACACGTTCCCGCCGATGATCCCCATCAGGCGACCGCCCACGGACACCGTCGCCGACGTCCCTTCAAGACCGCTCACCCGGAGACCCGCGTTGCCGGCTCCCGTCTCATTGTAGTCGTCCACTTCATTGCGCATCACGCTCACGTTGACCAACGGCTGGAAGATCGCATTGTTCTCCTCGTTCAAGGCAATGTCGTAGGTCGCTTCATACATCGCTCCATACGCCATGCCGCTCGTCGAGCCGTGTCCCGTGTAGCTGCCTTCTCCGTAGTTGACGGTACGGTCAACCGTTCCGTCGCTCCAACCCGCCGTCACGATGAAGTTGTGACCCCACTTGCCCTTCTGGTACCGGGCGAACAGGTTCGCGTAGTAGATGTCCAGGTCGCCGCTCAAAGTGTCGGCTCCGTTCGACGTCAGCTTGCCATAGCTCGCCGACATCGCCAGCCCCACCGTGAGCCTTTCGCTCAGATTCGTGTCCACACCGAAGGTTCCTCCCCAGGTGTTGTATTTGTAACCGGCGAAGTCGCCCGACTCCGTCAGGCTGTTATACGTCCCCGTGGCCTGTACCCAGGCGTTCCACAGCGGCAGTTCGCCGTCGTAGTTGTACCCTTCGGGAAGCCCCATGGTCGTCATCCGGTTGCGAAGCAGGGTCTGCTGGTAGCGATAGTCCGCCTGCTGGGCTCCCAGAAGGCTCGTTACCGTGCTGCCGGCGGCGGCGGCCATCTTGTGGCTGGCCGAGGAGGCATTGCCCGTCTTGATGTCATCCATGATGGAGGAAAGGAGCGAGTCGAGATTGCTGCCGCTCTTCTGCAGTCCGGCGTTCCAAATGAGGCCGCCCCCCGCCCTGGCCGTTTCGGATCCGGTGTATTGATCCAGCGTATTGACCTTGTTGAGGACGGGGGTTGCCAAGAGCTGGCGACCATCACCGTTAATATAAAGACTGGCCGACGTATAGAACAACGAAATACTCTTTTCCAAAGACACCGTCCAGTCTGTGAAATCCGTCCCGCTTCCCAGCGTTTGGCCGGAGATGTTCAGGAAACCTCCCGTCGCGTCCATCACGACCAGGTCGGACAACGGCGCATTCCAGCCTTCGGAATCATGGTTGATGAACCGCAGGGACATGCTTTCCGGCAGAGTCACCGTACCCGTGGCGAATACCGACGTGTTATCGATACCCGGAGCCGCGACCGTCGTCAGATGAGAACCTTCGTCGAAGGCCGCGTTCCCGGAGATGTCCAGCTTCACGTGACCCACCGAAGAAGACGGATCCGTCGTACCCAGCACAAGATTGCCTCTACCATTAACGAGAAGTCCGGAGGCTTTCACGTCTTGCGTCAGGACAAGTTCCGTTCCACTGCCTACCGCGATCCGGTCGTACGAAGCCTTGCCGTCCGGGACATCCACGACAAGACGTCCGGACTGTACATCAAGGCTCAGCGCCTTATTGCCCATGGCAAGCGTCTGCGTCCCCGTACCGGCCTTCGCCAACGTACCACGGCCTTCCATCGCGAAGGAAATCGTCCCTTCGCCATTGCCTGTGAGTTTCAGGACGGCAGGTGCCGCGTCGACTCCCTGGAAGTCGACCGTACCGGAACCGGTGAGGTTGCCGGTTTCGATGGTTTCACCACCATCGATGATGAGAGAAGCATCTTCCTGCAGATTGAGTGTCGTATCTGACGACAGACTCCCTTTGCCAACAAGTAGCGTTCCTTTCTGTAAATCAAGCGTACCCGTACCGGTAACCATGGCGTCAAGGACGGTATTGCTCCCACCGGTAAGAATGAGCCGGCTATCTCCTTCGGCAAAAGCGAGTTCTCCGTTTCCTTGAAGGGTACCAGTGGTGGTAGAACCGCCGATAACCGTCTTCGAACCTTCGATGCCCGTATCGAGAGCCCCGAAAGAACTCGTCCCGTTGAGCGTCAGCGTGCCTTCGGACGTTGTTACCGTACCGCTCGTCGAAAACGATCCATTGATCGTCAATC
>ENA-ORNB01000452-ORNB01000452.1-human-gut-metagenome-genome-assembly--contig:-NODE-452-length-42772-cov-31.799143_pt1 | contig 42772 bp, 38 predicted proteins | sample MGYA00242112_ERZ509016 | MGnify/ENA primary metagenome ERZ509016 (study PRJEB26280, sample SAMEA2338705) | human gut metagenome | biome: human gut; feature: human-associated habitat; material: faeces...
GGGTGCAGGTGTAAAGGCGGCGACGCCAAAGCCGAGCACTACTAATAGCCCGAAAGCTTTCATGCCTCAGGTTACGGGGGTATATCCTTTATGATGCGTGTGTTTTGTATCAGTAAACAAGTAAAGTCAATACAGTGTGATATGTCTGCCATATTTTGGTGGCTATAGCAGCGGTGTTCCACCTCTTCCCATCCCGAACAGAGAAGTTAAGCCCGCTCACGCCGATGGTACTGCCCGCAAGGTGGGAGAGTAGGTAGCCGCCTTTTTAATTTGTTTTCCCCGCGCAAGGCTTTTGCCTTGCGCGGGGAATTTTTCATTTGTGTGAGGATGGTTTTTTCTTATTTTATAAATTAATAAAATAAGAGTTAAAATAGGGGGGGGGTAATTGTTGACTTATTGAAAGTATGTTGTATCTTTACATCTCATAAAAGTTTTTTAGACAGCTGTTTATAGATGTCTGGCTTTATAGGATTGTATTAATAAATAAATATTAGAGATGAAAGGTTTATTAAAAAAGTTGTTTTTTACTTTATTGTGTGGAAGTTTGTGTTATGCGCTTTCCTCTTGTGATGACGAAAATGAAAATCATGGTAGTCATGTCGGTTTTGGAGAGGAGAGATTGGATATAGATCGTTTGGGCGGCTATTATAGACTAAACGTTCACGTGGAGGAAGGGCAGGCATGGACGCTTTCCGTTCCTGAAACTAATGAATGGATTACCGTGTTGACACCAACCGGTAAGGGGGATGCTTCCGTTGAGCTTTATATAGAAGACAATGGGACAAAAGAGAGCCGTACGGATAATTTGGTCTTGGTTACTGAAAATGGCACGAAAGTCCAGATACCGGTGAGTCAGACTAACTTGTTGAATGGTGAAAGCATGCCGGAAAATGACGATGTGGAATTTTATGATGTATTTAATAATAAGGGCATCGGTAAAGGGTATGACATCATAAACCGAAAAGTCAAGCAGTCTGTTGTGCAAATGACGGGCTTGAAAAAACTTATTAATGGGGAAGATGCCCCTTATGCGGATCTTGGCTTATATACAGAAGCCCCCATTGCAGCATCTGATGTGAAGATTATAAGTTATGATTCCATAGACAATAAGTTAGACTCAATCAATGTAAGTTTGAAGATTGGCGTATCTTTCGGTTTGTTTAAACTGGATATTTCCGGTGCTTATATCAGTGGGGAGAAAGTGGCCGATGCGAATGTGACTTACAGGATGGGATGCCGTTATCCGGTGTATGAAGCGTCTTTGGGATATGCGGATTTGTTAGGTTATGTTGCTGAAGAAGAGGATGCAAAAATAAAGCGGCAAATGTTGAGTATCGGTTTCCTTAATTTGAGAGACAAAATTAATGAATTGGCGGAGAATCCGTCAGCCAATAAGGCACAATTGGATGCGGCTTTAGTTAAGTTGGATGCGACTTATGGACCTGTGGTAGTGACAGGAACTACTTTAGGAGGTGAAATGACAATGAAGTTGGACGCAGATAGTTTTGATGTAGCGGACAATATGGGAATAAAAGGTGATGCCAGTCTGTCCATACAAGCTGCCATTTCCATTACGGGAGAAGCACATGCGGATTATATCCGGAAAGGTGAGATGTTGTTGTCCCATTCCAATTTGGAGCTGACCATGTTAGGCGGGCAGGTAGCTAAGGGGCAAGAGATGGCCAAATATTTGACGAGTACGATGGCTGTCAAACGCGCGGAAGTGAATCAATTGGCCACAGACTGGGCGAATAGCATTGTGATGGACGGAGCCAATAAAAAGAATAATACGGCCGAAGTCGTGGAAATGACTTTGACACCGATATGGAGCTTCTTTGACGACGAGGTTGCCGTAATCGTACAGGACTATATCGTAAAGAAATACAAGGATAATCCTAAAGCAATAGTGGATTTTAGTAATTACTAATTAGAATATTAAGTGAAGTGAGGAGCTTATCCATGATTTCCATGTTTGCCATGATTTTGGCAAACATGGTTTTGTTTTCTTGTTCAGAGCATGAAAATGCGTTGGTTTTACCCGATGTCCAAATAGAGGTCAGCGAGGCTGAGATAAGTTTGGGGCGTGTGGGACGGTACTATGATGTGAGCATACGCTCGCCCAAAAAATGTGTGGTGGAATGTATGGCTGACTGGGTGGCTCTCACTTCTGATACTTTGGCAGAAGACGGTATTTTAGAGTTTTATGCCGCCACCAATGATGGTGATAATGGGCGTAGGGCTGAAATCAGGGTGAGTTATGCCGATTCGCCGGAACAGTTTGTGGGGATTTCCATATACCAGTGCGGGTGGCTGGATGCGGAGGATAATGCTTTGTCGGGAGGTGAGTTGACGCAAGACTTCCGTGTGGGATGGGGATACAATATATTGCAGGATTTTATGAGTGAGAATAGCCTGGTGGCTCCGGTTCTGGATTATAACAAGCTGTTGAAGTATGAGGCAGAATTGGGCGACAATTTCATTCAAGAGGATAACCGGAGCTATGAGAAAATAGAAATGTATTCGGGGTATTCGCTTGACGAGTTGTCCCAGACCTTTACGGAAGCCCAGGAAAGAGAGAAAAGCAACCTGTCAGGGTCGAAAAAGACCGTAGGCAAATTTGTGAAGACCAATAATTATTCGACCGTAGAAGAACGGTGCTATGGGTATTCCCGTTTGTCCAAGGTTGTGGCTTCACGTTATTTGGACGAGGCGGGGCTACTGTATTTGGCCAACGGGGGGAAGGACATTTATTCTGAGGCTTTTAACCGACTACGCGAGAAAATCATGAATGACCCCACCATTGAAAATGTAGACCGGTTGCTAAAGGATTTCGGGACGCATCTTGTTATTTCTGCCGATTTAGGAGGGATGATAGAGTATATGGTAGACTTTCAGAAGAAAGAAGTGGCGGACGTGCAAACCTATACGGAAATGCGGACGAAATATGTGTATGGCAAGATACAGCCTTCGGCAGAGACTTCGCGGATAGATGCCAGTATTTCCACGGATTGCAGTGCTTCGAAGTCTTTTACCATCCGGGCAGGAGAAAATGAATGTGTGGAGAAAATACGGAAATCCATCGAGAATTTTAGCAATGAGAGCCAAATAGACCAACATTTGCTCTCTGATTGGATGAACAGTTTGGAGGGGGATTACCGTAATGATGCGGAGTTGCGTAAACGGTTGACCATTGTAGGATGTACGACTTTACCGATATGGGTGTTTTTTGAGCCGGAACTGGCTCGTCTTATCCGCGAACGGGTGGAAGAAATCTCCAAGCAGAGCAATTATGATTATGACAAGGATATCATGCAGGGCGATAACTGCATGATTGAGTTGAATGACGGGATGCTCCGTTTCGACACAGGGGATGATGCAACCTTGGTGAAGGTGGTGTATCACGGGAAAGTACCGGTGGCAGAGATTTGCCATGAATACGTGCCGGATATCCGGGCAGACCGTAGGGTTACGGTGATGTATCCTTTGGTGAAAGGGTCGCCGAACCTGAACCGTGGAATATTCCTTGGGGATGGAGAGGGTAATCCTCCTTCCTACATCGCTTTTGAAGGAGGGTTAGTTTATGTGAACCCCATAGACGGTATGGGGCTGACGGATAAAATCACGAAATTGTATTATGTTAATGGTAACCTCTATTTAAATGACATGAATGCGGGAGTGTCTTATGGGGGCATCACGGTGGAAGATGCCTATTGCGTGTTGATAGACAACGTGACGGACCGCTTGCCCTTCGTGAAGATCGGTGTGGGTTACTGGTTGCGTGCTAATTTGGAGCACAGCATTTATTTGGGGGAGCCGGACGACCCGGATGACGAATACAGCAATGTTACGGTGAATGAAATATTCGATGGGAATAGGTATTATACCAATACTTTCGGTGTAATAGATCCTACTTATAGGAGCATGAACGAGGAATTTATTGGAGTAGACAAGTGGTATCTGCCCCAGACTGATGACATTATGAATTTGCGCAATTATGTGTATAAAAATCCAAAGGTACTGTTCAAAGGGCAATTGAGCGGTTTCGATGCGCAGTTTGACGGTTTTTATGGAGTGTATGACATCATGAACGATGACAAGTATTTGGGTTCTTTTGATTTTCATTATGTAAATGAATATAGTGTTATCGCATGCAAGGGCGAAGGACAGACCGGTGCGGCATTGGTGTTGACACCGGATTACCAGTTGCGCACGACAACCTTGAAGTCGGCAAATGATAATTTCTATCCGGTACGTTTGTTCCGTTCGTCCAACTTTAAATATACGGAAAAGAAATGATACGAAAAATATTGTTGTGCATATGTATGGGTGGGATGTTGGCAGCTTGTTCTGAGGACATCTTGCCAGAAGTTCCGATGTTTTCCGGAAGTGAAGACCATGTTCCCATGGCAGACTTTATCTTTGATGGAACGGAAGGTTACCGTGAGTTACAGGTGGATGTACGCGATGTCGTGGCAGGAGAAACGGAAGGAGGATTCCTGACTTTTGTCCCAAAGGAAGGAAAATCTTATTTGTATTTGGAGCAGAATGATGAGAAAACACACCGTTGCGGAAACCTTAAATTGAGGTTGGCAGACGGGCGGACGGAATGTTATACCGTGGTGCAGGAAAGCCGTGACCAAACTTCGCGTGATGCCATTGACAAAGGTTTAATCCGGAATTATGGCGTGGGTTATTCCTTTGAAGGGTATAATGGCGAGAAATGTTCTTTTAACAGCGTAATGAGCCAGGTAATCAACCTCCAGATGTTGAAAGAAGTGGAAGAAAAGGAGAATGACCGGTTGCTTAACTCTGATTATGAGCATGCCATCTACTATGTAACCTCGTCGGGGTATAGTTTGTCGGATTATGTGCACAGCGTGGAGCTTGAGGCAGAAGCGGGTGCCGATTTAATCCTTTACAAAGGGACCTTGAAAAAGACAATGGACGTATTTGAAGTGGTCAACAAGAAGAACTTTTATGTGAGCACGTCTTACATATCCCCTAAAGGCATACGTTCATTGGAAACGGAAAAGTTGAAATATTATGTGAAAGAATACCCGGAGCTTCTGACGCACAGTTTCCGTAAGGCCATCGAGGATTTGTCCCGCCATCCATCGGACATTATGGCGTTGGATTCTTTCCTCGTACGGTTCGGAACCCATGTCGTGCAGTCGGCTACCTTGGGAGGAAAGTTGGATTTACATGTGTCGGTCTCCCAACAAAGCTTCGACACCTACGAGGAAGAAGGGTTGTTTAGTGAAAACACGATAGCCCTGTTTTTCAAGAAAATGAAGTCGGAAGGCAGTAATTATAATTTCAAGGATGTCTTCAATGCGGCGGAGAGCCGTATGGATGTGTCAGGAGGCAGGATTTCCATTTTGAACGAGGCCGTAATCAATCCCGACTTCAACAATGCACGGGTGCAACCGGAATTGTTGGCACAATGGGAAAGCAGCATACAGTATGACGAAGATAACTATGCAGGCAACAATGTGGAGATGGTCGATATGGCAGTCTGCCCGATATGGGATTTGATACCCGACCCCGAAGTGGCGAAATCTGTGGAGACCCGTGCCGTGGGGACGGCTTCCCGTTTGAGCGAAGTGTTCGGGTTCAACCATTTTGCCAATGCGTCTTTTCCCATGTCATTCGATACCGTGCAGTGCAAGATGGGGGGAAAGGAAACGAGCGTGGAGATGCCATACGTGGTAAACATCATTTCGGCAGGCCGTTATGTGGCTACGGTGTGCCGGGAGTGGGTGCCGGAGATTAGCAAGGACGAAGCTGTGAGCGTGGCTTATCCGATATATGGCCGTACGATGGATTGGACGGGAGGGCTTTGTGTGTATCAGGGACGCGCCTACCGTGTGGCATGGCATCACGGTCGTTTTGTCGTGACACCGGTGCCGGATCTTCCTTCGGGGAAATTTTACCTCACCGCAGGTCGCTTGGAGGTGCAGTCCACCGAAAATACGGTATATCAGAAAGCCTATCCTGTATTGGGTTATGAATGGCCCGGAAGTATCGGCATTGACGGGACTTTGACAGGGAAATACTATTACCAGACGCGTAAGTTCTTGGGACATTTTTATTTGGCGACGGATAAGGAGTTTTCCGATTTGCCGAACTGGCGTTGGCAAACGTCTGTGCCGGAAGAGGTGGATAACTACCGCGAAGAGATAAATGGTAGCGAAGAGGCATTCCGTCTTTCCGGGGTTGATTTGGGACGTGACTGTACGGACAATTTGAAGAACCGCATGGTCATGGAAGACGATTATGAATTCTTTTGGAATACGAGCGAAGTTAATTATTAATATGGAGGAAATATGAGAATCTGGCATTATTTTGAGATAGTTTGTTATGTGGTAATCGGACTTGGACTGTTTGTTTCCTGTAATGAAGAGGAAGAAGTGGGGAAAGGGGATGAAACTTCACAGGAAGGTAAAGACCCATTGGTACCCACCCCCGAGGGGGAACGCTTTATGAAGGCGCAACAAATCATCAAAAACCTATGCGAGGTGGACAGCGTGAATGGGAGTGCCACTTATGATTTTAAGATAGGAGAGGTGCTTGATGTGACGAGGCCTACGGAATTCAGCGTGGGCATGGACGACTTGGAAGAAGCCACGGAGTTTTTCCGTTCTTCCATATTGGGGACTACGAATGAGCCTGTAGACCTCAACGGGGTGTTGGAAGTGGATTTACAAGAACAGGGAAGCCTTGTTTTTGCTCCCGGTGGAGATAACGGGGCATTGGCTACATTGACCATCAATTTGGTGGATTTGCCTGTAATGACCAAGTTGTATTTCATACCTGCCACGCTGTGGCCCGACAATGCCAGTTCGCCTTATGCCAAAGGTAATATCTTGTATGACAAAATAGATAAACGTTATTATGTCTGTATCGCCAGTTATGACACGGGGAGGGATGGAGTCTTGTTTACCTTGGACGGAGGTTGGTCTTATGATAGTAATGATGATAAGGATGAAATGGCTACTGATGGTGGTAAGGTTGTTAATTATTACAATGTCCCTTCTGAGGCGGATTTTAATTCATTGTATGATTATTATACTACCAAGCATGATGATTTGTTGGCTCGCCTGCTGTTGGCTTTTCCTGACTATACGGAAGCAGGGTGTTTCCATAATAGGAAAAGCACAGAAAAAACTTCCACACGTCCCCATAAAATAGATGAAGCTTACAAAGATGTGTTGTCCGGTTCGGATTGGCGGAGGGATGCTTTCGACCACAAATTGCGCGAAAAAGGGTTTCATATGACCACGACAGTGAAGGAATATTGGGCGTGGTTTGAATATTGGCATGAGTATTGGTTCTATGGTTACAGGTTAAAGAATGTAGGAGGACAGTTTGGAGAAAAATACCAGTTGCAATATATAGATACACAAGAATACAACGTCCCAGGAGTATATTTGTTGTTGTGTTCCATGAGGCACTTTAGTTATGGGGTGTTTGACAATAACCGTTATGAGCTTAAACGCAGGTGATGTATGAGAAAGAATCTGCATAGGCTGTTGTGGCTTGTTTGGGTCGGATGCTTTTTGGTGGCCTGTTCGGGAGATGAAACCTGGCGACCGGACGATGCTTCTTTAGGGTTGGAAAAGTGGAGGCTTACCTTGATTTGCAGTCCCAATGGATTGGGAGACAACGGATATAATGACAAGATATTCGAAGGCGTGTGCCGTTTCCTCGATGTATATGGCGATGAGGTGGAGTTCCATTTGAAGACTCCCTTGTCCATTGACGCGGCTTTGCAGGATTACGAGGACTGGTTGGCGGAGCCGGAGAAAGAGGGGAAGAACGACCTGTTGGTGTTGGCCGGAAGCGAATACCGTGATTTTCCCTCCCTGAAAGGAGGACCGCTTGGCCATCGAAAAGTCTTGTTGTTCGAGACGAAAGGGCGTGACTATCCTGTAGGGGTATATACGTTCAATCTTTCCATGTATGGTGTAAGCTATTGGGCTGGAAGTGTGGTTGGACTGTCTTCCGAGGATTCCGAACTGTTGGATTCCACATTGGTGTTGGCCGCCATGCCTGATGAACCGGTGTTGGAAGAAGCCATCAGGGGCTATTCGGATGGATTTTATGCCCAAGGCGGTCGTTTTTGCCGTACTTGTTATTTGGCTGACGGTTATGAAGGTTTTGCCATGCCCGACAGTGCTTACCGTATGTTGGACCGGATAGGCGAGGGTTATTGGATGGTATATCCTTTGTTGGGCGGGTCGGCTGCCGGGGTGTACCGGTATTCCCGTGAGGTGCTTTGGACACCGACCATCGGGATGGATGTGGATTGTTCTTCCATCACTACGGCCGTGTTCTTTTCGGTCATCCGTAAGATGGACGGGGTGATGGAAATGTATTTGGGGGATTGGGTGGCAGGCAAAGAATGGCCTGTGAGCCAGACGTTAGGTCTGTCTTCCGGTTGGGTGGACATCGTGGTCAGTCCCAGATTGTCGGATAATAATATGGCCACGATGGTAGAGGCTTGCCGCACGGAGGCCGTTGAAAAAGATAAGGAATATGAAACTTCAAAGCATTAAATATGGCATCCTTGCACTGGCATGCGGGCTGTGCGGTGCTTGCGAGGACGAACCTGCCGTACAAGGCAGCGGGGCAGAGGTGAAAGAATACCGCGTGGCCGTGGTCATGCCCGGTGAGAACCAAAGCCGTTGGGAGAGAGTCGTATCTTGGGCCATGGAGGATTTGGAAAAGGCTCAAAGGGGATTGTCCCGGAAAGTGAAGCTCAAAGTGGAGTGGAAAGATGAAAATGCTCCTGATTTGGAGGACTATCTGAAGGCTGTGCCTGCCGATTCGGACGTGGCAGCCGTGATAGGACCTTATCATTCATCGTCAGCCCGTATGGCTTCCGCCTGTTGCGGGGCACGACGTAAGACTTTGATACTCCCAACAGCCTCGTCCGTGGAATTGCAACGTAGTTGTGCCGGAAAGGATTTCCTGTGGGCTTTGTCCGAATCGGACATAGGCCAGTGTGAGGTGATGCTGACCCAGGCGTTGATGGACGGGGCTGAAAATGTGTATCTCCTTTCCCGTGAAGATGACTATGGGCAAAGTTTTATAGATTGGTTTACTTTCCAGGCTGTAGAATTGGGATTGATGTCACAAGGTAATTATACCTATTCCACACCGGAGGACATGGCCGTGGCTTTGGATAAGATTAATGCGCGTTTCGAGGATTTAAGGCATGACGATGTATTCCAGACTTTGCTTTTCGCACCGTCCCGTACGGAAGATGCCGTGTGGTTGGACAGTTTGGTGCGGATTCATCCTGAATGGAAACTGAGGGGTATCAATTTGATTTGCTCAGACATGGTTTATGCTCCGACCTTGTCAGGACGTTTGACTTCGGGGCTGAATTGGGGAGGAATGGCTTTGGCGGCTGATCCTGTTTCCGGTTTTCCCACAGTTTATCAGGTGAAATATGGGGATGAACCCTTGAATGGCGAGTCCCATCTGTATGACGCACTGGTCTTCTTGGCTTATGGTCTGACGGCCCTGCAATGGGAGCCGGAGTCTGGCCTGAATGAGGCTCTGAAGCGTGTGGTAGACGGGCGTGCGGCCTATGATGGCGGTTGGATGGCAGATGACATGCGGCAGGCTTTTGCTTTGTTGCAATCAGGTGTTTATCCGAATCTGGTGGGCGTGACCGGCAGTTGGGATTTCGATGAGGAGAAATATACTTCCGTCCTTCATTCCACTTATGCACATTGGAGTTATACGCCGGAAGACGGTTTCCATACGTGGGATTATTTGTCTACGGACGGCAGCAGGCGGACTTCTTCCACACTGGCCGGATGGAACTGGGCGGCATCCCGGATGGAGAGTTTTGACGAAAACGCGATAGATCCCGCATATCCTTCCTTACGGCATAATTGGTGCGTTTTGGTGGCGGCTTCCGAAGGTTGGGCGAATTACCGTCATCAGGCGGATGTGTATGCCATGTACCAGTTGATGAAACGTCACGGTTATGATGACGACCATATCATTTTGGTGGCGGAGGATGACATTGCCTGGAATCCCAAGAATTTGTATCCGGGAGTAGTCCGCGTGCACCGGGATGGTGGGAATGTGTATGACGGGATACGCATTGATTACCGTTTGGATGATTTGAAACCGGAAGATTTGGAGGCTATCCTTGCGGGGGAGGCCGGAGGCCGTACGCCTTATGTGGTGACGGGAGACGAACATACCAATGTTTTCCTGTTTTGGAGCGGGCATGGTGTGTATAATGGGTTGAATTGGGGAGAAGGATATGAGATGTTGCGGGGACAGCAGTTGGGTAAGATGATACGGAAGGCTTATGAGCGTGGGAACTATCGGAAAATGTTCGTGGCTTTGGAGGCTTGTTACGGGGGGAGTATGGCCGAAGCTTGCAAAGGGATTCCCGGTGTCGTGTTCATGACAGCGGCCAATGCCGGTGAGACCTCGAAAGCCGACGTGCAGGATTATGAAATGAACATCTGGCTTTCCAATGGTTTTACCCGTGCTTTTCAGGAGACGATTGATGCCAATCCTTCGATTTCCTTGCGTGATTTGTATTACAAGTTGGCTCGCAACACTGTGGGTTCCCATGTGTCGGTCTACAATGAAGCCCTTTATGGGAACATATTCCGGAATACCATGTCTGAGTATCTGCGCGAATAATTGCAAGTTGTATTTTCTTAAAAAATAGTGGGAAATCTTATACTTATATAATAAGGAAAATGGATTCGTCTGAATTTGCGTAAATTGCGGTCGTTTTTATTATAAATACGGATAAACTTTAAAAAATATATGGTTATGAACAAATCGATTCTTATGTTTTCTTTCCTCTCGGGAACTTTGGTGTTTTCGAGTTGTGTGACGAAGAAACAGTATGCGCAGTTACAGACGGACTATAACAAATTGGACAAGTCCTATCAGGATACGAAAATGAAACTGGTGGCTTGCGGTACGAAATCCAAGAGTTTAGAGGAGCGTTTGGCCGAGGCGCAGAAGGCGAACGACGAGCTGAAAGCTTCATACGCAGCCTTGCAAGGTTCGTTGGACAAGAGTATCCAACAGAATTCTCAAGGCAATGTGAATATCTCGAAGTTGGTAGACGAAATCAATGCTTCCAATAAGTTTATCAAACAGTTGGTGGAGGCAAAGGATAAGTCAGACTCTTTGAATATGGTGCTGACCAACAACTTGACACGTTCGCTGAGCCGTGAGGAAATGAAAGATGTGGATGTACAGGTGTTGAAAGGCGTAGTTTATATATCTTTGGCAGACAATATGCTGTATAAGTCGGGTAGTTATGAAATTAGCGAGCGCGCCGGTGAGACATTGAGCAAGATTGCCAAAATCATCATGGATTACAAGGAGTATGAGGTGCTGATTGAGGGTAATACGGATACCGATCCTATTTCACGTCCTAATATCCGCAACAACTGGGACTTGAGTACATTGCGTGCATCCTCGGTGGTTCAGGCTTTGCAAAATACATACGGGGTGGATCCAAAGCGTTTGACGGCTGCAGGACGGGGTGAGTATAACCCTGTGGCTTCCAATGACACTCCGGAAGGTAAGATGCGTAACCGCCGGACGCAAATCATCATTACGCCGAAGTTGGATCAGTTCATGGAACTTATTGATCAGGCACCGGAGTCAACGGAACCTGTGGCTGAATAAGCTTTGTCGTAAACAAGCGTAAAAACAGCCAAGCCTGAACTTTTATATGGAAAGTTCGGGTTTGGTTGTTTTTTTGTGGAGGACTGTGCCAGATACAGATTTTATATGATTTTTTATGCTGGATTATGCTTGCCGATTATTTTTTATTGTATATTTGTTGTTGAGCAAATCTGATAGTTATGAAGAAGTTACTACTTGAATTCTGGTGCCTTGCGTGCTGTGGGCTGATGGCTTACGGACAGGAGGATTATTACAGGCCGGTGGAAGGGCTGAAGAAGTCGGAGTTGAAAACCGCGCTTCATGAGTTGATACAGCCGGAGAGCGTGTTGGACTATGGCGGGAAGGGCGAAGGTTATACCTGGTCGGGCTTTGTCGTGACCGACCGTATGCCGGACGGAACGGTGCGCGACCGCTACAGTAACGTCGTTCGCGGGTTCAACGGATTGAATGCCGTGGAAGGCATGAACATCGAGCATTCTTTTGCCAACAGTTGGTGGGGGCATACGGTGAACAACGCCTATTGCGATTTGTTTAACCTTTTTCCCAGTGACGGAACGGCCAACGGGAGGAAAAGCAACAACCCGATTGGAGTGGTCACGGAAACGCCCGCTTTCGACAACGGGGTGACCCGTGTCGGGAAATCCGCGTCTTATCGTGCGGATTCGTTGATTACGGTATGGGAACCGGCAGATGAGTGGAAAGGAGATTTTGCACGTACTTACTTCTATATGGCTACTTGTTATGAGGATTACGCTGATTTGTGGCAGACGACAGAAGGTTTGTTGATGGTTGAGAAAAACCGTTATCCGACTTTGCGGCCTTGGGTGAGCAACCTATTGTTAGCGTGGAGCGAAGCCGACCCTGTGGACGACGTGGAACGTGAGCGTAACGAAGCCGTGTCCGGTATTCAGGGAAACCGTAATCCCTTTGTGGATTATCCGCAGTTGGCCTCTTATATTTGGGGAGACAGTACGGATTATGCTTTTTATATCGACCGCACATCTACGAACCCCGAGTTGTTTGTGCCCGGAGAAGGGGAGACGGTGGACTTCGGTCTGCAAGCCTTGTCCAAGGGATTGGAGGGCCGTTTGACCATTCGGGGGCGTAACTTACCCGAAGGACTGGCTTTAGATTTCGGACAGTCCGGTTTTGAGGCGGACAAGACGCAACTGACGGAAGACGAAATCGTTCGGGGAGTGACCTTGACGGTACGTTGCGGTACTGCCGAAGCCGGGGTGCACGAGGCTGTGCTCCTGTTGAAAGGCGACGGTTTCGAGCACCGGAATCCTCTGAGGGTAGAGTATGTGGACGGTATTCCTGCCTATCCGGCCCGTGATGTGGTTTGTACGGTGAATGCCCAACGATTTACGGCTTCGTGGATGGACATGGGAGAGGGATTGGATTACACGTTGGCTGTCTATACGAAGGATGAGAGTGGACAACAGCAGATGCTTGAAGGTTATCCCAAAACATTGACAGGCGTTTCCGCCACAGTGGAAGGGCTACTTCCCGCTACGACTTATTATTATACGGTAAGCCTTCCGGACGGAGAGGGCGGAGAGGCGATGGTTTCCAACGAGGTGGAAGTCCGTATGCCGGAGGTCACGCCTGTGTTTACGGCCGATGCTTCTGAATTGCATTTCACGTCTGTGCCCGGACGGGTTTCTTTCCCGCAGACAGTGACGGTCACGGCTTTAGGCGTAGACCAATATGTGACCACAGCCACGGTAGAGGCTCCGTTTGAAGTGAGTGAAGACGGTAAGGAATGGAGTACAAAGGCATCTGTGGAAGGCACGGAACAACGTCTCATGGTGCGCATGGGGGCAATGCCTGAGGAAGGGATGACAGAAGGCGAAATGGTGCTGTCCACTCCAGGGGCGGAAGACATCATCGTGAGCCTTTCGGGAGAGGTGGATCAGAAAAAGGCATTTTTCGAGACCTTCGAGACCGGTTTTAAAAACAGTTATAAGGAAGGCCAGGTGACGTGTGTGGCCGCGCAGTGGCGGATGGCGCAGACCTTGATAGGAGGTTTGGCGGACGACAGGAAAAACGATGATTGGAGCGTGCGTATGCAGGCCAAATCTGGTGTCACGACAGAATTGGAGATGATGGAGGATAAGACGGAGGGTTGCGACTCTTTGTGGTTCTATGCCGGGCTGTATGGTGAGAAGGATACGGGCGTGAAGCTCAGTGTGGACTATTCTTTGGATGGGGGGATGACGTGGCTGCCTGTGGCAAAGGATATAGCTTTCAACAAAGGAGAGTGGAAGCGTTACGGTTACAAATTGGACGTAGACGGTCTTGTGCGGTTGAAGTTCAGCGTGACGGGAACCTCTTCGAAGCGAATCAATGTGGACGACATACAGATGAGCGATTACGGTACGGGCGACGGTGTGCGGCAAATCCGGGTGGAGAATCCCGACGAGTGGGTGGATGTGTACACTTTGGGCGGCATTTGGCTACGTAAGGCTAAGCGTAAAGATGCGTTACGCGGACTGAAGCCGGATTATTATATAGTAAAATAAGAGCCGTAAGCTAAAAAAGAAGTATCTTTGCATCCGTTTACAAATCAGACGGATGCAAAGATATTTTCTATATTTGGCTTATGACGGCACGAGTTACCATGGTTGGCAGATTCAGCCCAACGGTATCAGTGTGCAAGAGGTGTTGCAGAAAGCCTTGGCCACCCTCTTGCGGCAGCCCGTGTCCATCACAGGAGCGGGACGGACGGATACCGGAGTACACGCCCGGATGATGGTGGCTCATTTCGATTTCGAGTATGCCGATGACCCTGTGCGACGGATTGACGGAAGGTGGCTGACGGACAAGCTCAACCGCCTGTTGCCGCCGGATATCTCCATTTACAAGACGGTGCCTGTGCCAGCCGATGCACATGCCCGTTTCGATGCCTTGTCGCGCACCTACCATTATTACCTGCATTTCGGCAAGTCCCCGTTCTTGCGGGCTTATTCCTGCCGTCTGTACCAGATGCTCGATTTTGGGAAGATGAACGAAGCTGCTGCTGCATTGTTCGATTATACCGATTTCACCAGTTTCAGCAAAGTGAATACCGATACAAAGACCAACAACTGCCGTATCATGCAAGCCCGTTGGACGGAGCTTGCGCCAGACGAATGGCGTTTTGAAATCCAGGCGGATCGTTTTTTGCGCAACATGGTGCGTGCCATCGTCGGTACGCTCGTCGAAGTGGGGCGGGGCAAGCTTACGCCGGAAGGCTTTCGGGCGGTGATAGAAGGAAAAGACCGTTGCTGTGCGGGAGAGTCCATGCCGGGGAACGCCCTCTTCTTGGTGGATGTGGCCTATCCGGACAAATGTTTCATGGTATAGAGTAGAAACGGAAAAGAAAGAGATATATGTGGTTGATTCTGGCGTTTACTTCCGCCGCCCTGTTGGGCTTTTACGATGTGTTCAAGAAAAAATCGTTGAGAGGCAATGCTGTGATTCCCGTCTTGTTTCTCAATACATTGTTTTGCAGCCTTATCTTCCTGCCGTTCATTCTCGGTTCGGCATGGGGAATGACGGACACCGGCAGCTTGTTTTATATCCCCCCGACCGACTGGGGGGCGCAGAAGTACATCCTGTTGAAGTCCTGCATCGTGCTTTCTTCATGGATATTCGGTTATTTCGGCATGAAGCATTTGCCGTTGACGATAGTGGGGCCCATCAATGCCACACGCCCCGTCATGGTGCTCGTCGGTGCGCTGTTGGTCTTCGGCGAGCGGTTGAACCTTTATCAGTGGGCGGGTGTGGCCTTGGCTGTGCTGTCGTTCTTCATGTTGAGCCGGAGCGGCAAGAAAGAAGGCATCGACTTCCGGCATGACAAGTGGATTTATTTCATCGTCTTGGCCAGTGTGCTCGGAGCCGTGAGCGGCTTGTACGACAAATATCTGATGGCCTCGCCGGAGAATGGGGGAGTGGGGTTGGACCGCATGGTGGTGCAGAGTTATTATAATCTCTACCAGTTGGCGATGATGGGCGTCATGATGCTTCTGTTATGGTGGCCGCGCAGGAAGCAGACCACGCCTTTCCGGTGGGATTGGTGCATCCTTCCGATTTCGCTCTTCCTGTCGGCGGCAGACTTCGTTTACTTTTATGCACTCAGCCTGGACGGTGCCATGATTTCCATTGTCTCCATGGTACGCCGCGGCAGTGTAATCGTTTCGTTCCTTTTCGGAGCCATGGTTTTCCGCGAGAAGAACTTGCAGAGCAAGGCCGTGGACTTGGTGTTGGTTTTGCTCGGGATGGTGTTCCTTTATTTGGGTTCCCGTTAACGTGAAGAGATGTTATTAATAAGGTGTGAGGTGCGGAATGTCGATAAAAATGACTAAGTTTGTGCCCGTAAAATAAAATGGATGTATGAAACGTTTTTTACCTCTTGTCATAACGTTGGCATTGGGACAGGCTCTTCAGGCGCAGAAGATGCGCGACGTGTTTGCCGCCATGCCCGACAGCGTGTTGGGCATCATGACGAAAAATAACCGTTTGGATTGTATCGACTTCATCGAGAACACCATGGCCGCCAAAGTGCACAACCGGTTCGATGGCGACACGGAACTGAAAGCTCTCACGGTGGACTATCTCGAATTGCAGCTGACAAAGAATTGCCGGGTGGAGATGAAGCTTTTGCCGTCGGAGGACACGTTGTATTATATTTGTGTGGCACGTACTTATTCCGGACCGATGGCAGAGACGAAGGTAGCCCTTTACACACCGGATTGGGAAACATTGCCCGAAGAGAAATGGATGTCCCGTCCGGTGTATGCCGATTTTTGGGAAACGAACGATTCGGTGGACAAGGAGGAAGTGGCACGTCTGCAGCATTTGCAGGACATGCGCTTTGTGACGGCTTCCCTGCAACCGGACGATATGCGGCTGACTTTTGTTTTGCAGCCCGGCGAGGTGGATAAGGATGAGGCGGAGCGTATGAAGAAAGTTTTACGTCCTGTCGTGTATGGGTGGCAAGGTAAGCGGTTTGTACGAGTTGAAGATTAAAATATTGTATTTTAGCTGATTATATCTTTTAGGAAAAATCTGCGCCAAACGGAAAATTGTTTGGCTGTGATTGATTTTTCGTTCTGCTGTGATTGATTTTTCATTTGGCGCAGAATGAAATCACGGTCTTTTGAAGCCTATTCCTCAGGGGTAGGAAATGGCGAAAGAATGCGACTTCATTCTGCGGTGTGTCTCCTTTTTGTGCAAAAGAAAACGGTGTGGAAACTGTTGTCACCACACCGTTTTTTATCTTTTCGATAAAATATGGAATCCCGATTTATTTGCGGCTCTTTCCGTAGCGGCTCATGAACTTGTCTACGCGACCTGCCGTGTCCACCAACTTGCTCTTGCCTGTGTAGAAAGGGTGAGAGCTACTGGAAATTTCAATTTTCACTACCGGATAGGTTTCGCCTTCAAATTCTATGGTCTCGCTCGTTTTGCAAGTAGAACGTGAAAGGAACATGTCGCCGTTGCTCATGTCCTTGAACACTACGGGACGATAATTCTCAGGATGGATATCTTTCTTCATTGTCTTATAATTTTTTGTCAGTTCAACTTATAGTTGGTAACTATATGTGTAATGGTCTGATTTACGAGGTGCAAAGTTAAGCCTTTTATTCAGAACCACCAAACTTTCTGCGGAATATTTTCGGCTATAATCCGTTCCAACTTTCTATATTATAAGTTTGTTCTACAGGTGTCTCTATCCGGTCGGGCAGGTTGCAGAAGAAGTCGATGCCCGTTTTCTCTTCCAGTTCGTCGATGCTTACGGCCCAACTACGCAGGTCGGGGTTACCGCCATACGACTTGTGTTCCACCCAAAATCCGATGGCCTTGTAAGTGTTTTGTCCACCTGCGTATTTCTTGCAAAGCAAGGCCATGAAATAATACTTCGGGACGGGCATTCCGCTTCGGGTGTATGCTTTAATCTGGCCGTCGAGAATCGTGCCGCCTTTCACGACGAAGAGCGTGTCACGAAAGGAACTGTTGCGCCCCCAGTTTTGTACCTGACCTTCCAAGTCCACCCAGTCGTCCTGGTTGAACCGTCCCATTTGCGGACTCATGTTGGACAGGTAAAAGGTTTGCCCGTTGGCATCTTTGGAGAACAGCCGGTCGGCCGAGGCGCAAAGGTGCCCCCGGTTGTAGCCGCTTCCCCGGTAGTCTTCCAGTTCCGTGCGCTCTCCGGCCGGAATATCCGGGTCGGCTTGGAAGGGATCCCCCTCCCATACGGTGCCGTTCCATTCTGTGCCTTTCCAGTTGTTGCGGTTCCAGGAAGTGCCCGCCGTTGTATTGGTAAAAATGAAAGCCACCCAACGTGAATGCTTTTTTTCTTTATGCCAATCTACGGTATAGTTCAATACTCGCGTACCATTGTAGGTCACGTAATGGGAATAAATGTCGCCTGTCTGGTCGTCCAACCTCGGCATCTCGAGATTGGCTGCATTGGGGATGACCGAAGGGTTGGCGTTTTGGTTCGTGGTGTCGCCTGAGGCTCCATCGGAAGAGTCGTCGTTGCAGGCGGTGAACAAAAGTATTGCACCAAGGTAGAAAATAGGTTTTATTCTCATTGATATTTATATATTTCTTTTCAGTTTACAAATATAATGGATTTCTTTTTTTCTTGGCAAGGAACAAAGAAAAGAAAAATGTTTTTCTGCAAATTATTAATATGGGCTGCCGGAAACGAAGAAACCACTCTTGCAATGGTATTACTTTATTGCAAGAGTGGTTTGCCTTATTTGTTATTTATGACTTTTATTCAGCGTATGTGATTTCTATAGTCTTGATGCGTAATTGAACCCCACCTGTATTTTGTGTATGGTCATTCACAATTTTCCAACTGTTGCCGTCTATCGTGGCATAAAGTTGTGTGTTGCCTACATAATTCGTGCCTTGGTAGGAGTCGCAATTAAGCACGACTTTTGCGATGGGCTTAGATGATTTCAACGTCATCGAATTGAGTGCGTACATGCGCACGCCTTCCGTAGCTGTGTAGAATTTAGGAGGATTGTTACCTCCTTCTTGTGCGAAAATAAATTCAGTCCCTTCTGAATCGGTAGCTCCTAAGGGTTCGCCTGCATTTTCCCATCCAAAAGAGTTGAGGTCGGTGGTTGTTACGGTACTTGATGCAGTTGTATTCGGGGCAGTCAGGCTTACGGTTGTTCCGTCTATGGCAATCGAAGCGTCTCCTTCTCCCCCGGGATTCGGATCTGGGTTTGTACCCGGCTCTTCTGCGCTACCAGATAGCACCTTGATGCTTTTTACTTCCCAGGTGGAAGAAAACTCTTCTGTGCAAGTATGGCGTAAGGCTACAACAACATTGTTGCCTATAAATTCGGATGGAATATTGATTTCCTTATTCTTGAATGTAAAATCTGAGTTGAGACCATCGGTATCATAAGTCAGCTGAGTCCACGTTGCACTGTTTATGTTGCCTGTATAGTCTTTGCTTATGAAAATGGAATTATTAGAATTGAGGTCACCGCGTTCAAAATTGATGGCCATGTTGATAGCTATATGTACAGCCGATGTGTTGCCAATTGTGAAAGACGGGCTTATGAAATAGGTTACGCCGGCTTGGTTTTCCTTTTGTCCATCTCCGTTAAAGTCTTGGTAGCCGGTAATCATAGCACTTGAGAAGTCATTGTACCATTCGAGGGTTCCGGAAACAGAAGTCGATGTGAAGCTACCCAATGAACTTGTGAAATCCTGATTGAGATATTCGCCTTCCGGGTTTGGTTCTTCAGGTGTGTCTTCAATCTTTCCTTTAATTACTTCTATTTTCTTTACTTCCCATGTCGAAGATTGAGTATCGCTACAAGTATGTCTCAAAGCAATGCGGACTTTTCCACCCATTAATTCAGCAGGAATAGCTGTTTTCTTATTCTTGAATGTAAAGTCAGAATTGAGTCCTTCTGTATCATACGTTAATTGTGTCCACGTCGCATTGTTTGCATCTCCTGTGTAATTCTTACTGATAAGAATGGAATTGTTAGCATTGAGGTCACCACGTTCATAGTTGATGGCCATGTTAGTAGCGACATACGCTTCTTCAATATGTGACAGGTCTATTTCCGGACCGACAAGGAAGGTTACTCCGGCTTGATTTTCTTTCTCACCGTCTCCATTAAAGTCCTTATATCCCGTAATCATTGCACTGGAATAATCATTATACCATTCAAGAGTTCCAGATGTTGAAATAGAAGTGAAGTCGCCAAGCGATTGTGAAAAGTCTGCGCTGAAGATGGCTTCGCCTGATTCTTCTGGCATGTCACCTATCTCCTGTCCGTCAAGGATGGCGGCAGTAACGGTTTTCACCCCGGCGCTGCCGAAGTACTTCTCCATGGTGCCATAGAGCATGACTTCCTTGCCTAAGTTTTCCGGATGGGCTTGCAGGTTGAGTGCGTTACGTACGTCGCCGCTCGGGAGCTGTACGGCCATACAGTTGTTGATGTCCTTGCTGTCGGCCGAAGTGGCAATCACGATGTTGGTAGTGCCGGCTCCTTCTGTTCCGAATACGATGTCGGAAATCGTGGAAGAAGTATTGTCGCCAGTCGGGATGTAACCTACGATATAGGCTTTTACCCACGCGTAACCGCCGTTTTGGTTCAATGCAGCCCCCTTGATGGTGTAGGGAGATTCTTTGGAACCGGTTCCATATATGCTGTTGGCATCTCCCTTGCCCGGTATGTCGTAAGGAGCAGGGACGTCGTTACATGCCTGGAACAGGAACACGCCTAATGTCAGGCATAATAAGCTGATAAAACTTTTGGTTTTCATATTGTTTCGTTTTTGTTGGTGAATGCTTTTTATTGAATGTCTCTTGAAGTGCGTACGGTGAGTTGCCATTCGCCGTTATATTGGGTGAGTAATCCCGTGACGTCCACTTTTCCCATCTTCATGTAATTCGTGGCGAAGTTGGCGTAAGTGCTAGTGCGGAAAGGAATGTTGGTGTTTCCGACTTTGAGGGTACGGTTTACACCGTTTCCTCCGTCGCCTTCTGCTTCCGGAGCATATTGGGTCAGTCCGTCGGCTTCTACAAATTCCGCATCGTTGATCTTGACAAAGAATGCAGCGTCGGCTTTATTGGCCGAAGAAAGCCAGGCTTCGTCGATTTCCATAGGAACCAGTTCGGGGTAAGATAGGTCTGGTTGGCCGATGACTTTGACATGGTCCTTCCATGTGTATTCCGGCATGCGGCCTATCTTGCCTTGGTACAAGGCACCCAACTGGGCCATGGAGCCGTAGCCGCCTACATAAAGCCCTTTGCAGTTGATGGCTATTTTTTGTCCTACGGGCAAGAACGCATACAGTCCGGTGGCGTTTATGCCCACTACTAAAGTACCGCTTCCGTCATTGACATACAGGTTCTTGTAGATGTTACCGGATTCGTCATCGCCTACTATGACTCCGGAGATGACCAGGTCCTCTTGTACTTCTTCCGCTTTGTTGCTGCTGACGATGCCGGCATATTTTGTCTTTAAGTCGGCGATAGTCGTATTGGCTTCTCCCACGGCGGGATTTCCGTATGTATAATTAGTCGGGTCGTCATGGTGGTCCATACAGCCGGAGAAAACGGCTGCCAACATGGAGACGAGCAATAATTTAATATTTTTCATATTCAAGTTCGTTTTAATGAGGTTAGAAGCGGAATCCTACGTTGAGGAAACCGTTGAGTCCTTGTGCATAGTAATATTTAGAGTGGCGTGAGAACTGGTAAGGACGCTCGCGGCCGTCGTCGTATGCATCATCGCGGTTCTGTTCGTATCCTCCGGTTTTCATGTCCGTATTGTTGGTCACGTTGTTCAGCGTCAGGTTGATGCTCAGAGAGCGGCCCTTTTGCAGGCGGATGTATTTGCCTATGGAAAGGTCGAGCATGAAACCGCCATCGAACTCTTCCTGTCCGGGGATGTTTACGCTTACCTTGTTGCCGTCTTCACCTACGGTCCCGTTCTCACCGGCTGACACACCCAAAACCTTACCTAATCTGCGGTAAGTGGAGAAGTCGATGAATCCGCGGTGGTAGTAGTTACCGTTGATACTGAAGAACCAGCCTTTCACATTGTAGTCCAGTCCGAGACTGTAGGCAGAGAGCGGAGTTCCGCTTTCTTTCATTCCGTCGATATACACGACATCTTGCGTAGTCTCGCTTTCGTTTTCGTAAGTCAGATTGGCGTTCGGGTTGTTCACATATTCGGCGTTGTTGAATGTGCCCAACGCTTTCAGGGTCAGGTTTGACGTGAGTTTTACGCTGGCAGCCAGTTCTACTCCCATATATTCTTTCTCGACTCCGGTCATCGACAGGTAAGTGTAGCGCGACTCCTGGTCGTTGTAGAACTGGTCGAGTTCGGTCACATTGTTGAAACGCGTGTAGTAGCCGCTGACTTTGAAAGCGAAGATGGGACCGTTGAACGCATAGCTGGCTTCGGCTGTCATTACTTCTTCGTTGGTGAGGTCCGTGGCGAAGTCGTTCTTCAAACGGGGGGCGATGAATGCATTGTAAGGCAACGGTGCATTTTCTTCATATCCAAGCCCGACGTTGAACACGTGTTTGCCTCCGATACGGAACGTTGCCCCGGCCTTGGCTCCGCTTTCCAAGAATTTGGCTGTGCCGCTCTTGCCTTTTGAGTTGTTGGCCGCACGGCCGTTGCGCATCAAACCTTCGCGTTCCATGGTCGTTCCGCCCAAACGTCCAGCAAAGAACAAGCTGTAGAAACTCTTGTCGAATTGGTAGTTGGCCCAGACGTTGGCTTTGTTGACGAATATATTATAGTCGTAGCCGAACTTGTCGTCTTCACCGATCAGGCGGTTAGGATTGTCCAAATCGTTTTGAATCATGCTGGAGTTGTAGCCATAGTCGCGCACGGAGAATTTGTCTACGTCCGTGTATTTGTTGGCACCCAACAAATCTTTCATGGTTTTGTAGTGCATGCCTTTGGTGGTACTGACATTTACGCCGGCTGTGATATTGCCGTACTTTTCCATGTCGCGTTTCAGGGTGGAACCGAAGTTGAAGGCCATTTGGTCGTTATGACGGTTTTCTACGTAGTATAAGGCTTCGCCCCCTAACGTGTTTTGCTGTGCGTTGGCAAAGTACATGGCGTCCCAGTCAAGTTGGCGGTGGGACTTTGCGCTCGTCCAGTAATTGTATGCGTTCTGCCAAGTTTCCACATCCTCGTCGCTCAACGGTTGGTTGAATACGTTGCCGCTGATTTGTCCGCTTGGTAACTTTTTATAGTAATCCGGACGCGGGTCGGCGGCATTTCCGCTCCATCCCAAAGCACTGCTGGCGTACATGCTGTATTTTCCGGAGAACGATGTGGACAGCTTGGTTCGTTCGTTGATGTCGAAATCCCAAGTGACAATCGCCGTCGGTTCGAAAGAATTTACCACACGTGCATTACGCTTTTCACCGTTTTGGTAACCCCAGTTCGGGTTGTAGTAATGGTCGTTGGCCAACCAGTAAGCTTCTTCTGTGGAAGAACCCTGTTGGGCGCGTTCAGTGGGAGAACCCCAGGTCGTGAAACTCAAACTATGCCGGTCGTTGAAGCGTTTCTCGAACCCTAACAAGTAACTGAACGAATTGTAGAACGTGCCTTCTACGAATCCTTCATTGGCCCAACGGTAACCGATAGAACCCGTGAAGGCCCATCCGTTGCTCATCAGCCCCGAAGAGTAGGTGTACATGCCTCGTGCACGATAGTTCCGATTGGTTCCGGACAAAGATAATTTGTGGCCTGCGGCGTATTGTCCGGCCCGTACATTAATATTATCCGCTCCTCCCACCGACGTATAGCCGAATTGGTTCATTAGGAAAAACGGGGAGCCTTCACGATTACGGGTCGCGTCATTCAGTCCTCCGATAGAACTGTAACTGAATACGCCTCGCTCGGCATCATTGAACTGGATGCCGTTGATGAACATGTCGTTGTTGGAGTTCTGATAGGCCCGCAGGCGGAAACGCATGGGGCTGAATAGATAGCCCACTTCAGACAAATACAGGTCGTTGCCGACCCCTGTGATGGCCGAGACGGTCTGGCCCGCATCGTCATCTTCATTGAGTTGCGATTCTGTGAACGAAAAGTCCGCATTCTCGTTCTGTGCCCGTTGTTGGAGCACGGCCAGAGTATCTGCCTGTTGTGCGTGGAGCAAGGCCGACACGAAGAATGCCGATAGAATCAAAGTTGTCTTTTTCCCCATATCTCGTAGATTTATTGTATTGTTGTTACAAAGAAACACATAATTTTCAAATTAAAGCCATCCCGGACTAACTTTTTGCCATTTTTTTTTGGCTCGGTTGCCGAAAAAAGCCATATTTGTAATAGAGAATTAACAAAACGTTAAAAAAACATCTTATGAAACGAATGTTTATGGTTATGGGCTTGTTCGTGCTGCTGTTTACGGCAGCTCGTGCCCAAGAGAAGAAATTCGGCATGTATGCGGTTGGGTTTTATAATCAGGAAAATCTTTTCGACACCATTCATGACGAGGGGAAAAATGATTTCGAGTATCTGCCGGACGGGGCTATGAAATGGAACGGAATGAAGTATTTCTCCAAATTAAAGAACATGGCCACGGTGTTGTCGGAGATGGGAACGGACAAGTTGCCCAATGTCGGTGCATCTGTCATCGGAGTGTCTGAGGTTGAGAATAGCCGTGTGATGCAGGATTTGGTGGAACAACCGCCTTTGAAGGCACGTGGAATGAAGTTCGTCCATATCGAGGGACCGGACCGACGTGGCGTAGATTGTGCGCTGATATACAATCCCCGTTTCTTTACACCGGAAAAGTCGTTCCTGCAACCTTATATATATGAGGCAAAGGACAGCGCCTATCATACGCGTGGCTTCCTGACCGTACAAGGAAAACTGGCGGGAGATGACGTGGCCTTTATCGTATGCCATTGGCCCAGCCGTGCTGCGGTTTCATATTATAGGGAGCGTGCCGGGAAACAGGTCCGTATGTTGAAAGACAGTATCAGCAAGGCAAACCCGGGAATGAAAATCATTGTGATGGGGGATATGAACGACGATCCTTTCAGTCCGAGTATGGCGAAAGCTTTGGGAGCCAAACGCGAAATGAAAGATGTGGGCGAGTCCGATTTGTATAATCCTTGGTGGAATGTGCTAACTAAAGAAGGACGGGGCACGTTGATGTACGACGGCAAGTGGAATCTTTTCGACCAAATCGTAATGACTCCCAATTTATTGAATTTGGACGGCAAGAAGGATTATTCGACCTTGAAGTTCTTTAAGCATGAGATATTCTCGCGTAATTACCTGTTCCAAACCGAAGGGCGATACAAAGGCAATACCAAGCGTACGCATGCCGGTGGAGTGTGGTTGAACGGTTATAGCGACCACCTTCCGGTTGTGGTATATTTGGTGAAAGAGATGAAATGACACTGCAAGCACTCCCTCGAAACGGTAAAATACGCTTCGGGGGATTTTTTTTGCTTAAAAGATACAGGCGGTAGGTATGGATTTGAAGAAAAATGTCTATCTTTGCCCTACCAAAAAGAGTGAAATGAATTGTTCTTTTTATAAATTATAAAGATATGGTTAATTACAAAGAATTGGGCTTGGTGAACACTAAGGAGATGTTCAAAAAAGCCATTAATGGCGGTTATGCCATTCCTGCTTTCAACTTCAACAACATGGAGCAGATGCAGGCTATCATTCAAGCAGCCGTAGAGACCAAGTCTCCGGTGATTCTTCAGGTTTCTAAGGGTGCCCGTCAGTATGCCAACGCTACATTGTTGCGCTATATGGCTCAGGGTGCTGTTGAATATGCAAAGGAATTGGGTTGCGCCAATCCCCAAATCGTGTTGCACCTTGACCACGGTGATTCTTTCGAGACTTGCAAGAGCTGTATCGATTCAGGTTTCTCTTCTGTGATGATCGACGGTTCTCACCTTCCGTATGACGAGAACGTGGCTTTGACGAAGAAAGTTGTTGAATATGCCCATCAGTTCGACGTAACTGTAGAAGGTGAGTTGGGCGTGTTGGCCGGAGTAGAAGACGACGTTGTGGCTGAACATCACACTTACACTCGTCCTGAAGAAGTGGTTGACTTCGTAACCAAGACCGGTTGCGATTCTTTGGCTATTTCTATCGGTACTTCTCACGGTGCATATAAGTTCAAACCCGAACAGTGCCACGTTGACCCCGCTACAGGCCGTTTGGTTCCTCCTCCTTTGGCATTCGATGTATTGGACGGTGTAATGAAGGAACTTCCGGGCTTCCCCATTGTTCTGCACGGTTCTTCATCTGTTCCTCAGGAAGAAGTAGATACCATCAACAAATACGGTGGCAAGTTGGAAGCAGCTATCGGTATCCCCGAAGACGAATTGCGTAAGGCTGCCAAGAGTGCGGTTTGCAAGATCAATATCGACTCAGACTCTCGTCTGGCTATGACGGCTGCCGTTCGCAAGGTATTTGCTGAGAAGCCGGCAGAGTTCGACCCGCGTAAATATTTGGGTCCGGCTCGCGACAACATGAAGAAATTGTACGAGCACAAGATTGTCAACGTTTTGGGTTCTGACAACAAGTTGTAATCCGGTCGTACGGCGTATAAAAGTTAAAGGGCTGCTTTCGGGCAGCCCTTTTTCATGTTTATTGCATGTTTAGTAGGTTTTCAATTTTCCTCGCCGTTGTCCGTCAGTTGTTTGATAGCTCCGTTGCTGGGGTAGAAAGTGACTTGTGTGGTGGTCTTTTTGTCGAAGAGGACATTGCTCAGGATTTCTACATTGCCGAATTGGCCCATGGGGAACTCTCCTTTGCAGAACTCTCTGGAAGCATTGAATACGCTGACCGCCACTCGTTCAGGTACATTATAATATACTCCTTCTTCCATCTTACCTTTCTTTTTGGCAGCCTTTTCGTCCACGACGGGTTGGGGGAGGGTATTCATGTTTTTCAAAGAGAGGTAGACCGGTTCTCCGGATAAATCGTCATTGTCCACTACGCCCAGTTTTTCCGAGAAACGGAACAGCACCATACGGTCTGTGAATTCCGCAGGTGTGAGTTCTATGGTGAAAACCTCCGTACTTGTGTCCACTGTGCCTTTGAACAGTTGTGTAAGAGCAGTTTCCTGCATCGTCAATTGGTCGAGCATCAATTTGAGTTGGGCGCCGTCCTTCGGCATGTTGTCCGCTTCGCCCTTAATCAATGCTGTGCGGCTGTCCCGGATATCGTAGATTTCTTCGGCCGTCAGCTCGGCTATTTTGGCATTGCTTCCGGCTGAAAGGATTTCCTGGTTCATGTAATCTCTGGGATTGAGTCTTTTAGGAGCATCATTTCCTTTCGGTATGGCCGGCAACGGTTCCTCTTCCCCGTCGGTATTGATGGACAGGAGGATGCCTTCGGAAGTGAGGCCTACCAACGGGGCTACGGTTCTCTTTTTAAGCTGTATGCTGTAAACTTTTTGAGGATCGGGTACTCCGTAAGGTACCATATCTATACTTTTTATACTCCACTTCGTGTAAGGTTCCTGAATTATTTGGGATAAACGGAGATAGCGGTCAGCATATTTGCTGAATTCTCCGGGGGTATAGACTTGCTTTTCAGCCACGACGACCAAACGAAGGGCTGTACGGGGCAAGTAATAGGTTACGCCCTCCACCGTGGCACCGGGTACGTACGGGCTTACTTCGGTTTGTGCGACGGCACCGAGTGTGCAAAGCGCCAGTCCGCATAACAGGGTTCTTGCTTTCATAAACTTTATTTTTATCAGTGTTTATTCTTTTAATTTCTTAAAAGCTTCGGGGAGTGCGTCGATGATGTCGCTAGCAATCATGCTTTCTTCGCCTAACCTTTCGCGTGCGATGTCGCCGGCCATGCCGTGGAGATAGGTACCCAACTGGCAAGCTTCATTGGCCGTATATCCCCGTGCCAGTAAAGCCGTAAGGATACCGGTCAGCACATCACCGCTTCCGGCCGTGGCCATGCCTGCGTTGCCCGTGGGATTGATGATAACGCGTCCCGTCGGTGTACAAATCATGCTGTTGTGTCCTTTCACGATGACATATAACTGCATTTTGATGGATAGCTCGCGGGCTTTAGCCATACGGTCGTAACTGTCGGTACATGCTCCCACGAGGTTTTCCAATTCTTTTGGATGCGGAGTGAGAATCGTGTCTTGTGGGATTTCCGGAATCCATTCCGGATGGTTGCCTAAGATGTTGAGTGCGTCTGCGTCGAGTACCATTTCGCCCGGATGGTTACGGATGAAAGTACGCAGCGCTTCTGCCGTTTCTTCGTGTGTGCCCAGTCCGGGACCGATGGCCAGAGCGTTGTAGTCGTAGGTACTTATGGCTTTCGACACCCGGATGTCGGACAAATCATGGCTGAGTATGGCTTCGGGCACACTGCATTGCAAGATGTTGTTGTTCATGTCCGGCGTGTGGACGGTCAGTTTGCCCACTCCACTTCTCAGGCAAGCCTTTGCCGCGAGGATGGTTGCGCCTCCCATGCCGTACTGTCCGCTGACGAGCAGGGCATGCCCCATGCTGCCTTTGTGGGCGAAAGGGTTACGCGGTTTGAGTATCTTTTTCACCTCTCCCGGCTCTATTACCGTAATACTACAGTCCATAGCCGCCAATCCCTCGGCGGAAAGCCCGATGTCCACGGGCTTCACTTCACCGAGATATTTCTGGTTCTCGCCGAAAAAGAAGGCCAGTTTAGGAAGCTGGATGGTCAGGGTCAGGTCCGCACGGACGATGGCCGACGGATTATTGTATGTGTTGTCTTCGCTCATCAAGCCGGATGGGATGTCGATGCTCACCACTTTGGCCGGACTGGCGTTGATTCTTTTCACGAGACCGGCATAGCCCCCGTCCAAAGGCTTGTTCAATCCGGTACCGAACAGTCCGTCTATGATGACATCTTTTGCGTCCACTTCAGGGAAGGAGAATTGGGAAGATACTTCGGTGAACATCAGTCCGGCCAGGTTTTCCAGTCTTTTCTTGTTGTTCAGGCAATCGTCGCTGAGACGCCCCGTGATGTTGAACAGATACGTCTGTACCGTATACCCGGCGTTGCAGAGCAGGCGGGATACCGCCAAGGCATCACCGCCGTTGTTACCCGGACCGGCAAACACGATAAAGCGGGTAGCGGTGGTCCAACGGCTTTTCAGTTCGGCTGCAATCGCTTTTGCGGCACGTTCCATCAAATCGATGGATGAGACGGGTTCGTGCCCGATGGTGTATTTATCTAATTCTTTAAACTGGGTCGAGGTGAGTATCTTCATGACAAATAAAACTTCGTTTTCTTTCGTATTCTCTTGGTTTTGCACTATATTTGCACAAAATTAGCAAAAAGATATGGAAACACTTCAGATAAAGGATAAAAAATTTGCCGTATCGATACCTGAATCCGAGATATTGAAACAGGTGAAGCGGGTGGCAGGGGAAATCAACCGTGATCTTGCCGGGACAGAGCCTGTTTTTCTGGCCATATTGAACGGTTCTTTTATCTTTGCGGCCGATTTGATGAGGGAAATCAGGCTTGCTGCACAGATATCGTTTGTCAAGTTGGCTTCTTACGTGGGTACGTCTTCAACCGGTTCCGTCTGTGAGATGATAGGGTTGAATGCCGATATCGCCGGACGGGATGTCGTGGTTGTGGAGGATATAGTGGATTCCGGATTGACGATGAAATACGTGACAGAAATGTTGGCGAAGTACAATCCCCGTTCCATTTCCATTTGCACCTTGTTGCTCAAGCCCGGTAATTTGAAAGTGGATTTGGATATTCCGTACAAGTGTTTCTCCATTCCCAACGATTTCATTTTGGGATATGGGTTGGATTATGACGGTTACGGGAGGAACACCCGTGACATTTACACCGTCGTGGAATAAGTTGGCAGTATCTATTGCCGGGAAAGGAGGAGAAAGATTGTTTCAACCAAATACAAAATAAGAACGATGAAGAATATTATTATTTTCGGTGCCCCGGGATCAGGCAAGGGCACTTACAGTGACGAGATTGTGGCAAAATACGGCATGGGGCACATTTCTACCGGTGACGTGTTGCGCGGAGAAATCAAGAACGGTACGGAGCTAGGCAAGATTGCCAAGGGATATATTGACAACGGCCAGCTTATTCCGGATGAGCTGATGATTGACATCTTGGCTAAGACATACGATGCACAGACGAAAGGCCAAGGGGTGATATTCGACGGTTTCCCCCGTACCATCGCGCAGGCCGAGGCTTTGAAGAAGATGCTGGCCGACCGCAAGGACGACATGGGCATGATGATAGAGTTGGTGGTGGACGAAGAGACGTTGATGGCGCGTTTGCTGAACCGTGCCATCGAACAGGGACGCGCCGACGACAATGAAGAAACCATCAAAAAGCGTTTTGAAGTGTACCGTAACCAGACGGCTCCTTTGGCCGAATGGTTCGAAAAAGAAGGTTTGCGCCATACTTTCAACTGGAAAGGTTCAAAAGAACAGATGTTGGCGGAAATCTTTGAAGCGATAGACGCTGCAAACAAATAATTTATATGGCAGAATCCAATTTTGTAGACTATGTGAAGATATACTGCCGTTCGGGCAAGGGGGGGCGCGGTTCGGCTCACATGCGCCGGGCCAAGTACGTGCCCAATGGCGGACCGGACGGTGGAAACGGCGGCCGTGGGGGTAATGTTTACCTTCGCGGCAACCGCAACTATTGGACGTTGCTCCATCTGCGTTATGACCGGCATGTCTTTGCCGGCCATGGCGGGAATGGCTCCAAAGCCCGGTCGTCGGGCAAGGACGGCGAGGACAAGTATATAGACGTGCCGTGCGGAACGGTGGTCTATAATGCCGAGACGGGAGAATACCTTTGCGACGTGACGGAGGACGGACAGGTCGTGTTGTTGCTGAAAGGAGGCCGGGGCGGTTTGGGCAACTGGAATTTCCGTACGGCCACCAATCAGGCGCCGCGGTATGCCCAACCCGGGGAGCCGATGCAGGAGATGATGGTCATCATGGAATTGAAGCTGTTGGCCGATGTCGGTTTGGTGGGGTTTCCCAACGCCGGGAAATCCACTTTGCTCAGTGCCGTGTCATCCGCCCGTCCCAAGATAGCCAATTATCCCTTTACGACGCTCGAACCCAGTTTGGGCATCGTGTCCTACCGCGACAACCAGTCGTTCGTGATGGCCGATATTCCCGGCATCATTGAGGGTGCCAGTGAAGGGAAAGGATTGGGCTTACGTTTCCTGCGTCATATCGAGCGCAACTCTTTGTTGTTGTTCATGGTGCCCGGCGACACGGAGGACATCCGGAAAGAATATGAGATACTGTTGAACGAACTGGCCACATTCAACCCCGAAATGCTCGACAAGCAGCGGGTGTTGGCCATTACGAAAAGCGATTTGCTGGACGATGAGCTCATACAGATGCTTTCCGAGAACCTGCCCGACGTGCCCCATGTGTTTATCTCTTCGGTCACGGGGACGGGCATAGCCGAGTTGAAAGACTTGTTATGGAAAGAGCTGAACAGCGAAAGCAATAAACTTCAGGCCATTACCGGCCAAAGCAAGATCGTGCATAAGAACAAGGATTTGAAATTCCTGCAGAATGAGCTGAAAGCCATGGGCGAGGATGAAGATATCCAGTTTGTGGACGAGGAGGAGATAGAAGACCTTGACGATTTCGAATACGAAGAGGATTGGGACGACGAACCTCAAAAATAGTTCCGGAAGATGCGTGGACCGGAATTGCTGACATACGATTTGGGACAGGGCGTCTGTGCTTTTAGTACGGAGCGTCGCGGAGGTTATAGCGAGGGAGCATACGCTTCTTTCAATGCCAATGCCTATTGCGGGGACGAGGAACGCATGGTGCGGCTCAACCGTGATTTGTTGTGCGAGTCTTTAGGTTTGGAGGCATCCCGTTTGATTATACCTCATCAGATACATGGCGCACGGGTGCGTCGTATCGATGAGGCTTTTTTTATGCAGGCCGATGCCGTCAAGGCGGTTACGCTTGAAGGAGTGGATGCCGTGATGACGGACGTGCCGAAGGTGTGCGTGTCGGTGTCTACCGCCGATTGTATACCTATATTAATATACGACCGGGTGCATCATGCCGTAGCCGCCGTGCACGCCGGTTGGCGGGGCACGGTGTTGCGCATTGTGGAAGCCGTCCTGCATGCGATGTCAGGCGCGTATGGTACCCGTCCGCAGGATGTGGAGGCGGCCATCGGTCCTGGCATATCCTTGGAAGCTTTCGAGGTGGGTGACGAGGTGTATGAAGCTTTCCGCACGGCCGGTTTCCCGATGGAGGAGATGGCGAGGCGATATCTTGTCGCCGGAGACGGGAGTGACAGGATGGAAAAATGGCACCTTGATTTGTGGCAAGCCAACCGGGGCTTGTTGGAGGATTGTGGTGTGCCCTCTGCACGGATTCATTTGGCCGGAGTGTGTACTTACGGCCATTCCGAACGTTTCTTCTCCGCACGTCGCTTGGGCATCCGTTCGGGGCGCATCCTGAACGGTATTTTTCTGACGGACTGATTAAAAATATGGATATATGGTGAAGCGTGTTTCTATTTTGTGCCTCGCTTTGTTGCTGGCACTTTTGTATTCCTTTACGGGCAGCCGCAAGGAGCGGGTGGATTTCTCGCGCGTGGAACGGCGTATGCTTCATATCCCGACTGCCGGATTGTTCGACGGCACCGGTTATTTCACCGTGACTTCGGCCGACATGGAACGCGACGGTTGGAGTTTTCCGGTGGAGGGCGGAGTGTTGTTTACTCCCGATTTTCGTCATGAACCCATCGGTTGGTATATCATGTCACCTGAGGTAAAGCACGAAGTCAGGGCGGCCATGCAGGGCGTGGTGCGCTTGGTGCGTAAAACGGATTTAGGAAAGACGGTCGTGGTGCTCCATCCCAACGGGATGGAAACGGTGTATGCCCATCACGCCAAGACGTTGGTGGAGTCCGGCGATTATGTTTCTGCCGGGCAGGCTATCGCATTAGCCGGTGCGGACCATGGCGTGGTCTATACCTATTTCGCCCTGATGGTGAACGGCGTGCCGATGAGTCCGTCCACGTTGGCTCGTCCCGATGGTAGTTTGAAGTTCGATGCCATGCAGTTTCGTCTGGATGAGTCCGGTTATGTCCGTGCTTCTTTCTACCGAACGGGCGAGATTGAAGAACGTCCTCCCCGTTTCGACTGGTTCCGGGTGTCGGAATTGGTGGACTTGGATCGTCCTTTTTCAGCCATGGAAAGGCAACATGTAGGTGTGGCTACACCAGGGTTGTTTGACGGGTTTTCTTCGTTCACGATAGACTTGTCCCGGATAGGAAAGTGGAGTTATCCGCTGCTTGGTGCCAAGGTGATCAGTCCCTACGGTGGGGCACGTAAGAACCATACAGGAACGGATCTGAAGACGAAACCGCACGACAAGATACGGGCGGTGTTCGACGGGATAGTCCGCTTCTCCGGAAAGTACTCTGCATACGGGAATATGGTGGTAGTGCGCCATGCCAACGGTCTGGAGACTTGTTACAGTCATAATGCCAGGAATTTGGTTCGTGTAGGTGATCGGGTGAAAGCCGGTGACGTGATAGCCACCGTGGGGCGCACCGGTAGGGCTACGACGGAGCATTGTCATTTTGAAGTCCGGGTGAATGGCGTGCCGTTCAATAGTGATTACATTTTCGATCACGGGCGGCATGTGTTGAGGAAAGACAAACTCACCTTTACCCGAAAAACGAACGGAACTATCTCTGTACGGAAAAATTAAGTACCTTTTTCCCTCCTTTTGGAAAGCAGAAAATCATCTTGCAGAAAGACGTAAATCGTTTAGCGTTCTCTAAGGGATGAAAAAAAGACCGTAGGGTGATGCCTGCGGTCTTCTCTTTTGAATGAGAAAATATATTACTTTTTATGCCGGTTGGCTCTGCGGCGGCGGATTTCAGCCTTCATTTTTGCCGACCCGGAACCATGCGCTCCCGTGATGTAAGCTTTCTTTTTGGCTTTGGTTTTCACTTTGTTTTTTGAGTTTCCGGAAGTCTTTTTAGCGCCCCCTGAAAACACGATTCCTCCCGTGATTACCTTGTCGATGTCATCTCCTCCAAAGTTTGCCATAAGTGTGCCGTGGGATTAATGGTGGAACAGGCGGACGCCGGTGAAAGCCATCGTGATGCCATACTTGTCGCAAGTCTCGATTACATGGTCGTCGCGTACGCTACCGCCGGCTTGTGCCACGAACTGCACGCCGCTTTTGTGTGCCCGTTCGATGTTGTCGCCGAAGGGGAAGAATGCGTCCGACCCTAAGGTCACTCCGGTGTTTTGTGCAATCCAGGCTCGTTTTTCCTCGCGTGTGAGCGGTTCCGGCTTTTCGGAGAAGAATTTCTGCCATTCTCCGTCGGCCAACACGTCCATATAGTCGTCGCTGATATAAATGTCGATGGTATTATCTCGGTCTGCACGGCGGATTTTCTCCACGAACGGCAGGTTCATCACCTTCGGATGTTGGCGCAACCACCAGATGTCGGCCTTGTTGCCCGCCAGACGCGTACAGTGGATACGGCTTTGTTGTCCGGCTCCGATACCGATGGCCTGTCCGTCTTTCACGTAGCATACGGAGTTGCTTTGCGTGTACTTCAGGGTGATGAGGGCGATCATCAAGTCGCGTTTAGCCTCGTCGGTAAACGTCTTGCAGGCCGTGGGGATGTTCTCGAACAAAGCCGGGTCGTTCAATTTGATTTCATTGCGTCCTTGCTCGAATGTGATGCCGAACACCTGTTTATGTTCTATCGGTTCGGGAACATAGTCCGGGTCTATCTTGATGACGTTGTAAGTGCCTTTGCGTTTCTCGCGCAGGATTTGGAGTGCCTCTTCCGTGTAATCCGGAGCAATCACCCCGTCACTGACTTCACGTTTGATGAGGGTGGCGGTGGCGGCATCGCAAGTGTCGCTCAGTGCGATGAAGTCACCGTAGCTTGACATACGGTCGGCACCGCGTGCACGGGCGTATGCGCAAGCGATTGGAGTGAGGGGAATTTGCACGTCATCCACAAAGTATATTCTTTTTAACGTGTCGCTCAACGGGAGGCCGATGGCTGCCCCGGCAGGAGACACGTGTTTGAAAGACGTGGCGGCAGGCATGCCGGTGGCTTCTTTCAGTTCCTTGACCAGTTGCCAACCGTTGAGGGCATCCAAGAAGTTGATATACCCCGGACGGCCGTTGAGTACTTCAATCGGCAGTTCGCCCTCGGTCATGTAAATGCGCGAGGGTTTCTGATTCGGATTGCATCCGTACTTTAAAGCTAATTCTTTCATATCGAGTGATTAATACAGAAGCAGCCCGACACGCATACTGCATGACGGGCTGCTTTCAAATTTGTGGAGCTGGAGGGAATCGAACCCAATCCGGATTTTTCTCCACTTGATTGTCAGCCCGTAACGGCTCGTGTGCCAGGTGCTTCTGAGTTTATAATTTATTTTGTTGTCCCATATTTGTCCGACTATTATGTCGTAATATCCCACGTTATGTGGCTGTGTCCCCACTTTGTGCATTGCCCTTTTTCAGGATGTCCAATAGGGCTTCCATCTGCCTGTCTTTGGAAGCAAGGCTTTCCGCTTGTTGCTTGATGACCTGCCAGGCTTCTGCTTCGATGGTCACGGTTCGGGGGCTTTCGGGCTTGTCTTCTCCTTTCAGCATTTCGCCTTCTCCCGTCATCAGCCAACCGGTATTCAAGTCGGGATATATTCGAGCGATACTATAAACTTTGTCTGGCTGTATCGACTTGTTTATGTTGTTTACATAACTGTTGGATACGCCTATTGACAACTCGAACTTCCTCTTACTTATATTCTTATAATTCAAATACTTTATCAGCCTCTCTTTTATGGACATAAGTATAAAATTCAAGAAAAGAATAATAAAACTCTCACTTTTCTTTGTTTTTATGAGAGTAATACTATATATTTGCGATACGATAATTAAATTAACGTCACGAAGTTACGAAAAAACAATCTGATTTAGAGGTACAAACTTATAATTTTTATCAAAAATGGTATTTAGTGAGTATATGAAATCCCTTCCTAATGTGAAGGCAGAGGAAATCAAGAAGATTGCGGAACTGACCTATTCGACACCGGTTACGGTGTACCGTTGGATTTCGGGTGCGTTGAATCCTCCCATGGTGAAAAAGAAGATAATAGCCGAATATATCGGCAGGCCGGTGGAGGAACTGTTTCCGGAATAATGGAGGGATGCCATGTTGTCGGAAGTGGAATTTTACAACACCCCGGAAGGGGATGTGATGGTGAAACAGGCCGGTAAACCTGTGGTACAATTGATGCAGAACGACCGCGCCCTTGTGCAGGAAGTGTTGGCCATGGTGCGCGACTTGTATCCGGAGGCTTTCAGACGCTTGTCGGAACTGTACACCCGTTACGAGCGCAACCGGGTATATTATGAGTTCATGATGGTGTCACGGTTTATCCGGTGCAATTTCGGGGAGTACGACCAGAATCGTTATGACGTGGATGCCGATGGCTGCCTGAAATTCGAGGAGGTGCGCTGCCCGTTGCGTGGGGAGTGCCGTGAAGAATGCGTGGTATGCAAACCAAAGCTCGACACGAAGCTGACGGCAAGGGAGACGGAAGTGTTCGAGTGCATAGGCCGTGGGCTTCAGGCTTCGGAGATTGCCGACTACCTGTGCATCTCCATCGCCACGGTGAACCGCCACCGGGAGAACCTGAAAGCGAAGCTGGGGCTTCGTAGTGTAGGACAATTAGTACGATATTATTATGAGCAAGTCAAAAAATGAAGGGCGCAGCCTGATGATACGGCCGGAGGGGTGTCCCTTGTGGATGCGCATTTACCGCCGCCGTGAGAAATATTTTGCCTTATTGAACTTTGCACCGTCTGCCTATCCCTTGTTTGTGGACAAGGTGGAGGTGATGGTGCGCCTGGAACAGGTGTCTAATTACCCGGATGCAGCCATGGGGGCTTTGGTGTTCGGCGTGACGGGCGGTGTGCCGGTGGCCACGTTGCATGAATTGTTGTTGAAAACGGCTGCCATGGCTCCCGTGCCGGTGGTGCACCACGCGAAAGGAGGGGCTTATGAAGAAAGCTAACTGGACACAGGACGAAGACCGCCGCCTGCGCCGCATGGTGGAGGAACACAAGCCCATAGAAGTCATGGCGCGTGTATTGGGCAAATCGGAAATGGCAGTGTACCTGTATGCCTACCGCCACCGCATAGCCTTGCGGCATACGGTCAAGAATCCTTTGATGCGCAATTTGGTGGAGATAAAAATCGGGAACGTGGAATATTTCCAACCCACCCGCCAGTTCTACCGGAACACCGGAATCTCGCAAAGGCGTTGGGCTTCCTTGGTTTTCGGCTATGCGCAACCCACGCAGGAAGAAATGATGGCAGCGGCGAGAGAATTCCGCTTTTCTGTAGAGGAGGCTTTTAAATTGATGGATTCAAGGCAAATGAGTATTGAATTTAAGGAATAAGATAATACAGACAAACACAAAAGAAGGAGGGGATTTGATTCATGGGTTATGGCAAGGATTGAAGAAAGCGTGATAGAACATGTATTGGCTTCGGCCGATATTGTGGCCCTGATAGGAGAGGATGTGGCTTTAAGGAAGCAGGGAGTGAATTATGTGGGGCTTTGCCCGTTCCATGGAGACCGCACGCCATCGTTGACCGTCAGCCCGTCAAAAAGGATTTACAAGTGCTTTGCTTGCGGCGAAGGGGGCAATGTGATAACTTGGTTTCAGAAAATCCATGGTCTTTCTTTCCCGGAAGCCGTGCGGGAAGTAGGGCGGAGGTGCGGGGTGGAAGTCCCGCAAGTGGAACAGACACCCGAAGAACTTGCAGAGGAGAAAAAACGCGAGGCGTTACGGGCGGTGCTCCGTGAGACCGAAAACATATTCGCGGCCAACTTGGTGCAGGACGACAAGGCCAAGTCCTACCTGGTTGCCCGTGGGGTGGGGCAGGACGACATGAACCGCTTCAATATAGGTTCTGCTTCGGCTTACAACGCCCTGTCCAAAGTCCTGCTTCAGCGTGGTTTTACGGCAGAGAACATCGTGGCATCCGGGGTGGCCGCTCAAGACGCGCACGGACAGTTGCACGACACTTGGTGGGGACGTGTCATGTTTCCTTTTTATGATTATCGGGGGCGAGTGGTCAGTTTTACCGGGCGTGACATTACAGGGGAGCAACCGGCCAAGTACAAGAACGGCCCGGAAACCGCCGTTTTCAAAAAAGACCATCATATTTTCGGGTTATGGCAAGCCCGGCAAGCCATCGCACGTGAGGGCTGCGTATATGTTTGCGAGGGGCAGATGGACGTGGTTTCCTTGTCCCGGTATGGTGTGCAAAATGCAGTGGCGGCCAGTGGCACGGCGTTCTCCGAGCATCAGCGCAAGCTTCTCCACGCACAGACGGGTCGTGTGGTGCTGCTGCTCGATGGGGATGCCGCAGGGACGAAAGCGGCCATGAAGCATATCCCTGCATTGGTGGCCGCTGATTTCGAGGTTCTGTGCGTGGCCTTGCCCGATGGTATGGATCCGGATGATTTGGCCAGGAAGCATGGAGAAGAAGTGGGTAAGGTATTGAAAAAGCGTACGCAGTCCTACGTGGCATATCTTTCTTCCAAGCTTTTTTCCGGAGGCGATGATGCTTATTCCCGCCGTTCCAAAGTGCAACAGGTGGTTTCGGTCATTGCCATGGAGCGTGACGAGACGTTACGTCGCAAGTTCCTTTCCGAGTTGTCCCGTCCGAGTGGTTATGATTTGGATGAATTGGGTTCAATCCTTCGGGAATCCAAATTGCCGGAACGTCCGGAGACTTTTCATGCCGGGTTCTACGGGTTGGAGTTCGCGGCTTCGTACATCCATCCGGATTTGAGGGAATTGCATCTGGTGCGCGACTTTCTCCGGTTTCAAAAACTGTTGGGCGAAGAACAGCCGTATGTTTATGTGCACGGCATACCGTCGCATACCGATATTCAGGAACTGGCGCGTGGAGTGGAGAAAGTGATATTCCATCGTCCGGACATGACGGCGGACGACCGGCATGAAAGTGAGGACATACGGCTGATGAAAGAACTGTTCACGTTCGGCCTGACAGTGGACGTGAGTACGGAGGGCAAGATTTCAGGGTTCCTTTACGCTTACGTCCGCTTGTATGGCGGGCTTATAGAATTGTCCTCTCCCACTCCGGAGCAGAAAAACACCTATATCTCCCGGGTGGCCGAAATGATTTCATACGCCCCCGCGCCCATCCAAACTGTGAATATGTCTACTTGGGCGGAAATACTGAACCTGAAGGTCACGGCGTTGAAAGAAGTGCTGAAACCGTTTGCACAGGAGCGCAAGGCCAACCGGAAATTTCAGGGCGAGCGTACGGATTATGGCGATGTGCTGGAGTTCGATACGGAAAAGATACCGGATTATGTGGCTTCCAATGAGGAATATGCAAGGATGTTGCGCCGTTATAACTTCTACCCCTTGCTCAACACTTCTGGCGAACCGGTGTGCTACATGTTCCGGGGCGAGAGCGGTAACCTGCGCCGCGTGGCCGACTTTTACATGACCCCGCTTTTCCATATCTACTCCGACCAGAGCGAGGACAACCGCAGGGTGGTGAAGCTGACCTCGCTTTTCCTGAAAGGGGTGAAATATGTGGAATTCCCGTCCAAGGTCTTTGCAAAGATGGGCACGCTCAACGAGAAACTGATTGAAAAAGGGGCTTATAATTTGGAAGGATGCACGGCTGCGGACTATGCCAAGATTTGGGCGTGCATGTCATACAACTTCCCTTTGGTGAACGAAATCAAAGTGTTCGGCCAACAGGAAGAGGGCTGTTTCCTTTTTTCCAACGGGGTGCTGTACGAGGTAGACGGGGCTTGGCAGTTTGACTATGCCGACGAGTTGGGATTGATGGCGCACGGCGACATGCTCTTCTACAGTCCGGCCTTTTCCAAGGTGAACAGCGGCATGCGGAAAGATGCCGACCGCTACGAGCAAGACCGGTGGCTTATGTACACCGAGCCCCCCAAGAACAAGCGTATAACCTTTGCCCACTGGGCGGAGCTGATGGACGAAGTATATAAGATAAACGACAACGGGAAATGGGCCGTCATCTACGCCGTCATGTGCGCTTTCCGCAGCGACATCTATCCCATCAACAGGCTCTTCACGGCCATCTTCTTCATAGGCCCTACCATGTCCGGAAAGACGCAGATAGCCGTGTCCATCCGTTCATTATATATAAAGCCCGATGCTCCGGCTTTCAATTTGAACTCCGGCACGGATGCCGCTTTTTTCTCCGTGTTGGAACGTTTCCGGGATGTGCCTCAGATTATGGAAGAGTATAATGACGACATGATCAGTGACAATAAATTCCAAGGATTGAAATCCGTAACCTATGATGGTGATGGCAAACAAAAGCGTAAGGCTGCCACAGGCAATGATATTGAGACCTCCAAGGTGAATGCACCGGTAATTCTTTTGGGGCAGGAAGCTCCTCAGAAAGACGATAACGCCCTTTCAAACCGTGTGGTGTTGTGTGAGGTGCCTAAACGCGATGAGATCAACGAAGACCATGCCCGGGCGGTGTTTGAAGAATTAAAGGATGCGGAGAAAGCCGGGTTGTCTTATCTGTTGGTGGAAGTGCTGAAACTGCGTCCGGTGGTACGTGAGCATTTTCCCCGTTTGCAAAAGGAATGCGTCAAGGAACTGTTGCGCGACGTGGAAGCTTCCGGAACCCGTAGCGGCGACCAGACCCGCGTGATCAACACCGTGAGCATGTTTTTGGCCATGTGCCGCATATTGACCACGTATGCTCCCAATTTACCCTTGCCTTTTACTTACGAACGGTTCAAGGCCTTGGCCGTGGAGAAAATCAAGAAGCAGGTGGACATGCTGACCAAGACTGACAAACTGGCCATGTTCTTCAACACGATAGACTATCTCATCGATGCAGGCAAGCTCAAACCGGGACGTGACATCAAGATAGAGCAACCGGGCAGGCCGGTAAGGCTGAAAGGTGGACGTGACTACCTTCTGCCTTCATCCGACACCCGGCTCTTGTATATAAACCTGAGCAACGTGCATAAGATGTACGCTTCGGCCATGCAGGGCGGCGACAAGCCCCTTTCGCTCACTACGCTCGAAGTCAACCTCAATTCCCATCCGTCGTTTGTCGGGGTGGTGTCCGGCACACGGTTCCGTTGGCAGGAGACAGAAGAAATACCATCCAGAGGGTTCACGGCCGAGAACGGCCACAGCGTGCCCGATGCCTCCATGAAGAAGGTGGTGCGGCCACGGGAGAAAATCACCAGTGCCATGGTGCTGAATTATGACGTGCTCAAGGCCGTGATGGGCATAGACTTCGAGCGTTCCGAACGTGGTTCTGTTCCTGAAGCCACACAACAGGATTTACCTTTTTAATATATAATACGAAAAGAATATGGAAACGACAGTGATTACAAGAGTGAACAACGTGGACATCGTGGCCACAAGTGACGAACAGAAGATGGTTCCCATCCGGCCGATATGCGAGGCTTTGGGGATTGACGACAAGGCTCAACGGGATCGGATAAAACGGGATGAAATTCTGTGCAAAGAGGTACAATTGTTGCGATTTTACGGAAGGGACGGCAAGGAACATGATATGACATGCCTGCCCATTGAGTATATATTCGGGTGGCTTTTCTCTATATCCCATAAAAGAGTGTCTGAAGATGCGTTTCAGCAAGTCCTTCAACGTAAGATGCAATGTTACCATGCCATGTACCTTTATATAGAAAACGGTTTTAAGAATGTCTATACCACAAAGTGCGTTCAAGGTAATGTAATCACCACATATTAAAAAGAGGCGTTTTTATTTTGTTATTAAACAAAAGTTTATTATCTTTGCAGTGCATTCAAGAAACAAAGGAGGTATAATGAAAAAAAGAAGAAAATCAAAAGAGCTGCAAGAAGCTGAAGATGACCTGATGTTCTATTTGGAGTTTTACAATTCATTTGAAAGTAATTTCAGGGAAAGGGTTGTAGACAAGGAAATCAGGGATTTGGAAAAGAAAATTAAAAATGATGTATGAATCATCCTCCCCTTCGGGGGAGGTTTAAAAATAAAGGATATGTATTCAAGAATAAAAGAGTTGGCCAAGCAAAGGCGGATGGCCAAGACTGAAGAAGAAATAAAGGCCGTGAATTCGGCCATGAAAGAGCTTGAAAATGAAAATCCGGAGGCTTATGGCAAGGCTTTGGAGCAACTGATCCACGAAACGGCAAAAAGGGTTGAAGAGTTGACCGTTGCCGAACAGATGGGAGAAGTTACAAAAATAGTTTCCATGGCTTATATAGCACAGAATTATTTCGGGAAAACCCGTAGTTGGTTGGCTCAGAAACTGAATGGGAATACGGTAAATGGCAAAACTGCGCAATTTTCCACGGAAGAACTGGCCACACTGAAATTTGCGCTTTCTGATATATCTAAAAAATTAGGCTCACTGAGTGCGGTTCTTTAGCACTTTGTTTCTTGAATGCAATTGTCTCTGCCTTTGAGCCGGGCAGAGACTTTTAAAAATAAGGTTAGATGGTTCTATGGAAAAAGAGATTATAGAATCCAAATCCGAGGAAATAAAGAAGTACATCGGCGAGACCGATGCAGAAAGCCGTTCCAAAGTTGACGGGTTCATCGAGTGGTTGAAAGAGAATGATTCTCCAGAAGTGCAGGAATGCCCCCACCTTAATGAGGCAATATACTTGTGGGGCAGCCAAGGCCGGACAGAAGCAATATGAAAAATTGCGCAATGCCATAAGCAGCATTACTACAGAATTGAATGCCGCTACCTTTTAACAGCAAGCATCAAAGAACTATGTGATTAAGACACCCCGAACCCCGTGCCGCTTGCCACGGGGTTCATTTTTTCCCCTTTTCCTTTGGCCGTTCCGGATAAAATCCCCATCTTTGCAGTGCTAAACAAATAAAACAACTGGATGCGGGCAGAAGACAAGCTTGCATCTCACCGTGCAGGCGTTTTTTATGCCCGTACTTGAACAAACGTATTCGGTATCCGTGTACCC
>ENA-ORNB01000469-ORNB01000469.1-human-gut-metagenome-genome-assembly--contig:-NODE-469-length-41691-cov-5.612451_pt1 | contig 41691 bp, 37 predicted proteins | sample MGYA00242112_ERZ509016 | MGnify/ENA primary metagenome ERZ509016 (study PRJEB26280, sample SAMEA2338705) | human gut metagenome | biome: human gut; feature: human-associated habitat; material: faeces...
TTTGTTGCTCAGGAACTTATAAATAAAGTTAAATTATAGTGTTGCGGAATTAAGGATAATTATAAAAGAATCGTTGTTATCCCTACTTTTGCCTCTGTATTGACGGATCAGAAGAACACATATACTATGTCGATGGATTATGATCAGGAACCTGAAACTGTCGACGGAACAGATCGGGTTTATACGTTGTGCATACGTGCTCAAAAGCGGGAAGAGGGAAAAGCGCCAACCATTAGCAATGCTATGGACCCGATCGCTGTTGAAGGTGGTTCATTATACTCCATGTTGAAAGGAAAAGAATCGGCAGCCGGTAAGAAGGTTGTAAGTTATCGTGTAAAATATCCGTTGACATTCAATTCGGATTCGACAAAGATCGCGACTTGGGGATATTCTAAGATTTCCCAATTCTCGATTGAGGAAGCGACCAATTAAGATTCCATAAGAAATAGATGGAGATTATTATGTAAATATCTCCCCTAAATAGGCATGTGTAAATGATTTAGTTTTTTCATTTCACATGCCTGTTTTATAGTTTATTAATCCTTTTGATATCCCCATTTTATCATAACTATGTAATCATTCCAATCAATTCCTTCCCTCCAATTTCAAACTGATCGGGAATAAAACAAAGCGACTTGTCGATGAAAGAAAAAAGTCCGCAGATCTACTCTTCCAATTCGGCTTCGTTGAGCCGGATCATCCATCCGTTCACCATCATTTGTTGGCACAGGAAAGGATCTTCAGGTTTCTCGCTCGCGGTGAGGAAGAAGATTAAATTGTATTGATCTTGCCGGTCTAGATATTCTTGCGGAGACATTTTGAAGGTCTTGGCATGTCGTGTCAAGAGTAAGTATTGTGTGAGCGGAATGTCTATGATCGTTTTACCACTTGGACGGTGGTGTAAGCGGAAGCGTGTATCGTCGTTTTCCATTAGGCGCAGTACGTTCAATCCTGCATGGATGACGCTTATGTTTTCCAATGCGGTGTTTTCTATGAAGAAAGGTTTATAAACAACCATGTCATTGCCGATCGGAAGGTTATGGTGATCCATCCGACCGTTGCTTGCGGATATTTCCATGTCAAAATTTTCACTCTCCAGTGCGTTTCCTGTTTGGCTTTGCAGTACGCAACTGAATAGGTTGGTGTCTTTGATCAAGGGAATGTCTATCACCCGGTAGCTTTCGTCTATATGTTCCCCGTCCGTCCTTCCGTGGAACAGGGCTGCCAACTTGTCGGGTTGTTCGCCTGTTTCTGAACGTGAAAGTAGGAGCGACGTGTCCATATACTGGTAATGGTTGTCTGCCAGCCCTGCCCATACAAGGATATCGTAATCCCCTTCCGGTAGAGCCGGCAGTTTAACCATATGGTTACCATGACGCAGCGAAATACTGTCTGCTTCTTCGCGAGCAATACAAATGCCGTTTGTGTCGAAAACAAATATTGAAGCGTCCGTCACCTGTGTTGTGACGGCATCCACGTCCAGCATGTTGTATGTATATGACAATTTTACCCAACAACCGGTCGGGCAACCGGAACGGTCGTCATCCACCCATGAACATGCGCTACACCATAAGAGCAGGCATGAAATAAACAAAAAAGAGCCAGTCTTGCTCATCATGATCATTCAGTTAAAAGTGAGTATGAAAATATATGTCGTATCAGTCTTCGAGAACTGCACCGTTGTCACGTACGAACCACGGCATCACATCAACATCGACATCTATAGAACCTTTCTTTTCGACCGGAATTTCCGGATCTGTGCCAGGCTCTCCATCTCCTAAGTTGCTGATATCCGTGATTGTGATGCTGTACATGTTGTTGCGAACCACCGCGTATTCCATAGCTCCCATGCCATCGGGGTCATCCAAATGCTTGATCCAATAGGTATAGTAGCAGACATAGGAACCTCCTTCGGAGCGGCTGAAACGTTTCACGTAATATTTTTCGGCGAGCACATTTTCACTTGCATTGTTCGGGATGGACAGGTTGTTCTTGGCATTGATAGCTTCTATCGAAGTATAGAAATTATGGTTGAAGTAGTACACGTCACCCGTAATATCTTGCGAAGAGACTGGGGTTTGGTTTTCATCAAAACAATGTCCGGCGGCGATGTCCATTTTACACTGGATGATTACACCTGTCGTATAGCCCTGTAATTGTGCAGTCCGGAAATTGGTATTTTCCAGGCAATAGACAACAGAGGGATCTCCTGTATTGATGGCACCATCTTGGACGAACCCTGTGTTCAATGGATGCACGAAACGGTTGAAGGACGCAGCTTCACCTGGTTTTTTTTCGAAAAAATATGGGTCGATCGCATAACCGTCGACGTCAGGGATATTTGTGAAATACCTGGATACCGGACTCCAATCGCTGATTTCAGACGGGAAAGCTGTTCCCGATAATGTGGCGACGTGGCGGAATAAGAAGAAATGGGTATTCAGGTTGACGTATCTGAACGCAAGTGGATCAATTGTCACATAAGTGCTTCCGTCATGCTTCAAATCCCATTTGTCTTGCTGTTCGCGTATTGTTAGTTTAGCCAGCACACGTTCCAATGTAATAGTCAGTGACGTACTTTTTCCAGACTCGACTACTATCGGTTGTTGCGCACTTTCGGTTTCGTTTCCTCGATTTGTCATCATGATACCGGTCGAGGTGATGGAATTTACACTGACCAAACCATTGGCATAGGTGTTTTTGTCTACCTCAGCCAACAATTGCTTTAGGCTGGCAGCATAATACATTTTGTCGCTGTTGGCGATTGCCAGGATTTTGTAGCTGCCAGGGTTGACGGCTACACTTCCTTTATATTTCACCGTCAGGTTCGAATTGCCGTTATCCACTTTTGAAAGATTTTTGAGCGCAAAGACATTATAGAAAATATCTGTTTCGCTGTTGAACAGATACAGGTCTACTTTGTTGACCTGATATTCTCCTGCATTCCCCTTGTCATATACTTCGCTATCTTCCGCCGTCGCTTTTGTTAATGAAGAAGAATTTGGTACGACGATCGAAACAGAGAGATCCATTCCCGTCTCTGAGTCATCACCGTAGCTTCCGCTATTTACATCCGCGTCATTGATACACGCTGTCATTCCCGCCATGAGTAGTAATGACATAAAAAAACTTTTCTTGTTCATGCTAAATTTTATTAGTTAGTTAATAATAGATTAATATAACTCTCTTATCTGTTTTAAATTCTCGGTTGCTTCTTTCAAACCTTCATCCTCGGCTTCCAACAACCATGCTTCCGCTTCTTTGTATTCGCCTTTCAGCATATACCAGACACCGGTAGCAAGTATTTTTTCGGCACAATCAAAAGCCTTTTCGAGATATGGCTCGGCACTGTCTGCATCCCGTCGTGCCAAGGCAATGCATGCGGCGTTTAGATTCGCCACAGGATCGTTGGGGTTTAGCTGGACAGCCGTCATGAAAAGGTCCTTGTATTCCTCGCTTTCCGGCGAATAGGTTTGCGCGATACGAAACATCTCATCAATGCTTAGGTTCTTGGGGTTCGTGCGGTAGACTTCCTTTGCCTGTTCGATAGTAAATGGACGTACGGTATAGCGGATTGTATAGTCTGAGTGGCGAAGTCCCGCAAACCATTGTTCCAATATGAAAGCAAACGATTTAGGGTATCGTTTACGCATTTTCTCTTCCTTTCTGTCCGGGGAAAGCCGACTTTCAGCTATTCTTAACAGAGCGTCTCTGTCGACAAGAGTCGTGTCTGTCTGGAGCAAGTGGATAAATCCATTCCAATCTTCTGCCGTGTGCCCGATACTGAATAATGAGTCCTGTAATGCATAGATCTGCATGACATGATTTTTTAGCGTGTGTGTGCGCTCGCGGGCTAGGCGGTCATTTTTGTTGAACGGCCCTTCTGGGGAAGCATACCCGTGAATGATGATTCGTGTGATTGTCACGTTACTATCATTTTGGATCAGATCAATACTTTTCTTTATCTTGTCCAGCTCCACGGAGTTATTGCGGTAATCGGGATAAATTTCTGTCTTATTGAGCGGAAAATCTAGAAATGCACTTCCACTTTCTTCCCTGATCTTTCTTTTCTCCATTTGCGGTGTGACGAACGCTAATATGGGTTCTCTTTGTGGCAATTCGTGCAAGCGGGCCAGTTGGGTCGTCCCTTTCCTGCGATATACACCACAGCCGCACGCTTCTTCTGTCAGTGACAAGACCGCTTGTTTCATCCAAATCGCGAATGGTATGGCGCGCAGGTAGTGTATTGTCTGTTTATGCCGGTTGTCGCGTTTCAGAATAACATATTCTTCTTTGTGCTTTCTGGCTTCACGAAGAAATGCGAGATGTTGGTTGCGTCCATTCATATAAATCGGGGGAAATTCGGCGTGATGGCCTTCTCCATCATCCAAACGGAGAATCAGCTTCACTGATTCGTTTGGGCGAATATGTCGAGAGATTTCGATCTCTATTGATGCGACTAGATTGTCGTCCATTTTCAACAACTTCGATGAGGTGACACACAATGAACTGTCGGGAAGAGTTCGGCTGAAGGCGGATTCGCATGCCAGAATGAGCGACAACCACAATAGAACTGATATCGGTTTCATGATAGGAATTTAAAATATGTAAATGATGCTGATTGTTGCCTTATTGGGACCGAAATAATGATAATGCCCTTCATTTATGACGTCCGCGCATACCGCAGGACATTTATATCTCACATAATCAATATACTCGTATCCTACACCTACGGCCGCCTCTACATTCCAATGAGTATTCAGCATAAACTGATAGCCGTAGCAGATGCCTACACCGGCTAGCCAACCCGAATAGCGCCGTTTACGCAAATCTTTGAAAAGTCCGAATGGGGCTTTTTTGCCTCCGATGTTGAACTCGCCACCATTCACGTATGCTCCCAAAAAACTACCGTTGAACTTTTGGCATATCCAATAGCGGTATTCCTGTTGTACGAGCCAGTAGCGATTCACATACTTTTCTGTACGTTTCCAAGGACGCAAACCTCCAGAAAGTTCCAAAGTGCCATGCATTCCCAAAGCATACTCCACACCGCTGTTAAGCGTCCCATTGACTGCTGACAGTAGGTTGCTTTTTAAAGCGACACGCTGTGCTGTGGCATCGATGGCGATTGACAAAAGGATGAATAGCAGTAGGATAAACTTGATCTTCATTTTGTTTACTGTGCTTTAGCTTCGTTTAGTTCGAAAAAAAGTTTCAAGTTGTTGTCCGCTTCTTCCGAACCGGCTGCTTTAGCTGCTTTCAGCAGGCGGATGCCTTCATAAGTGTTATTACACAATAACTCGTACGCACCCCGACAATTCTTATAGGCTACTGTTTCGCGTGAAGCCATCTGCAAATAACGTCCGGCGGCTTGGATATTGCCCTGCTCAATAGCGGCCGCAGCAGCGTTAAGGTTGGCGATGGGACTTGCCGGATACATCCGTACGCTAGTCTCAATGACCTTGTAAAACTGTTCTGGATTGTTTTTGTAGCTCAGTGCAACCGTGTACAATTCACGGAGTGACAAGATGCCGGGGTTTATTTCAGCTATCACTTGTGCTTCATCCAAGCTAAAATTCAGTTCTTTCTGGTTTTTTACATCAGTCGCATCGCTTTCAGGAGATAAGTAACTTCCTTTAAAATGTTTTTTCCCGTTGATTGTGTATGAATCACCTTTCGTTGCTGGTTGAAACGAATTTGAAGAAGGAAATTGTACCGTTTCTGATATTTCAGCCGATCCATCATTGTCTTTGACCGGATGCAACTGGCTTCTTACTTTGCTTCCCGTGCCGTTCACGACCTCTTCCTTTACTAGCAGTTCGGCTTGCTTCATCCATGATTGTGGAGCTATGGCCATTCGGTAATCAACGGAAAGGTTTTCGCGATTTGCCTCCAAGACTTGATAGATGTCGGCCGGTTCGGGCTTGCCTCTTCGTTTGTTGAGTACCGTTGTCCGAACATGAATCTTTTGAGCTTTCTCCCCGTTTAACACGACTGCTGGTAGCGAAATATCGTGTGCCCCGGATTTCAATATCGGGGTTAGTCTGACTTGACTTTTAGGATCTAAATCGGATATTTTTGTCATCATCTTTAGTGACACGATTACAGAATCTTGCCTTATTCCAATCGAGGGGGCAAGGATATCCAACTTTAGTTCTTGGGCGGAAATTTGACTTACGAATAGTAGACCTGTCAATATAGAGAATCTTAAATCCATGAGAGTTAATTATTTATTGAATGAAATAAACGAATGATATTCCGATTTGTGTTGGCCCGAAATAGTTTGTATTGGATTCCTCGCGTAGGAAATCCCCTTTTTCCGGACCATATTTATTATAACCCAAACGTGCGTATCCTAACGAGATGGATGCTTCCAGGTTCCAGAAGGGGGTAAGCATCCATTGATATCCATAAGTAGCTCCAATCCCGAAAAGGTGTCCTTGATAACGATTCTCTTTCACTGTAGTGAATGGAGTCATACCACCAAAGTTGTATTGGGCGAAATGTGCTTGTACGCCAATGAAGCTGCCCGTGAAAGCGTTTTCGAACCACCATCTGTATTCCGGCTGTATCAGAAAGTGTTTCATTTTTTTGTTGTTGCCGAATTCCCAAGGGTTGTAGTTTAGGCTCAAATGGATTGTTCTACGTTTACTGCAACGGATTTCCCCTCCAAGATTTAGCGTTGTAGTCAAATCATAGAGCACATTGCTCTTCATCGCTATTTCTTGGGATAAGAGTTCTTGCGGCATACATATATATATAATAAGGGTTACTAGCCACGTTTGAAAATTACAAATTGATCGATGTTTTCTTTGTTCTCTCATATTTTTACATTTAACCTTAATTTGTAAAACTGTATAACTGTCTTGTAATTAGTAGTTTGCCTATCTTATGAAAAATGTAGAGGATATCTTTCATATTAAATTTGTCTTTTATATATTCGTCTAATTATCAGGTTGTTATACTCGGTTGAAATGACTAAAAAAAACGAACGTTTTTTCTAGTCATTTTCTGTTGTGAACAATAATTAATTCTGGCTATCAGACAAAATAGAAGGCACCTATTACAAATCTTGATTTTCAAAACAATAAAATGAAATAGATTTGTTTTGTGTTTACTTTTTTTTGTATATTTGCGGCATAGAAAATGACTAAAAAAAACGTTCGTTTTTTTAGTCATTTTTTGTTGCAAAGAATGGATGCTCGCTGTCTATGCATACTCATCTCCGGTAAGGCGTATTCATACCTCCGTGAAAAGGCCGGCTGGTTCTTGTTGGCTTACTAAAAAATCATACGTGTGGAAGGTATAAAGGATTTCAAGTCGCCTTCTTTTCCATGTCAATCCGTTTCCAATCCCATGCCGATCTGTTCGGGAATCCATGCCAGTCTATTTTCGATTGCATGCTTATGTATATTATACGCACCCGAACATTATTAATAAAATTATAATTTATATAATCCCAAAATATCGCATATATGTTAACGAAATATAAACCAAAAATTATTTCATTCTTTTACTTGACATTCGTATTTTCACGGATTATATTTGCATTGTAATCATAACCGAATAATCGACTATGAAAGTAAAAATTAACACATAAAATTAATATCTAAATAGATATTTAAATATAAATATAATATTAATACCATGAACAAAAAACAGAACAAAATTGCAAACCTTTTGCCGAACCTTTCTACTGAAAATTGCGTCTTGACACTCGAAGCAAACGCCAAAATCAGCGTAGCCGTAGCAGCTACGGGAAAACACTTGGTGAAACGGATCGTAAGCGAAGGCATGGATGAAGCCGCGGCAGCTTCATGCTCCGATTATATCACCGCTTGCAACGGCGAGGTAAAACGACTGAATATCGGCCGCAAACCTTTTACGACGATGCTTACGGAAATCCAGAAAAAGTTTGTGAAAATTGAAAAAGACATCGATCCGAACGTGCCGGGAAGCCCCGCTTATGAAATCGCCGGATTGCTGAAAAACTACAAGCTGAAACAATTGGAGGAAGCAGAGGAAGCCGCACGCCGGCTTGAAAAGAACCGGTTGCTTACCGAAAAACGTGTTCTCGGACGTGGCGACCTGACGGACGGACAAAAGGAAGCAGCCTTGAAACGTGCGAACGAACGGCTGCAAAAAGGGCAAGCCGAACTCGCAATCGGGCAAATCGAAACCGACCTGATCCCGATCGTGACCGCTCCTGACGGCTACATCGACCTGCTGCGTCCCTGGTGGGAAGAAGTCGGGCGCCATCTGCCTGAAAGCGATCTCGGACGTATTTTCCACCCGATGATCTCGTACGCAAAGAAACAAGCACGCAAAGGCATCCTCGTAGACAGCGACAACATCTCTTACGTGGCAGAGCCGAAAATCAAAGTGGCATAAAAAAGCGAGAGAGGTTACCTTCGCAGGATGACCTCTCTCTTTAACCAAAACTTTAACTATGAAAAAAACTTGGCTCCTTGATCGGATGCTCTTTTGTTTTTCTCTGATGTCACAAAGGTAAACATTCTTTTTAAACCTCCAAAAAATTCTGATAAAATTCATATTATTTAACAAATAAATTATATCATGCAAAAAGTAACGAAAGAAATCAGTCTCGTTTCCATCAAAGACAACCGGTTGAAAACCCGCTATGAAGCTGCGGTCTTTACCACGGGCGACACGCACGTCGTCACATACGAAAACGCGACGCCTGTCCATTCCGATCTTGCCGCCGCCGTACAACGTTTGTCCGACCATGTCTTGAAAATCAGCGGGATAACGGCGGAACCCGACCGCATCCATATCACCGGCTACCAGCGGCAGAACATGGGTGACGCACAGCTTGTCACCATCTATGCCGCTGTGGAAGCCTGCGGAGCAGCCAATCTTGCCGCCCGTATTTATATCGGCCGCGACGAATATGACGATATCGACCTGCTGTTGGAAGCCCTTTCGCGTTGCGAGCGCGAAGTTTTCCTTTATATAGAGAAGGGCAAGACGTTCGAAGGCGAAAAACGTGTCGAACTCGACGACGACGATCTGGACTTGATCGAACAAGCAGCCTGAAAATCATACATCCTAAATCCTACATCATGAAACATTCATTTACACTCGACGGCGTCCTCTTGGGGGATGCCGCTGCCGCCAGCTTTTATCACCTGATCGCCGGCGAAAAAGGATCGCGTAACTATGAATACGCACGTTGCAACGAATACGGCTATTTTTACGAACCGTTTATCCGCAAGTGGATCGCTTTCGACAACCGTGCGGGCGAATGTTATGTCGAAGTGTGCAATTCTTCCAAAGAAGCCGAGAAACTACTCAAGGATGGAGAAGAGCTACTCGCCGCTTAGACAGTTGGTCAAGAAACATACGGGCTGCGACATGGCGGTGGAATACCGTTTCCACCCGACGCGGGAATGGCGTTTCGACTTTGCCGTTCCGGCCCGCCGCGTGGCGGTCGAAGTCGAAGGCGCGACCCGCCATATCCGCCCCGACGGTTACCTGCGCGACATGGAAAAGTACAACGAAGCCGCTGCCGCCGGCTGGCTCCTGATCCGCGTCCTTCCTGCCGAACTGCTCTCGCTCCGCACGTTGCAACTCATTGTCCGTGCATGCAACCGGCAGAATCATTAATCTTTTAATTCTTTAATTCTTTCACTTTTTAATTTAAAAACAACATGCCTCGTCCAATCAAGAAAGGACTGGATTATTTCCCAGTCGACACAAACATATTAAGTGACTTAAAAGTGCGCCGTATCAAGCGGGAATATGGTGCAGAATCCTTCTTGCTTTACATGACATTACTTTGCGATATATACGCGAATAGTTTTTATATATGTGCCGATGACGATTATCTGTTTGATCTGTCGGAGCAGCTGCAAATGTCGGAAAGCAAAGTCTTGGAAATGGTTTTAGCAATGGTCAAGATCGGGTTGTTTGACTCCCGGTTGTTCCAAAAGAAGCGGATTCTGACATCGGCCTCTATTCAGAAGCGATTTTTTTCAACCAAAACAAAACGGGTTGAAATGTTTGACGATGAAGAGATTAGCTATCTTTTGGAAAAAATAGAATTCCACAAAACCCCAGTTATTGAGCCGAAAACTCCCAAAAATGAGGGTTTAAGTACACAAAGTAAAGAAAAGGAAAGTAAAGAAAAAGAAAAGAAAACTACACTCACTTCGTTCGTTCCGGAGACGAGCGAGCGCGAGCGGTGGGAAATTTGGAAAAAGGAATTGCTCGCAGATGAAGATTGGCGGGCTTCCGCCACCCGGCAGTCCGGACAAGGGATCGGATTCGACGTTTTACTGCCGGCCAAACTGGATGAATTTTGCGACTTCATCATTTCCTGCGGAGAAAAAGAAAGTGTCAAGACGCAAAAAGACTTTGTCCGCCGTTTCCACTACTGGCTGTCCTATCACGGAACGAAGAAAGAAGCCCGGGCGGCGGAAAAACGGAAGCCACGGCTGTCGAAAGTCGTGGAAATGAATCGGGTCGGCGATGTTTCTCTTGAAATTGCGAAACAAATACTTGCCGGGGAATGCTCTTAGAACGTGCCAGCCGGGTATTTAAAGAGCAGCGGATCGAATCCTACACGGCGGACGTGTTGCTGACAAGGGTTTCCATGCTGTTGCGGCAGACGTATGTCCTGGTCGGTTTTCAGACACCCGACGAAAACGACTTGGCGATCATTACGGCCAAGCTGACCTCCGACCTGTTCGAATCGTATCGCTACCTGACCTGCGGCGAAGTGTCGCTCTGCTTCGAGTTGGGGGCGAAAGGGGAATACGGCGAGTTCATGGGCTTAAACATGAGGACATTCACCCGCTGGTTGAAGGCCTACAAGACAAGCGATTTCCGCTATCGCCTGGTGGTCGATCGCGAGCAGAAACGGCAAGCCGCCTTGCCGCCGGTCAGCGAAGCCTACAACCGCGAGCGGGAAGAGCGGATGTTGCAAAACGCCTTCCGCCATTATCGGGCAGGCTACCCAATCGACCAATTGTTGCCGGCACGTGTCTACCGCATTCTCCAAGACCGGGGACTGATCGCCGACAGCCCGGCGGACAAGCGGTCGGCAATGAGGCAGTTCGAACGCTGGAAGCCGTCAGGCATGCTGCCGATGGACGAGGAAACGCGCCTGCATTTTGTGAAAACGAAGGCGATGACGGCATTGCTCAAACGCTACTTCGATAAACTGATAGCAGCTGACGTACACAAACTGCCGTTATGAGACATTGATCAACTCCGCCCCCTTGCCGTCCCCGTACCTTTGTGCCATGTTGCTGACAAAACAGCAGCCAATTAACTTTCAATTTTCAATTTTCAACTTTCAACTGACAAATGGCACAAAAGTACAAACTCGTAATGAAAAAGAACCTGGGGAAGGACGCGGACAAGACTCCCCGGAAATTGTATGCAATCCCGAAATACAACGGTTATACAGACATGGCGTTGCTCTGTAAGTTGATTTCGGCACGAAGCACGGCATCAAGCGCCGATGTTAAAGCGGTGTTAGACTCTCTGATTTTCGTGCTCGACTTGGAACTCCAGGCAGGGCGTATTGTCAATATCGGCGAATTGGGAAATTTCCGCCTGTCGCTTTCCAGCGCGGGAACGGAGACGAAAAAAGATTTCTCGCAATCCAAACTGAAAGGGGCGCGGATCATTTTTACTCCCGGCGAAGCGTTGCGCAACACGGTCGTAACCACCAGCTTCTCTGCCTACACTCCCGAAACGGTCGCACCGGAAGAAGGTGGCGGCGAGGATGACCGCCCCGGAGAACTGTAAAACATTTTTTAACTTTCAACTTTCAACTAAAAAAGATGGCTCAAACTTACAAAATCGTTAAAAAGAAGAATTTAGGAAAAGATGCGGATTCAGTGCCTAACAAGCATTATGCAATCCCGAAGTACAACGGCTACACGGAGGAAGATTCGCTCTATGACCTGATTGCGGCGCGAAGCACTGTTTCAAGCGCCGATGTCAAAGTTGTGCTCGACTCGTTAAACTTCGTTCTCGACCGCGAATTGCGTGCCGGTTATATCGTCCAAATGGGCGAGTTCGGCAACTTTCGTTTATCACTTTCCAGTTCGGGGGCTACGACGCAGGATGATTTCAATCCGTCGATGCTCCGAAAAGCAAAAGTGATCTTCACGCCGGGCAAAAACCTCCGTAAAACAGTTCGCACAACCCGTTTTGCCGCTTATATCCCCGATTCCAGCGACATGGCTGCCGGTGAAGGGGGCGGAGGCGGCGAAGATGATCGCCCCGGTGAATTGTAACATAATTTATAAATCTTATCGCTCTTGGAAATAAAAGGATATAGTTTTAAAGAAGTGGCCGGGATGTATTTTCCCGGCTCTGTTTCTCAAAGTGCATCCGTGCAGCTCAGGCGTTGGATCAAACTCAACAAACTGCTGACGGAGGCTTTGGCGGAAACTGGATTGGTGAACAGGCAACGGCTTCTGACGCCGCGACAGGTCGAACTGATTTTCAAACATTTAGGAGAGCCATGACGCATCTTCAATTGCTGCTTGCAACTCTCCTTGTTTTCAGTGGGTTGATCTTGCTGTTTTTAGGTTTTTTCCTGCCTCCGGAGGGGGAAATCCATTCTTCCGTCCTGGTGGCTTTCGGTGAAACTTGCACATTTGCCGGCGCTTTATTCGGTGTAGATTATAAATATAAGAACAAATCATGAAAAAGTTATCCGAACATTTTACCATCGGCGAACTGACACACAGTTATGCGGCTGTAGAAAACGGCCTCGACAATTCACCAAGCGAAACGGAACTGGCGGCTTTGAAACGGCTGGCAGTGAATGTACTCGAACCGCTGCGCAAATGTCTCGGTGCACCGATCATCGTCACCAGCGGTTTTCGCAATCCCGCCGTAAACCGTCTGGTCGGCGGTGTCGCCGCTTCGCAACACACCAAAGGCGAAGCGGTCGACTGCCAAACACCTCTCGGCGCACGACATCTATTGGATATTTTGCTTGAAAACAAACTGTCTTTCGACCAGGCGATCTTATACGACAAAAAGAATTTCCTCCACATCTCCTATCGCAACCCGTCGGTAAACCGCATGATGGTGTTGTACAAATGATGATTTATAATATGAAACGCAACCTCTTCTTCTTCTTTATTCTTCTTCTTTTCCCCTCATGCGCGTCTTGGACAACTACAGACAAGAGCTTCATACGCTCAGACAGCCTGCGCCAGACTACCCGTTTGTCGATCCGGCAAATAGCCGTCCCTAAAAGCCGTGCCGACCTACAAATCCCGGCTGCCGGACTACGCGACCTGCCACCTGCTGCCCTCTACACAGCCAAGAGCGGACAAGCGACAGCGACTGTCCGGTTTCTATATGATACACTTTTCGTTTCTGCTTCGTGCGACAGTTTGCAGGCACTTGTCTATCGATATGAAACAGAGATAGAAGAGATGAATGGCCGAGTAGAGGCGGTTACAAAGAAAACACAAGCATGTAATGGTTTTCGCTGGTTGGTCGTGTCGGTGATATTAGGTATAATCATTTGTTTTCTTAAACAAAAAGGATAGCTTTTGCCGTATAAACCTTTTTTCGTACCTTTGTGCGTTTCCTCCATAAAGAGAGGGAGATAAATACGACTTCAAATTTGGATATGAAAATGAGAAAAACAGTATTATATGGCGTTTTGGCCTTTTGTTTGGTTGTGTTGAATTCTTGTTTGGGAGACCCGGCCACCCAGTTGACGATGGCCAACCAGGCAGGCGTCGTGGTGACCGGATACGGGCCGGGTAAGGCTATTTATACCAAGGGGGACGTTGTGGTTTCTTCGGAAGACTTCCAGAATGCCAATGTGGAAAACGGAGAATGTATCTTGTTTGATTACTCCATTGATTATGGGACTGCAAACAATATGGGAGCAGGGACGGATACCAGTTATACTGAGGCTGTTATCTATGAAAATACGATCTCGGAGGTCAATCGTTGGAACTTCTATAATACGTTGACCGATACCTCTGTCGTTGCAAAGGACGAATTGCTGCTTTCTTCCCTCCAGGCACGTTCCGCTTATATCAGAGGCAATTTGTTCCTGTTCACGGAGATAAGCAATCACCCGACAAACCAGGTGGATAGTTTCTCTTTATCCTATAATCCGGATCAATTGTTGGGGGACGATAATATTTATAGCCTCTACCTCCGCACGATCAGGATAAAGGCGGACACGACGAGAGGCGAATCGATGATTATTCCTTGTGCGTTCAATATAGAAGATCTGGTGAAAGAGGCGGGAAAGAATAATTCGGATGAACTGAAGTTCCGGATTAACTATGCCTATTCATTCGGGAAGGATTCTGCGTCGATAAACTGGAAAAGCTCCGATGTGTTTACAATAGACCTGTCGGGAAAAGGCAAATAAAGGATAAATAGCAAACGAACGTATTGAGAAATGTATAAAGAGATATTTAAATTGGTTGTAGCCATTATCTCCCAGCCGGGAAAGGCATGGGAGATTCTGACGAAAAAAGAAGAAAAAGACGATGAGTTTTTATCCCGGTTTGTCTATCCCCTGATTGGATTCGTTACGGTAGCAGCTTTTTTGGGCGTGCTGTTCACCCGGAAAGAGTTTGATGTCGAACTGGCGCTGAAATCGTCTATCCGGACGCTGGTTGCGGCGTTCGGCGGCTTTTATCTGGCAGCCTATTTGTTGAACGAACTTTGGCAGGGATGGTTCAAACGGGAGAAGGACATGAAGCTGTGCCAACGCTTTGTCGGCTATTCGTCTTCGTTGATGTTTGCTTTGAACATCGTGTTGATGTTGCTCCCGGAGTTTTTCTTTTTGCGTATATTTGTGTTATATACGTTTTATATCGTATGGGAAGGGGCTGGCCCTTATATGCAGGTGGAGGAGAAGATACGCCTGAAGTTTGTCGGGATCGCGACCGGGCTGATTTTGCTGACGCCTTGGCTGATCGAGGTCCTCCTTTCCATGTTGATGCCCGGCTTACGTTTTTGATAGAAGAATAAGATGAAAGAGAAGATTAGTAATAACATACAGATAAAGAACAAACGGGCGACTTTCGATTATGAGTTGCTCGACACGTTTACGGCAGGTATTGTGCTGACCGGTACGGAGATCAAATCGATCCGCCTGGGGAAGGCGAGCCTGGTCGATACGTTCTGTATTGTAGAGAAGGGTGAATTGTGGGTGAAGAATATGTATGTGGCAGAATATTTCTACGGGACATACAATAACCATACGGCCCGCCGTGACCGCAAGCTGCTGCTGACCAAAAAGGAATTGCGGAAGATTGAAGGTGCTGCCCGTAATAATGGCTTTACAATTATTCCGACACGCCTTTTTATTAATGACAAGGGACTGGCAAAAGTCGTTGTCGCTATCGCCAAAGGTAAGAAGGAGTATGACAAACGCGACTCTATCAAGGAGCGGGACGACCGCCGGGAGATGGATCGGGCTTTTAAACGGAATTGAAAGAATTTATGATTTATGATTTATGATTTATGCGTCACAAATAAATCATAAATCATAAATTATAAATCATAAATCATAACATGGATAAAGAGATGTTTTTGAACGCCCTGAAAGAACGTATTTTGATTCTGGACGGGGGGATGGGGACGATGGTCCAGGGATTTAAACTGACCGAGAAAGATTATCGCGGAGAACAGTTTGCCGATTGGCCGGGCGACCTGAAAGGAAATAACGACCTGCTGTGTATCACCCGACCGGATGTGATCAAATCAATCCATCGCCAGTATCTGGATGCCGGTGCCGATATTTTTGCTACCAACACTTTCAATGCAAATGCCATCTCGATGGAGGACTACGGCATGCAGGAACAGGTAAGGAATATCAACTTGGCTGCCGGAAAGTTGGCGCGTGAGGTAGCCGACGGCTTTATGGCGGAACATCCGGATCGAACGATCTTTGTAGCCGGCTCTATCGGACCGACCAATAAGACGGCCTCGATGAGTCCCGACGTGAGCGATCCGGCTTACCGGGCTGTCACCTATATGGATTTGTATGACGCCTATAAGGAACAGGTGGATGCCTTGGTAGACGGGGGCGTGGATATCGTCCTGTTTGAAACGACTTTCGACACGCTGAATGTGAAAGCCGGGCTGGAAGCTGCCGAGACTGTGTTGAAGGAAAAAGGCAAAGATTTGCCGATTATGCTTTCTCTGACGTTGTCGGCCCAGGGGGGACGTACGTTTTCGGGGCAGACGTTGCTTGCGTTTTTGGCTTCTGTCGGGCATGCCAATATTGTCAGTGTCGGTCTGAACTGCTCGTTCGGTGCTGCCGATATGAAGCCTTACCTGGCTGAATTGGCAAAACATGCTCCTTATTATATAAGTGCTTATCCGAATGCCGGTCTGCCGAACAGTTTCGGCTCTTATGACGAGACGCCGGAAAAGATGGCTGTTCATGTAAAACCCTTTATCGAGGAAGGGCTGGTGAATATCTTGGGAGGCTGTTGCGGTACGACGCCGGCCCATATCGCCAAATATCCCGAACTGGTGAAAGGGGCCAGGCCGCATGTGCCGGCTCCGAAGCCCGATTGTCTTTGGTTGTCCGGTTTGGAACTGCTCGAAGTGAAGCCGGAGAATAATTTCGTGAATGTCGGCGAACGATGTAATGTGGCCGGTTCACGCAAGTTCTTGCGACTGATCAAGGAAGAAAATTATGAAGAGGCTTTGACAATTGCCCGCAAACAGGTGGAAGACGGCGCGCAGGTGATTGATATCAATATGGACGATGGAATGTTGGATGCTGTGAAAGAAATGACGACGTTCCTGAACTTGATCGCTGCCGAACCTGATATTTCTCGTGTCCCTGTGATGATCGACTCTTCCAAATGGGAGGTGATCGAGAAAGGCTTGATGTGCGTACAGGGTAAAAGCATAGTGAATTCGATTTCTTTGAAAGAAGGTGAAGAGCTCTTCCTGCAACATGCCGCCCGTATTAAACAGTTGGGTGCGGCTACGGTCGTAATGGCTTTTGATGAAAAAGGACAGGCCGACACGTTTGAACGGAAGATTGAGGTGTGCGGACGTGCTTACCGTCTCCTCCGGGAGAAAGTGGATTTTGATCCGAACGGAATCATTTTCGATCCGAATGTATTGGCTATCGCCACCGGTATGGAAGAACATAACGGATATGGGCTTGATTTTATCCGTGCCGTGGAATGGATCAAGAAGAACCTGCCGGGCGCGAAGGTGAGCGGCGGTATCAGCAACCTTTCCTTCTCTTTCCGGGGAAATAATTACGTGCGGGAGGCCATGCATTCCGTATTCCTGTATCATGCGATTAACAAAGGTATGGATATGGGGATCGTGAACCCGTCGTCGTCCGTACTCTATGAAGATATCGAGCCTGTTTTTCGAACATTGCTGGAAGACGTTATTCTGGCACGCCGTCCGGAAGCCGCTGAAGAACTGATCGAATATGCCCAGAACCTGCATGTAAAAGCGCAGGAGAGGGAAGAAGAAAAGCTGGAAGCCTGGCGTGAATATCCGTTGAAGGAACGTCTGGAAAACGCTCTGATAAAAGGAGTCGGCGATCATCTGGAAGAAGATTTAAAGGAAGCCTTGAAGGAATATCCTCGTGCGGTGGATATTATCGACGGACCGCTGATGGGTGGAATGAATAAGGTGGGCGAATTGTTCGGCGCTGGAAAAATGTTTCTACCGCAGGTTGTCAAGACTGCCCGTACGATGAAAAAGGCGGTTGCTATCCTGCAACCGGCAATTGAGGCGGAAAAGGTCTCTTCCGATTCTGCTAAGGCTGGAAAGGTCCTGTTTGCGACAGTGAAAGGTGATGTGCATGACATCGGAAAGAATATTGTTTCGATCGTCCTGGCTTGCAACAATTATGAGGTGATCGATTTGGGAGTGATGGTTCCGGCAGACGTGATCGTAAAAAAGGCAATCGAAGAGAAGCCTGATCTGGTCTGTCTTTCCGGTCTGATCACGCCTTCGCTCGAAGAGATGGTGCATGTGACGGACGAGATGCAGAAAGCCGGCTTGAGTATTCCCATAATGGTGGGGGGCGCCACGACTTCGAAGTTGCATACGGCCATTAAGATCGCTCCTCATTATGACTATCCTGTCATTCATGTGTTGGATGCTTCGCAAAACCCGTTGATTGCGGCCAAACTGTTGAACCCGGATACGCGGGATGCTTATATTGCTCAGTTGAACAGTGAGTATGAGGCTCTGCGTGCCTCCATGAATAAGAAAAAAGAGATCTTGGTTCCGTTGGCGGAAGCCCGGACGAATCGTCCGGAGATCGACTGGGCTTCTTACAGTCCGGTTGTCCCGGCTCGGAGCGGGGTGCAGGTGATTCCTTATATTCCTCTGGAAGAAATAATCCCATATATTCATTGGACCTTCTTTTTCAGTGCCTGGAAACTGAACGGGCGTTTTTCGGAAATTACGCGGATCCACGATTGCGATGCTTGTCGTGCCGCCTGGCTGGCCGAATTCCCGGAGGCAGACCGGGCGAAGGCGTCAGAGGCTATGCAGTTGTACAAGGATGCTGTTAAGCTGTTGGACCGCCTGGTTGAGATGAAAGCCGAGTATTGCAAGGCGATTTATGGTTTCTTCCCGGCAAATGGCGACGGGGATAATATCCGTATGGGTGAGGTCCTGCTTCCGGTTTTGCGTCAACAGGCGAAGAGGGAGGAGGGAATTTATAAGTCGTTGGCCGATTATGTGATGCCGGTATCGGAAGGGCGTACGGATTATGTCGGCGCTTTTGTGGTGACGGCCGGTGTCGGTGCCGAATCTCTGAAAGAGCGGTTCGAGCAGGAAGGAGACACCTATAATTCCATGTTGCTGCAAACTTTGACCGACCGTCTGGCCGAGGCTACAGCCGAATATCTCCATGAAAAGGTCCGTAAGGAATATTGGGGGTATGCTCCGGATGAGTCGCTTTCCATCTCTGACCTGTACAAAGTGAAATATCAGGGAATACGTCCGGCTGTCGGCTATCCTTCATTGCCGGACCAGCTTTTGAACTATACGCTGGATAAGTTGTTGGATATGTCACGGATCGGCGTCCGGCTGACGGAAAACGGCGCGATGTACCCGACGGCGACGGTCAGCGGTATTTATATCGCACACCCGGATTCGCAATATTTCATGATCGGTACTATCGACGAGGAACAGATGAAGGATTACGCCCGCCGCCGGAATCTGTCGGAAACGGAAACGAAGAAATTATTGAATAAAAACATATCGAATTGAAATACATACGCCGGATAATCTTGTCTCTCCTTTTGGTCGCTATCTGGTTCACCATGCGTTCGCCGGGAGCAGGAGAGGCGTATGCCCGGAATATCTATCCGTATGTATCGGCTGTCCTGTCCCGTTTCTCATCTCTTTTCCCTTTTTCGGTGGGCGATTGCCTGATATATGGTAGTATTGTCGGTTTGCTTGTTTATGTGGGCTGTGCTATTGCTGGCAAATGTTCGTGGAAGACATTAGCAGGGCGGACAGTCGAATATCTGTTGTGGGTGTATGTCTGGTTCTATATGGCATGGGGACTGAATTATTTCCGGCAGGATTTTTTTACCCGGACACAGCTTCCGTATGCGGCTTATTCGGCCGATGCATTCCGTTCTTTCCTGTCTGCTTACACGGATGCTTTGAATGCTTCTTTTGTCCCGGTTGAGGAGGTCGACAAAGCGGTTGTTGCGAAGGAATCCGAAAGGGGATACCGGGAAATTGCCGGACGATTCGGACTGGTTGCTCCTGCCGGATATCTGCATCCGAAGCCGATGTTGTTCCCTTCGCTGATGAGCGGTGTGGGTGTTTTGGGATATATGGGGCCGTTTTTTACTGAATATAACCTGAATCCGGAATTGCTGCCTGTCCAGTATCCGTTTACTTATGCGCACGAAATGGCGCATGTGTTGGGGATATCCAGCGAGGCGGAAGCGAATCTGTACGGTTTTCTGGTCTGTTCCCGCTCGGAAGTGCCGGAAATCCGTTTTTCAGCTTACTTCGCCTTGTTGCCATATGTGCTAAGCAACGCATATCAGCTCCTGCCGGAGGAAGAATTTATCCGGTGGAAAAACACGATCTCTCCCGAAATAAAAGAGCTTTACAACCGTAAAGTCGCTTATTGGGAAGAGTTGTACAGCCCGCTCATAGGTGAAATCCAAAGTATCGCTTACAACTGGTTCCTGAAAGGAAACAACATCCCCTCCGGCCGGAAGAATTATTCGGAAGTGGTGGCATTATTGATGGCACTGGAAAATACATCAGGAGAGATTTGAGACCTTGCTGTTTCCATATTGCCTAATTCGAATTAAATCACTACCTTTGCGGCAATTTTTGAGAAGATAGATAAATATAACACATATGAGTAAGAAATTTGCCGAATACTCGAAATTTGACTTATCGAACGTCAATAAAGAGGTGCTGAAGAAATGGCAGGATGGCGACATCTTCCATAAGAGTCTTGAAATCCGCGAAGGACATCCCTCGTTTGTATTTTATGAAGGTCCTCCTTCTGCAAACGGTATGCCCGGTATTCACCATGTGATTGCCCGTTCGATTAAGGATATTTTCTGCCGTTATAAGACCATGAAGGGGTATCTTGTCAATCGTAAGGCGGGATGGGATACACACGGGCTGCCGGTAGAGCTGGGAGTCGAAAAAACATTGGGTATAACCAAGGAAGATATCGGCAAAAAGATCTCTGTGGCCGAATATAATGCCGCCTGCCGCCGTGACGTGATGAAGTTTACGAAGGAATGGACGGATCTGACACAGAAGATGGGATATTGGGTCGACCTTGAAAACCCGTATATCACTTACGATAACCGTTATATCGAAACATTGTGGTACTTGCTGAAGGAACTGTATAAGAAAGGTTTGCTTTACAAAGGGTACACGATCCAGCCGTATTCGCCGGCCGCCGGAACGGGGCTTAGCTCGCACGAGTTGAACCAGCCGGGGTGTTATCGCGACGTGAAGGATACGACTTGTACGGCTCAGTTCCGCATTCTCGATCCGAAACCGGAGATGGCGGGATTTGGCGAACCGTTCTTCTTGGCATGGACCACTACTCCGTGGACTTTGCCTTCCAACACGGCTCTTTGTGTGGGTCCGAATTTCACTTATGTGGCTGTTCAGACCTATAATCCATATACAGGTATGCCGATGACGGCTGTTTTGGCTAAGGACTTGTTGAATGTGTATTTTAATCCGAAAGCCGCCGATCTGGCTCTGACCGATTATAAACCGGGCGATAAACTGGTGCCGTTCAAAGTGGTCGGCGAATGGAAAGGACCGGAACTGGCCGGCATGCATTACGAGCAGCTGATTCCGTGGGTCAATCCGGGAGAAGGTGCTTTCCGGGTAATCACCGGCGACTATGTGACGGTGGAAGATGGTACGGGTATCGTACATATCGCTCCGACTTTCGGTGCGGATGACGACCGTGTGGCAAAAGCAAGCGGCGTACCTCCTTTGATGATGATCGACAAAGACGGGAACCGCCGTCCGATGGTCGATATGACAGGTAAATTCTATCTGCTGGAAGACCTCGATCCCGAGTATGTTCAGGAGCATATGAATGCTGCCGACTATGATCCGTGGCAGGGCAAGTTCGTGAAGAACGCTTACGATGCGACAAAGGGAGAGAAAGACGAAACGCTGGATATCGAAATCTGTATGATGCTGAAAGCGCAGAACCGTGTGTTCCGCATTGAGAAGCATGTCCACAACTATCCGCACTGTTGGCGTACGGACAAACCTGTGTTGTACTATCCGCTGGATAGCTGGTTTATCCGCACAACCGCTTGTCGCGAACGGATGATCGAACTGAACAATACGATCAACTGGAAACCGCAGAGCACCGGAACGGGACGTTTCGGCAAATGGTTGGAAAACTTGCAGGACTGGAACTTGAGCCGTAGCCGCTACTGGGGAACGCCGTTGCCTATCTGGCGTACCGAAGACGGGGCGGAAGAAATCTGTATCGGTTCGGTTGAAGAACTGTACAATGAAATTGAGAAATCCGTAAAGGCTGGGCTGATGGAGTCCAACCCGTATAAGGAACTGAAATTCCAGCCGGGTGAATATACAAAGGAAAACTACGAAAAGATCGACCTTCACCGTCCGTATGTGGATGATGTGATCCTGGTTTCCGAAAGCGGTAAGCCGATGAAGCGCGAGACCGACTTGATCGACGTATGGTTCGATTCCGGTGCGATGCCTTATGCACAGATTCATTATCCGTTCGAGAACAAGGAAATCTTCGACGACCGCAAGGTGTATCCGGCCGACTTTATTGCCGAGGGTGTCGACCAGACACGTGGATGGTTCTTCACTTTGCATGCGCTCGCTACGATGGTGTTCGACAGTGTGTCGTATAAAGCTGTCGTTTCGAACGGACTGGTACTGGACAAGAATGGCAATAAGATGTCCAAACGTCTGGGCAACGCTGTCGATCCGTTCGCCACGATCGAGCAGTATGGTTCCGATCCTTTGCGCTGGTACATGATTACAAATGCGTCTCCGTGGGATAACATCAAATTTGATATCGATGGTATCGAAGAAGTTCGCCGCAAGTTCTTCGGTACATTATATAATACCTATTCGTTCTTCGCTTTGTATGCGAATGTAGACGGTTTCGATTATTCCGAACCGGATGTAGACTGGAAAGAGCGTCCCGAAATCGACCGCTGGATTCTGTCGTTGCTGAATTCGTTGGTGAAGGATGTGGATGGATTCTTGGATACATACGAACCGACACGCGCCGGACGTGCGATCTCTGATTTTGTAAACGACAATCTGAGTAACTGGTACGTGCGTTTGAACCGCCGCCGTTTCTGGGGCGGAGGCATGACAACCGACAAGTTGTCTGCTTACCAGACTTTGTACACCTGTCTGGAAACGGTCGCCAAGCTGATGGCTCCGATCGCGCCGTTCTATGCAGACCAGTTGTTCTGCGACCTGATTGCCGCTACCGGACGTGAGAAGGTTGAATCTGTTCACCTGTCCGAATTCCCGGTTTGCAACGAGGCATTGATCGACAAGAATCTGGAAGAACGTATGCAGATGGCGCAGGATGTGTCTTCTATGGTGCTGGCTTTGCGTCGCAAGGTGAATATCAAGGTGCGCCAGCCGTTGCAGACCATCATGGTCCCGGTAGTGGATGCCCATCAGCAAGAAAGTATCGAAGCTGTGAAAGCGTTGATCCTGAACGAGGTCAATGTGAAGGAACTGAAGTTTGTCGATAATGCTGCCGGTATTCTGGTGAAGAAGATCAAACCGGACTTTAAGAAGTTAGGCCCGCGTTATGGCAAGATCATGAAGGCGTTGGCCGCTGCTATCCAGACAATGAGTCAGGACGAAATCAATGCGTTCGAGAAAGCCGGAACATTCACGCTGACGGTTGAAGGTCAGGAGGCGGTGATTGAACGTGCAGACGTTGAAATCATCTCCGAAGACATACCGGGCTGGCTGGTTGCGAACGAAGGCCGCCTGACAGTGGCTTTGGATATCACCGTAACAGAAACTCTCCGTAAGGAAGGATTGGCGCGTGAGTTGGTAAACCGCATCCAGAACCTGCGTAAGAGCAGTGGTTACGACATCACCGACAAGATATCCGTCACTGTCCTTTCGAACGATGTGATGGATGAGGCGATCAAGGACTTCAATTCGTATATCGCAAACCAGGTGTTGGCTGTATCAGTGGAAATTACGGATGTGATCAGCGATGCGACCGAGTTGGATTTCGAAGATTTCAAACTTTCGGTCCGGATTGAAAAAGCATGAGTGTTTTCAATTGAAGAATGAAAGAATGAAAGAATTAAAGAATGAAAGGGGGAAAGAAAGGAAGAATTGCTTACATTTGTGGCCAAGAGAAAGAAAAATCATCATTGATCTTTTCATTCTTTCATTCGTTAATTATTAATTATTTAAAACTATGGCAGAAAAGACAAGATATTCGGATGCCGAACTCGAGGAGTTCCGCGCCATAATATTGGAAAAGCTGGAGAAGGCAAAAAAAGATTATGACCTGTTGAGATCCGGTGTCACTAATTCTGACGGCAATGATGTCGCTGATACGTCTCCTACGTTTAAGGTATTGGAGGAAGGTGCTGCGACTTTATCGAAGGAAGAGGCTGGTCGTTTGGCACAGCGTCAGATGAAGTTTATACAGAACTTGCAGGCTGCATTGATCCGGATTGAGAATAAAACCTACGGTATTTGCCGCGAAACCGGTAAATTGATCCCGAAAGAAAGATTACGTGCAGTGCCTCACGCTACGTTGAGTATCGAAGCTAAACAGGGAGGTGCCAAGTAAATGAGATATTCCAAAGGTTGGGGAGCAGCGTTGATTGTGATGCTGCTCCTTATTCTTGACCAGGCTCTTAAAATATGGATTAAAACTCACATGCAGTTGCATGAGAGTATTGAAATCACTCCGTGGTTTTATCTGTACTTCACTGAGAATCCGGGAATGGCTTTCGGGATAGAAGTGATCGGTAAGTTGTTTTTGTCGGTATTCCGTATTATTGCTGTCGGTTTTATCGGTTATTATCTGTATAAGCTGGTGAAACAGAATTACACCTTTGGCTTTATCGCTTGTATCTCGTTGATCTTTGCGGGAGCGATCGGAAATATCATCGACTCCATATTCTATGGGGTAGTGTTCGATCATAGCTTCGGACAGGTGGCCTCGTTTATGCCGGAGGGTGGCGGCTATGCCAGTTGGTTGCATGGAAAAGTGGTCGATATGTTTTATTTCCCTTTGATACAGACGGTGTTGCCAGACTGGGTACCAGTATGGGGAGGGGAGGAGTTTGTCTTTTTCCGTCCAATCTTTAACTTGGCCGATTCGGCGATCTGCGTAGGTGTCTTTTTGTTGTTACTGTTCTACCGTCACACATTGTCGACAAGTCTCTCAAAAGAAAAATAAAAGAACTGATGCGGAACAAACTGCATAGATATAGTGTCGTTTTGCTGCTGGGAACCTTACTGGTCGCCTGTAGTAAAGTGCCGGATGGCATTCTTTCGGAAAAAAAGATGCAAGCAGTACAGGTGGATATGCAATTGGCAGAAGCCATGATTAACCTGGATAGCAAAGAGTTTTCCGATAATGCCCGTAAGGAGGCCCTATATCAGTCCATCTTCCGCAAATACGATATCACACAAGCCGAGTACGACAGTTCGCTCGTTTGGTATGGACGGCATCTGGATATTTATATGAAAGTGTATGACCGCGTGCTGGCCGATCTGAATGAACGGCAGAAAGCATTGGGCGACGTACAGGCTTCGGCTGCTCCTGTTTCCAAACAGGATTCGGTGGATATCTGGCCCCGCCGTACCTCTTTAAGATTGGAACCCGATGCCTTGTTTAACGGTGTGACGTTCGATATCAAACCGGAAACGAACTATTCGTCCGGCAGTTCGTTTGTCTTGGGCATGAATGTCTGGGGTATCAACGAGGGGATGGCTTATAAACCGGAAATACGCATAAGCGCTGACCAGGGTGATACGATCGTGACTGTCAATGATAAGGTGCTTCGCGATGGCTATCACGAAACCGTTTTGAAGACGGTTCCGACCAAGCAGGTCAAACGCGTGTACGGATATATCTTTATGAACAATGCCGATTCTTCCTACTACAAGGTTTATCTGGACAGTCTGAACCTCATGAAATATAATTACGGCCGTCTGACTGATATGGCAAAAGATTCGTCTGCCGTAAAAATATCCGCAGTGGAATAAATCGTGTTATGCGCCGGATCGCTTCCCATTATATCTATTGGAGACAGTTCTACCGGATGCACTATGTCGAGTTGGACGATAGCGGTATCCTAACCGGTGTTTTCCCTTTGGAAGGGGAAATTGCGGGTACGGAGTTTTATGACGGCATCTTGATCCTTGTGCCTATTCCCGCTCTTGATGCGAGATTGAAGGGGAACAAGCGATATTACCTGAATTTTTATTCTGATACTCCCTTTGTGATCCCGAGTCAAGTACGGGAACGGGTCGCTTTTGATATGCTGCCGGGAGAACAGTTGGCGGATGCCTTGGAACGTCGAGGTTTTACAGGTATTATTGAAGCGGGTTCGCCTGTTTGTGTGCTGTTATTGGGCGGCATTCCCCTGACGACGGCGAAATTCGGCGCAGATGACAGCCGTAGCGATGGCTACATTCAGAGACTCTGATGTTTCTCTTTCGGGTGGAAAGCTTGGAATGTAAAGTTTTTGATCAATCAGCTCTTCTATTTGCGGACGTATTCCGTTTCCCTCATTCCCCATCACGATAATTCCGTTTGCCGATAATTCCTTTGTGTACATATTTTCTCCGTCGAGGAATGTGCCGAACAACGGAATTTGCCTTGCCACTTGGGCTTTCAAGTAGTCTTCCAATTCCGTATAATGGACTTTTACGTGTGCCAGTGCGCCCATTGTGGCCTGTACGGTCTTCGGGCTGAAAACATCTGCGGTGTCGGGGCTGCAAACGATATGTTCGATGCCGAACCAGTCGGCAAGCCGTATGATGGTACCGAGATTGCCGGGGTCCTGTATGCCGTCCAATGCTAAAACGAGTGAGGAAGAAGGATCGGCTTCGTCGATCGACCAGTCCGGACGTTTGAATACGGCAAGTACATCCTGCGGGTTTTTCAGGAAACTGGCTTTACGGATGTCTTCGTCTTCCGCTTCCAATAGTTCTTTCGCCGGAATGTTCCCCTGCATCGCCATCCAGGATGGTTTGGCGAGAATCAGTTCGCATTCGAAAGCAAACATCATGTCGGCTACCAGCTTGTTTCCTTCGGCAACGAATGCATTCAGTTCGTTCCGATATTTCTTCATTTCCAACGAATGGATGTATTTGACTTTCCCCTTACTTAGCATCTTTATTCTCTTTTTTCAAGTGCAAATGTACAGGGATTTATTCAAATTCACGTTATTTTTTGTGCAAAGATACGTTGGTACGTGTGGCGTGACAATATGACAAGAATGTTTTTCGTTACGCACCACGCTTTATGATTTTTTCTTCCTATTTTTGCGTGCGTAAAAGCTTGAATGATGAAGGGAATCCAAACACTATATTTCATTTGTTTCCTATTGCTGTTAGTCTCCTGTAGCTCGACAAAATATGTGGGCGAGGGAGAATACCTCCTGGACAAAGTGGAGATCGTGTCGGATGGCAAGACTTATAAAAACAGCGATTTGAAGCCTTATTTGCGCCAGCAACCCAACTTTAAGGCTTTTGGGCTGATGAAATGGCAGTTGTTCGTGTACGACTGGTCGGGCCGGAATGAGAAGAAATGGATTAATAAGCAGCTTCGTCGGATGGGAGAGGCGCCTGTTATCTTGGATACGACGCTGGTAACGCAGTCGGTCGACGAGTTGAAACGCTTCTTCATCAATAAAGGATATATGAACGCTGAAGTTTCGGCTTCTATCGATACTTCGCGAAGTAAAAAGGCTGTCGTGACCTATAGGATCGTCCCTAACACTCCTTACCGCATCCATAACTATTCGATGGATTTGAGCGATCCGAAGATCGACAGCATCGCCAAGCTCAAACCGCCTCACCGTTCCGTACTGGCTTCGGCTTTCCGTACTTATTCCGACGATTATACTTCCCTGATAAAAGACAGTGCCTTGTTTGACCGCGATGTACTGGATAAGGAACGGCAGCGCCTTACGACTTTGCTCCGCCGGCGTGGTTATTATGCCTTCAACCGGGATTACCTGTCTTATATTGCCGATAGCTCTTTGAACCGGAATATCGTAGACTTGGATATGCTGCTGAAACCGTACCGTTTGCAGAAGCCAGACGGGACGGTGGTCGACACATTACATCGACAGTATTATATTAAAGACGTTTCGATTGTGACCGATTATGATCCGTTGACGTTGGAAGAAAACAATGCTATGCCTTACGATACGGTCCGAACCGGCGGTATCGATATCCTGTACGGAAAGAACGGCAGAAGCATCCGTCCGGGAGTCTTGCGCAAGAGCAATTATATCATGCCGGGACGCTTGTATAACGAGCGGACGGTGGAGCAGACCTACTCTTCGTTTGCTACGCTGCGTGCTTTGCGTAATGTGAATATCCGTTTTTCGGAGGTCGAAGAGAACGACACGATGAAGCTCAACTGTACGATCCTGACTTCTCCTGCCAAACTACAAGGTTTCGGGGTCGACTTGGAAGGGACAAACTCGGCAGGAGATTTTGGTTTTGCTTCGAGTTTGAACTATCAGCACCGGAACTTGTTCAAGGGGTCGGAGGTTTTCTCGGCTAAAGTCCGCGGTGCTTATGAGGCGTTATCCGGCAACCAGTCGGAAGGAAACAACTTTTGGGAGTTCGGTACGGAGGCGTCTGTCTTGTTCCCCCGTTTCCTGTTTCCCTTCCTGCATGAGAATTTCCGTCGTAAGATTCGTGCAACGACCGAACTGAAGGTGAGTTACAGCATACAGACACGTCCGGAGTTCAAAAGAGCCATCGTCTCTGCTGGATGGAATTATATCTGGCAGGAGCGGAGTAATATGCAGGCACGCCATGTGTTCAAGTTGTTGGACATCGACTATGTGCATTTGCCGAAGATCAGCCAGTCATTTAAAGACTCGTTGCCTGAATCTACTTTGCTCTACAATTTTACCGACCAGTTTATCGTCGGTTCCGGTTATACTTATTCTTTTAATAATTATGATCCTCAGAATCGTTTGAGGAATACGCATTCCGTTCGCTTCTCCTTCGAGATGGCGGGCAACCTGCTGTACGGGCTTTCCCACCTGACCGGTGCGGATAAGGATGACGAAGGGCGCTATAAATTGTTCGGGATTAATTATGCCCAGTTTGTGAAAGGGGATATCGATTTCAGCAAAAGCATCGTGCTGGACAATCGTAACAAGTTGGCTTTCCACGTCGGTGTCGGAGTCGGCTATCCGTATGGCAACTCGAAGATGCTGCCGTTCGAACGCAGCTATTTCTCAGGAGGAGCAAACAGTGTCCGCGGCTGGTCCGTCCGTTCGCTCGGTCCTGGTAGCATGCCGCTCGATTCGGTTAAGTCCTTTGCCCAGCAGATCGGTGATATCCGTCTGGATCTGAATTTGGAATATCGGACGAAGCTATTCTGGAAATTTGAGATGGCGGCTTTTATCGATGCCGGTAATATCTGGACTTTCCATAAAGATGAGAGCCGTCCGAACGGCAACTTCGATTTTTCCCGTTTCTACAAAGAGATTGCCGTCTCATACGGATTAGGTCTCCGTCTCGATTTCGATTTCTTCTTGATCCGCTTCGATACCGGTATGAAAGCCTATAATCCGCAGGAAAGTGGCAAAAGGAAATGGGCCATCCTTCATCCGAATTTTCACAGTAACTTCGCTTGGCATTTTGCAGTGGGATATCCGTTCTGATTTTGGAGGATAATAGTCTTTTGTATTCGATCTGTCGATTATCAAAATGATAGTGTTATACCATGAAATTTGAATTTGTATGGCTTCTAATTAAAATTACCCGCAAGGCTAATATTTTTTAACATTCTGTTTGATAGCAATAACCCTCTTTCGCTATCGAAATGCTAAACGGTATGTTTGTGAATATAGCTTTTCCGTTGACTCTATCCTTATGAATTTTGGAGGAAAAATAACGGAAATATTTGCTTGTTAAAATAATATTACTACCTTTGCACCGCAAATAAGGATGGTTCCGTAGCTCAGCTGGATAGAGCAACGCCCTTCTAAGGCGTGGGTCGAGCGTTCGAATCGCTCCGGAATCACATAATTTGAAAAAATACCCGGTAGATATTAATTGTTTACCGGGTATTTTTTTATGCTTTGGATGCTTTGTTTGGATGTTGGCTGATATTTTTATTGATCAAATCTGCCGTAATTGTATATCAATTGCTTATATTTACAACAATTTTGAAAGGTACATACTTTTTGCACTGAAGAAGAAATGAGAAAATGGCGTATTGAAGACTCAGAAGAACTCTACAACATCACAGGTTGGGGTACTTCGTACTTTGGTATCAATGACAAAGGTCATGTAGTGGTAACTCCTCGTAAAGACGGCGTCGGTGTAGACCTGAGAGAGCTGGTCGACGAACTGCAATTACGGGATGTGGAGGCTCCTGTACTGATCCGTTTCCCAGATATTCTGGATAACCGTATTGAAAAGATAGCGAACTGTTTCAAGCAGGCTTCCGATGAATATGGTTATAAGGCGCAGAATTTCATTATCTATCCTATTAAAGTAAATCAGATGCGTCCGGTGGTGGAAGAGATTATCGGTCATGGCAAGAAGTTCAACTTAGGGTTGGAAGCCGGTTCAAAGCCGGAACTCCATGCGGTGATTGCGGTCAATACAGATTCGGACTCTTTGATTATCTGTAACGGTTACAAGGATGAGAGTTATATCGAACTGGCTTTGCTGGCACAGAAAATGGGCAAACGCATCTTTCTGGTTGTCGAGAAGATCAACGAACTGACTTTGATCGCTAAGATGGCCAAGCAACTGAATGTCCGTCCGAATATCGGTATCCGTATCAAACTTGCCTCTTCCGGCAGTGGCAAATGGGAAGAAAGCGGGGGGGATGCCAGCAAGTTCGGTTTGACGTCCAGCGAGTTACTGGAAGCACTTGATTTCTTGGAAAAGAAAGATTTGACGGATTGCCTGAAGCTGATCCATTTCCATATCGGCAGTCAGGTGACCAAGATACGCCGTATCAAAACGGCGTTGCGCGAAGCGTCGCAGTTCTATGTGCAGCTGCATGCGATGGGCTTCAATATCGAGTTTGTGGATATTGGCGGCGGGCTGGGAGTCGATTACGACGGTACCCGTTCTTCCAATAGCGAGAGCAGTGTCAATTATTCTATCCAGGAATATGTGAATGACTCTATTTCCACAATGGTCGATGTCAGTGACAAGAACGGCATCCCTCATCCAAATATCATAACGGAGAGCGGGCGTTCGTTGACTGCCCATCATTCCGTTTTGATATTTGAGGTGCTGGAAACAGCTACGCTTCCCGAAATGGATGAAGACTTTGAAGTGAGTGAATCCGACCATGAACTTGTGCATGAACTGTATGAGATTTGGGATAAGCTGAACCAGAGTCGTATGCTGGAAGCCTGGCACGATGCGCAGCAGATACGCGAGGAGGCGTTGGATTTGTTCAGTCATGGTATTGTCGATTTGAAGACTCGTGCCCAGATCGAGCGCTTGTATTGGTCTGTGACGCGTGAGATCAGCCAGATCGCCTCCGGTCTGAAACATGCACCGGATGAGTTTCGCAAGCTGGACAAACTGTTGGCTGATAAGTATTTCTGTAATTTCTCGCTTTTCCAGTCTTTGCCGGACTCTTGGGCGATCGATCAGATTTTCCCGATCATGCCTATCCAGCGGTTGGATGAACGGCCTGACCGGACGGCGACTTTGCAGGACATAACTTGCGATTCGGATGGCAAGATCGCCAACTTTATTTCGACACGCAATGTTTCTCATGATCTACCGGTACATTCGCTGAAAGGAAAAGATGCTTATTATATCGGTGTCTTTCTGGTGGGAGCTTATCAGGAAATTCTGGGAGACATGCACAACCTTTTCGGCGATACGAATGCCGTGCATGTAACGGTGGATGAAAAAGGTTACAACATCGAGCAAGTTATCGACGGGGAAACGGTTGCCGAAGTGCTCGATTATGTTCAGTATAATCCTAAAAAACTGGTGAGGACGCTGGAAACTTGGGTGACTAAGTCCGTAAAGGAAGGAAAGATTTCGGTTGAAGAAGGTAAGGAATTCCTTTCCAACTATCGTTCCGGCTTGTATGGATATACTTATTTAGAGTAATCCCAGTCGCTGAATTCGAAACTGAGTTGTTCCCAGCGAGCTTTCTCTTCGTTTTTCTCGTAAGGGTTGGAGATTGAAAGACCGATCAGGCGAATCGGATGAGTCGTATATTCGATGTCTTTCAACAGCCCTTTGGCTAAAGGTAGTATTTCGGCTAAAGTAGTCAGTTCGTGGCTTTGGGTGATACTTCTTGTCTTTTGGTTGAAATCATGGAATTTAATCTTTAAAGTAAGAGTGTTTCCTTTGAAACCGGTCCGTTGCAACCGTTCGATCAGTTCGGTTGCAACATGATATAATTCGATGATAACGGACGATTGCCGCGAAATGTCTTTTTCGAGCGTATGTTCGCAGCCTACGGATTTGCGGATTCGGACGGCCTCGACAGGGCGCAGGTCTATCCCTCTTGAGAATTCATAATATAAAACTCCCGCTTTTCCGAATTGTCGGGTGAGCATTTCTTGTGAACAAGCTCTCAACTGTTCACCGTTATGGATGCCTAATGAGTGCATCCGTTGGGCGGTGACCGGGCCGATCCCCCAGAAGGATTCGATCGGCAGATGTTTGATGAATTCTTCCGCTTGGGACGGATGGATGGTGCACAGTCCGTCCGGCTTGCGGTAGTCAGAGGCGATTTTAGCTAAAAACTTATTATACGATACCCCAGCCGAGGCAATCAGATGCAGCTCCTCCCGGATTTTTTGCTTGATTGCTTTGGCGATGTCGACGGCAAGCGGGATGTTCTGTTTATTCTCGGTAACATCCAGAAACGCCTCGTCCAGTGAAAGCGGCTCGATAATGTCCGTATATTCGTGGAAGATTTCGTGTATCTGTCGGGACACCGCTTTATAGACATCCATCCGTCCGGAAACAAACGTGAGTTGCGGGCATAGACGTTTAGCCCTTTGTGACGACATGGCGGAACGTACGCCGAACTTCCGGGCTTCGTAGCTTGCTGCCGCTACGACACCCCGTTCCTCCGCGTGGCCGACTGCAAGCGGAATTCCGCGAAGTTCCGGATTATCCCGCTGTTCCACAGAAGCGTAGAATGCGTCCATGTCGATATGTATGATCTTCCGCTCCATTAAAATCCGTTCATCGGAACCAATACTGTCGGAATGAGCAACAGGAATCCGACTATTACCAGAAGCAATATGAATTTCCATGCCCAGCGAAACCATTTATCGTAGGGGATACGGCTGACACCCAGAACAGCGATCAGCACTCCGGATGTCGGGGTGATCATATTGGTGAATCCGTCTCCGAACTGGAAGGCCATCACGGTCGCTTGCTTTGACAATCCGATCAAGTCGGAGAAAGGAGCCATGATCGGCATGGTCAGGGCCGCTTTGGCACTTCCGGAAGGAATGATCAGGTTGATCAAGGTCTGGATCACGTACATCATACCGACGGTCGCCACTTGTCCGAGCCCTTCCATCCCTTTCGCCAAGTTGTAGAGAATGGTGTCGATGACAAGCCCGTCTTTCAGTATCACAATAATACCGCCAGCAAGGCCGACTACCAAAGCTGCGCTCATAATGTCCTTGCACCCGTCGAGAAACAGTTTGACCAATTCGTTCGGAGTCCGGTTGTTAGCGATGCCGGCTGCCAGTCCGAGGGCGAAGAATAGGGTGGCTATCTCCATGATATACCAGCCATATCCCATCACTCCCGTGATCAGATAAAAAATCGTGAAGAAGAGGAGGTTCAGGATATAAAGATGGACTGTCTTGCGGAGGGCGAACAGGGAAGTCAAGATAAAAGCAACCGTTAGAATGGGAAGGAGAGGCAATCCTTTGATTATGTTGTTCCCGATTTGTAAAGTTGTTGCAGGGTAATAAGCTGCGAAAATGATTTGTATGACTGCCAATATACCAAAACTGATCCAGGCGGTACGTGGCGTGTGATAGCTTACTTCCTGCGAGTTATTATTGTGCAGGTCCCGCCAATACTGGTCCTCTTCGTAGACTAACGATGCTTTCGGATTTTTCTTTACTTTAGCAGCATAACGCAGTATCCAGGCGAAACCGATCAGGTTGATTACGATCCAGCAAAATATCCGGTATTCGATTCCAGAAAAGAGCGGAATACCGGCCAGTCCTTGTGCAATACCGATTGTAAACGGGTTCAATATCGCTCCGGCAAATCCTAATCCGGCGGCGACAAAGACCATGCAAACACCTGTAATGGAGTCATACCCCATCGAGATCGCCATCGAGACAAGTACTAAGCAAAATGCAATGGTCTCTTCGCTCATCCCGAAGACAGCCCCGAATATGCTGAATAGTAGCATGATGGACGTCAGCAAGAAATTCTCCACTCCGATCTTACGCAAGAAGCGGTTGTTTTCCATTTTACGGGCGCGGCCGAGGAAACTGACGGTTCCGATATCGAAGGCCTTACTGTCGTTGACGATCCAGAACGCCCCTCCGATGATCAGGATGAAGACGATGATATCTGCCTTGTCGACAAACCCTTTGTAAAAAGCTGAGAACACCTGCCAGGTCTGCGGAGCATGTTCTACCGCTTCGTAGACAACCGTTTTTTCCCCGGCTGCATTGATGCTTTCCTTGTATTGTCCACCCGGAATGATCCAGGTGAGGGCGGCACAGAAAAGAATGATATAAAATATGATGGCGTATGTATGTGGAATCTGTCTCTTTTTCATAATCCGTTTTCGTCTTCTTCATCCGTTAATGAACCTATTTCCGGAAGGATAGCGCGTGCCTCCCTGTCGCTGAGGGTGTCTACATCTTTCAGTTTGCGCTGGATCACGCGTGTGCGTGTTCCTAGCACCTCTTCGATCTGTCCGCTGGCCGTCTGCAAGTTCTTCTGTGCTTTTTCCAACATGCCGCCTACCTTCTCGAATTCTTTCTTTACCGCTCCCAGGATGGTCCATACCTCGCCGGAGTGTTTCTGGATAGCGAGCGTACGGAATCCCATTTGCAGGCTGTTCAGGATGGCGGCAAGTGTTGTCGGGCCGGTGACGACCACCTTATAGTTGCGCTGTAGTTCTTCCAATAGGGAGGAACGGCGTACTACCTCCGCATAGATTCCTTCGAAAGGCAGGAACATGATGCCGAAGTCAGTGGTGGCGGGGGGAGCCAGATACTTGTCGGAAATATCTTTTGCCATCTTTTTAATGGTTGTCTCCAGTAGCTTTCCGGCTGTCTCTATAGCCTGTGTGTCGGCATGGTCGTATGCATCGAGCAGCTGTTCGTAGACATCTTTGGGAAATTTTGCGTCTATCGGCAGATATACGAATTCGCGGACGTCGTCACGCCCCGGAAGTTTGACGGCAAACTCCACGACGGCATCCGATCCTTTGCGGGTATGCACGTTCGCTTCGTATTGTTCCGGTGCCAGGATTTGTTCGAGAAGCATGCTTAACTGGATTTCCCCGATGTTGCCGCGTGTCTTTACATTGCTGAGGACACGTTTCAAGCCGCCTACGTCTTGTGCCAGCGTTTGCATTTCTCCAAGTCCTTTCTGTACGCTTTCCAGTTGTTCCGTCACAAGCCGGAAGGATTGGCCGATCCGGTCGTTAAGTGTCTTTTGCAATTTCTCGTCTACGGTCAGGCGGATTTCTTCCAGCCTTTTTTCTGTGTTAGTGATAAGCAGGCGTTGTTGTTCGTCCAGGTTGGCGAACTTTTCCCGTTGCAGGGTGTTGAACGAAGCGATCCCCCGGTCGAAAGCATCCCGGAATTCGTTCATGGAGCGCGTCAGCTCTTCCCGGTTGTCTCTGGCGACGATACGGCCTTCTTCCCGGTTCAGACGAAAATCTTCCCGAAAGTTTTTTTCGATACGTTCAAATGAACGTTGCATTTCGTCGAGCAACCGTTTCAGCTCGCCCGCGATGTCCGAATGGTCTTTCCGGGGACGGAAAAAGACCTGTAAAGCAATGATTACGACAAGTAAACAAATAATCAACCCATCCATTTCTTTCTATTTTGGGCCAAAGATAGAAAAAGAGTTATCGTGAGCAGTAATTAAAAAGAGTTAAAAGGAAAAACATTATTCAGATTCCTTTGTTTAAGTTATACAAAGCAGCTTATATTTGTAAGCCGCTTTTGATAAAGAACATAAAATACTACAAAAGATGGCAAAGATAACATTTAAAGGTAATGAAGTCAATACGAACGGTTCATTGCCCGCAGTTGGAGCAGAGGCTCCTGATTTTAAAGGTGTAAAGAGCGATTTATCCGAATTGCATCTGAAAGATTTAAAAGGTAAGAAAGTTGTGATCAATGTATTCCCGAGTTTGGACACCGCCGTGTGTGCCGCATCGGTAAGACGTTTTAATAAAGAAGCCGCTTCTCTTCCTAATACTGTGGTGCTTGCCGTATCAAAGGACTTGCCTTTTGCACAAGGACGTTTCTGTACCACGGAAGGTATTGATAAAGTGATTCCACTTTCTGCATTCCGTTGTTCTTGTTTTGAAAATGGGTACGGGATGCTGATGGTCGATGGTCCGCTGAAGGGTTTATTAGCCCGCGGCGTGATAGTTGTCGACGAAGCTGGTAAAGTTGTTTATGAGGAACTGGTTTCCGAAATAACAAACGAACCGAATTACGAAGCCGCAATCGCTTCATTAAAAAACTAATAAAGTAGATTATTGTTTTTCATTGGTTAAAGTTAAGGGTTAGTGTAGGAGGCCGTCGGATGTGAATCCCGCGGCCTTCGTTTTTTATATTAGGTTTGTTGATTCGGATTTTATTCGTATACTTGCATTTACTATGAATAACTGGAAAAAAGTATTTGCTATTATATGGACCGGACAGTTTTTTTCTATTCTGACCAGCTCGATCGTTAATTTTGCAATTGTCTTATGGCTTAGTTTTGAAACTAAATCGGCAGAGGTATTGGCTTTGGCTACTATTATGGCTATGCTTCCCCAATCTGTATTGGGACTGTTTACTGGTATTTTTGTGGATCGGTGGAAAAGAAAACGGGTTATGATCCTGGCTGACAGTTTTATCGCTTTCTGTACGCTGATTCTGGCAGTCCTATTTTACCTGGATATAGCGAAGATAGGACATGTCTATCTTTTGTTGGCCCTGCGTTCGGCCGGTTCTGCTTTCCATATGCCGGCTATGCAGGCATCCGTACCTTTACTGGCTCCTAAATCGGAGTTGATCCGGATTGCCGGGATCAACCAGATTATACAATCGGTTTGTAACATTGCTGGGCCGGCGCTAGCGGCTCTTTTCATCTCTTTTATGAAGATGACAAATATTCTTATGTTGGATGTGATCGGCGCAGCATTGGCATGTACATCACTATTATTTGTGACGATCCCTAATCCGGATAATGCGGAAAGAACTCGAAAGGTCCAGCTGTTAAAAGAAGCAAAGGAGGCTTTTACGGAAGTTCGTCGTCAAAACGGATTGTCATTGTTATTTATGGTGTCTATTTTAGGAACATTCTTTATCATGCCGGTGAGTGTGCTCTATCCGCTTATGACGCTTAATCATTATTCGGGGAATGCTTATCAGATCAGCCTGGTAGAGATTGCCTGGGGGATCGGGGCATTGTTGGGAGGGACTTTCCTCAGCTTGAAGAAATTCCGGTTGAATGAGATCTCGCTAATTAATTGGATGTATATCCTGTTAGGTTTTACATTCGTGCTGTCTGGAATCTTACCGGTTTCCGGATATCCGTTATTTGTCCTGTTGACGGCTGTCGGCGGAATATCAGGTTCCCTTTATATGGCGTCTTTCACGACTGTAGTCCAGGCCCGTATCGATCCGGTGGTAATGGGGCGTGTGTTTTCTTTCTATATGAGTGTCAATATGTTTCCTTCCATGATTGGGTTGTTGAGTACGGGGTTTTTGGCGGATACAATCGGGATCGGCAATACCTTTATGATCGGAGGTGTATTGGTCGGGATGATCGGAGTTGTCTCGTTCTTTCTTCCTTCAATCGAAGATTTGAGAAATAGCTTCCGTAGATAGAGTATGCAGACCTGGATCAAAGGACTATGTATCTATCATGCTTTTTACTTGTGGATTTGTTTATATGTCTGGTAATATGCTGCTTATGTTTGCATGAGACAAAAACAGCCATCGCCCCAAAGAGGACCATTTGAAAAAAAACGCCTTTTTCCGCCGGATAAGATGTAAAAACAGGACATAAAAGTGTCTCTGACATGGCAGATAAACATTCCTGCACCTCCGGTAGGAATCCCCGAAGATCCGGGTCTGCACCTCTCACACACCCGGATGTAAGAGGCACAGACATCCGGGTCCCGAATAGCTTTCCAAGCTGTTTTTGGCAAAAGAAAAGCCAGTCTTGATGAAAAAAGATATCGTTTTTAACCTGTTTTGCACCTATTCCTGATTGGTCTTTATTTTTATCGTAGATTGATACACAGTATGTTAGTGTTTTTTACCATGATAGTTATGATAGATGAATGATAGTATAAAACGGCAACTGTCATGCAGTAACGTATTGTTTTAAAACAATATATGGATAATTATGATAGTATGGTAGTTGTTCTTGCAAAAGCACTTATATACGTTTGTCCGTATCGGTGGCAAAAGTAGATGGGCACTTTATGAGTTTGGTTGCCCTGGTTATTTATAAAGTAATCTGTAACTTTGCCGACAAAGTTAGGAATAGTTTTTTTATAGGTATGATGAATAATGAATAAAAAGATACTTCAGTTAGCGCTTCCTTCTATCGTTTCCAATATAACGGTCCCTTTGTTGGGATTGGTCGATGTGGCGATTGTCGGGCATTTGGGGGCTGCTTCTTATATAGGGGCGATTGCGGTAGGGGGAATGTTGTTCAATATTATTTATTGGCTGTTCGGCTTTTTGAGGATGGGAACGAGCGGGATGACTTCGCAAGCTCTGGGGAGACTGGATTTCCTGGAAGTAACGAGGGTTTTGTTCCGGTCGGTCGGTGTCGGGATTCTGATTTCTCTGGCTCTGCTTTTGCTCCAGTATCCGATACGGGAGATAGCTTTCTCCCTGCTGGATACGACAGATGAGGTGGAACGGTTGGCTTCCTTATATTTCAATATTTGTATTTGGGGCGCGCCGGCTGTGTTGGGGTTGTATGGCTTTTCCGGTTGGTTTATCGGAATGCAGAATTCCCGTTTCCCGATGTTTATTGCGATCACCCAGAATATCGTGAATATCGTGGCGAGCTTGATCTTCGTCTTTGTGTTCGGCATGAAGGTACAAGGGGTTGCGATGGGAACGCTGATCGCCCAATATGGGGGCTTCGGGATGGCTGTATTCCTGTGGTTCGCATTCTATCGGAAGCGGTTGAATATTCGTGTTTGCTGGCATGAGGTCATGGATAAGGTCGCTATGCGTCGCTTCTTCCAGGTGAATGGCGATATTTTCTTTCGTACGCTTTGTTTGGTGGCGGTTACTACATTCTTTACCTCTACGGGTGCGAGACAGGGGGATATCGTTTTGGCTGTTAATACGTTGTTGATGCAGCTGTTTACGCTTTTCTCCTATATCATGGATGGTTTTGCCTATGCGGGCGAGGCTTTGGCGGGACGTTATATCGGCGCCCGTAACAAAATAGCTCTTAGCCGGACGATCCGTTTGCTGTTTGGCTGGGGAATCGGGCTGTCCCTTTCGTTTACCCTGCTTTATGGAGTAGGAGGGAAAGGTTTTCTGTCTCTCCTGACAAATGATCCTGCTGTCATACAAGAGGCCGGAACCTATTTCTATTGGGTGTTGGCTGTCCCGCTTGCCGGCTTTGCCGCCTTCCTGTGGGATGGCATCCTGATCGGTGCGACAGCCACCCGCCTGATGCTTTATTCTATGTTAGTCGCTTCCGGCACTTTCTTTTTGATCTATTACCTCTTTTCCGGGATGATGGGCAACCATGCATTATGGATGGCATTTCTGGTATATCTGTTGCTTCGTGGTAGTATGCAATGGGTATTATGGAATCGCCACAATGAATTAGCGTAATCGGTCGTATGCCCATTGTGCCGGATTGTTTAATATATAATTGGATATATTATGATACGCCTTTTCATCCCGTATGATATGTTCATAATAATTACGTTGCCATAATTTTTGACCGTGTAGATTAATCATTTTTGTCGATTGATATTTAAAATATCCCACAATATGCCCCAGTGTCACCACGTAGGGGCGGGGTTCGCCCGCCCTAAATGCACCCCGATCGATTTTTATAATCGCATGGAAATGATTTGGCATAATAACATATTCGCAACATTCGATATTGGGGTATTTATGTTCCAAATCCCAATAACATTGTTGGATTATTTCACCATATGGGTTTAATATCATTTGGGGGATGTTGATATTAGATTCGGGGCAGGGGGACCCTGCCCCTACAGTCCCTATGTGGGGAACGTTTTTGATTTCGCCGAATAAATGTTTATGGTTTTGGGTACATATTGTGATGAAATATAACCCTTCCTGTGAATAATCATATCCTTTCAAACGGATACTGTGACGATGGTAGATGTCTGGATTGTACTGTTTCATAGTCGATGGTTGTCTTATTGGCTTAATACGAGCCTAAATATAAGGAAAAAGCCGGAAATCAAAAGAAGATATCCGGCTTTTATAAAATAGATAATGTCTATTATTGTCTGTAGTTTGCTAATTCGTCAGCATTGAATTTCAAGATAAAGCTGCTGTGTTTTTCCACTTCCGCTTCGACATAATTCAGATATACGACAGCTGATTTGGCAAACATTTCAGGAGCTTTTGTCGCGTCTTGGATCAGCAGGTGAGCCATGATGCAGCCGGCTGCCATTTCATAGAGGCGACGGGCAACAAAGTCCTGCAATTCTTGGTTCTGAGCTTCCTTCACCTTGTTCATGCAGGCTTCGAACTTATTGGCCATTTCAACCAAGCGGGCTTTCAGCGGTTCCATTTCCGGAGAACACGGGATTGTCTCGAATTCGCGTATGGTAGCCAGATAAGAACCGTTGGTCACGTAACGGATGGCTGCAACTGTCTGCAACTGCGTCGTACCCTCATAGATGGAGGTGATGCGGGCATCCCGATAGATACGTTGACAAGCATATTCCAGCATGAAGCCTGAACCACCATGAATCTGGATACAGTCATATGCGTTCTGGTTGGCATATTCGGAGTTCATACCTTTTGCCAGCGGAGTAAAAGAGTCGGCCAGTTTGGCATATTTCTTCTGTTCCTGACGTTCTTCCGGAGTCAGCTTACGTTCACGGGCGATGTCGTCCAGCGCTTTGTAGATATCTACATAGCGAGAAGTCTGGTACAGCAGCGCGCGGCCGGCATCCAACTTCGCTTTCATGATAGACAGCATGTCATAAACAGCCGGGAATTCGATAATGGCTTTGCCGAACTGTTTGCGTTCCTTTGCGTAAGCCAGTCCTTCGTTGTAGGCGGCCTGGCTCAGACCGACAGACTGTGCGGCGATACCCAGACGGGCACCATTCATCAGCGCCATTACATATTTGATCAAACCCAATTTGCGGTCCCCGCAAAGTTCGGCTTTCGCATTTTTGTAAACCAACTCGCAAGTAGGCGAACCGTGGATACCCAACTTGTTTTCAATACGGCGGACATCTACGCCACCTTGACGCTTGTCATAGATGAACATAGACAAGCCACGTCCGTCTTTCGTCCCTTCTTCCGAACGGGCCAGAACCAAATGAAGGTCGGCGTCTCCGTTGGTGATGAAACGTTTCACGCCGTTCAGCAACCAGCAATTTTCTTTTTCGTCGAAAGTTGCTTTCAGCATCACGGACTGCAAATCGGAGCCGGCATCCGGCTCTGTCAAGTCCATAGACATCGTTTCTCCGGCGCAGATACGCGGAATGAAACGGCTGTGCTGGTCTTCGTTTCCGAATTCATATAATGTTTCGATACA